>Ga0265295_1004515_pt1 | contig 18648 bp, 15 predicted proteins | sample Munlansysbiofilm_FD_192503 | JGI IMG/M metagenome (GOLD analysis project Ga0265295, IMG submission 192503) | Leachate microbial communities from a municipal landfill in Southern Ontario, Canada - Methane capture system biofilm | ecosystem: Engineered > Solid waste > Landfill > Unclassified ...
AATATAAGATAAAATGGCCCGGCAATTTGGGCAGCTCTGAGGACGAGGTAAGGGCTGTGTTTTTATGCGGTTTTTCTTGCAAAGTATGCCTTGCTCCCGGGTGGGCTGCTGGATTCGATACGTCTTGTGTCCAACAAGGCCAGAGGCCTTGAAAAAAGAGGCGTGGGGCTTGAAGAAAGGGAGTAGGCTTGAGGGGAAAGAGCGGGATTTGGGCTCTGCAAGCGGGGACGGTTGCAATCCAGTGAGTTTGTAGGTTTGGCACAGAATTTCTTTCTTGTGGGACATGCATTTCTTGGGCAGGATTCGTTGCACGCACCGTCTGAAGACAGTGCTACGAGGGCTTTTGACGCACCAGCTGAAGCTGATGCTACGGCCGGCTGAAGCCAGCGTTACGGCATATCTTCGTGTGGAGTGGAGCTGGGGAATTCCTCTTCGCCCTCTTCAGCATAGGGAGATAATTGAAACATATAAATTTCAATCATATCTGATAATCCCCAGCCTGTGGAGCCCAGGAGTTTCTGTGCAGTAGCCAGCCTTTCCCAGAACTTGATATATTGCGGCCGGGGTAGATCCTGGATATGACGCAAGGTGTAGCGCCAAATACTCATCGCACCATTAGCATACTGCTCCCAAAGGCCAATGCGTTTGATAGAGCGGACACATTCTTCACAGTAGAACACCATTAATTCTGCCACGCCTTCCAGGTCGCCGGTGGCTTTTTTGTAGTCACTGATGGCCTGTTTGGCGTCTCTAAAAGAAATCTTCTTGGCTTTCACGGCATCGATGGCGTTGACGATTTTCTCTTTGAAATTATCCAGAGAGCCTTCTGCCAGCCCGTATCTGGTGTGCAGAAATAATTTGTTTTCTTTGCGGAGTTTATACATATCCTCGATGGTCTTCAATAGCTCTTCCCGCCCCAGGCCGGAGAGGGCTTTTTTGGTGTCGGTCCAGGTGGGGGTTTTCTTTTTTTCGGTCATGATTTTATCCTTTTTGGGGGGTTTAGTTTTTTGGTGAAGGGGAGGGTGTAGCTGGAATACACAGCGCAGAGGGGTGGAGTGCTGGATTGGATTCGTCTCGCGTCCAACAAGGCTGGAGGCCTTGGGAAAAAGAGGCGTGGGGCTTGATGAAAGGGAATAGGCTTGAGGTAAGAGAACACGTGGCTCGCTCCTTGGTTCGGGGACAGTTCCCCCTTTTTACAAAGCCTGTGGCTTTGTTCGACACGAGACGTGTCGAATCCAGCATTTTCGCACCAGCTGAAGCTGATGCAATGGCCGGATAAATCCAGCGTTACGGCCAAATAAATCCAGCGTTACGGATGGCTGAAGCCAGCGTTATGGATGGCATCGACGGGGCAGCCGCGGAATTTATTGGGTTCCAAGCCAGCGCAGATTCCGCAGTTTGTGCATTTCTCGGGGTCGATATAGGCTTTGCCATCCACGTAGGAGATCGCATGTTCGGGGCAGACTCTGAGGCACAAGCCGCAGGAAATGCAGGTCTGGGCATCCACAGAGTAAGAGCCGGTTTGCACAGGATTCTCTGCGGGTATAGGTTTTCCTGCGATTACAGAATTCTCCCCGGCAACAGGGGTCTTTGCAGCTACAGGATTCCCTGCGGCCGTAGTACTGTCCGCAGCTTCAGGGCTTGGTGCTTGCGTCTGCTGCTTTACCTGGACTGCTGGCTTTTTATTTGGCTTTTGCTCGGGTGGGTTTTGGAAAGGTTTTATCGCTTCAGCCTTTAAAGGAGCAGGCATTTCGGCTGTCTGCTCGATATTATCTACAGGGATTTGGGATAGAATATTAGGCAGGTAGAATTCTTCGGCAGGAATAGCCACAAAGCCATCCACACAGCGGCGGCAGCCGATGCATTTGATGCTATCTATCACCGCTTTGCCGTCTTTCATGGTGATGGCATTCACCGGGCAAACGTCTTGCTTTTCTTTTGGAAATAGCCGGCCGGTGAGGCTGAGGATTTGGATGATCACCACTGCCAAAAGCAGCACGATGATGCTAATCTGTAAGGCTCTTTTCATGAGTTCCTCTGTTCGGAGATGGTTCCGGGTTTGGGACAGGCAGCCAGACACTTAAGGCAGTGAATGCAATCCAAAGACTGCACATATTCCTCAGCCAAAATATCCAGATTCATGGGGCAATTCCGGACACAGAGGCCACAATCCGTGCAGCGTTCCAGATTGCGCTGGATCTTGCGGCGGGGAAGGCCAAAGAGCTCGCCCAGCTTTTGGGATAGATTCAGCAGAGCCGCATAGGGGCAGAGGAATCTACACCAAAAGCGCGGAAGCAGTATTGATCCGATGATGATTATAACGAAGGTGATGAGCCCGCCGATAGCCAGAGAGGGCAGGCGTGACAAGGCATAAAAGGGACAAAAATTGATATAAATCCAGGACAGGCCTGTGATCACAAGGATGATAGTCCCCGTCAAAATCCAGTATTTCAGTTTGGAGAAGCGGCGTTCATAAAAGTAAGGAATCTGCCGGGCAGCCTTCTTGCCAAATAGAGCATAGAGCCCTTCCTGGAAGGTGCCCAGGGGGCAGATATAGCCGCAGAAGATGCGTCCCCAGAATAGGGATATCACCATAAAGACAAGGCCCAGAACTATACCCAGTCCGGCTACTTGCAGCGTAAGGCTAAAGATATTTCCCTTCAGCAATCCAAAGCAGATCACGGCATAGGGACAGATATTGTGAATGGATTTCTTGCCGATAAGGATCACAAAGCTGAGGATGCCCAGCGAGAGCAGAAATACTATCGCTTGAATGAGATGGCGCTTTTTCATGACTAAGACTTTAGCAAAGCCAGGCGCTGAGCCCGGGTGAGTGAAGCTCCCCCATCCTGAATTTGCTGATGATAGACCGGGATTTCTTCCTGATGGTAAATTCCCAGATAGATGGGGTCGGCTGATTTTGCCAAGCTCCTGGCCTTTTCCTCGCTTTCGGGAATCTCGCTCATGATCTGGCAATGCTCGTTATAGAGCTGATAAGTATTATTATAGCTCACACAGGGTTGCAGCACTTCCACAAAGGAGAAGCCGGGGTGATTGACAGCCTGAAAGATCATCTGGCTGAGGTGCTCGATCCTGGCAGTGTAGCTGCGGCCCACAAAACTGGCTCCGGCCTCCATCATCAGCGTGACGGGAGTAAAGGGTCTTTCCACATTGCCCATGGGGGTGGTGAGTCCTTTGAATCCCTTAATTGAAAGAGGAGATGCCTGCCCGGTGGTGAGCCCGTAATTGCCATTATTGTGCAAAATCAGAGTGATATCCATATTGCGTTTGGCGGCAAAAAGCGTATGCTCCAGCCCTTCGCCGAGGCTATCGCCATCCCCGCCAAAGACTAAGACTTTGAGCTGGGGATTGGCCAATTTCACTCCGCTGGCAGTAGCCAAAGCCCGGCCATGCAGTCCGTAGATTCCAGATATTTCCAGGTAGTCAAAGATCTTGCCATGACAGCCGATCCCTGCACTCATCACGATATCCGCCATGGGTGTGCCGGCCTCATGCAGCATCTGAATGCTCTTTCTTACGGCGGCAAAGAGTCCGAAATTTCCACAGCCTGTGCACCAGGTGTTTTCTTTGGTGCTAATCAATTTACGCATCGAAGGCCTCCTTTAGCTTTTGGATGAGTTCCTCGGTGTGAAAGTGCCGTCCATCATAACGCAGGATATTGGTTTTGATTTTCACATTCAGCTTTTCCTTGAGAAATCTGGCAAAATTGGGATGTGAGGCATGCTCCACCACGATTGCTTCGGCTCCCTGATACTCTGATAATTCTTCAAAAGGAAAGGGCTCCAGATAGATGGGAACCACCAGCCGGAAGGGAAGATACTTTTGCGCCTCACGCAGCTCCAAAGCTGTGGAGCCATAGGCAAATACGAGCTTTTCCCCCTGACCATAACGGGCAATCCGCTGATACTTTTGGGTAGCTTTTACGATGCTCTCATACTTACGATTCCGTTTATCCCGCATAGCCACAATGGTAAAAGCCGTATCCGTGCGTACGCCACTTTCCACGTGCTCATTGCTGTTCCATTTGATGATATCATCTTCGGCACAGTTACCGGCTCCGGGGAATTTCAAGGGCGAGATGCCAGATTCAGTAAGGGCATAACGCTCATAGGGTTCGGTATATTTAGCTTCATCAGAAAGCGGTGGGTGAAGATCATCTACTGGCAGATTCAGATTTATCATGCTCTCGCTGAGTTGCTTTTCGGTGAGCAAGATAGCGGGGCTTTGACACTCCCAGGCCAAGTCCAGCAGTTCTGCGGCCAGGCTGAAGGCGCGTTCAAAAGAATCTGGAGAGGCCACGATGCGGGCAAATTCTCCATGTCCCTGATTGAGGGCAAAATACAGATCTTCCTGTCCGGTGTAAGTAGATGCTCCGGTGGCTGGTCCGGGGCGTGAAGAGAGTATGCAAAGCAAGGGTGCTTCCACCATTCCGGCCAGAGAGAAGCCCTCCTGCATCAAGGCAAATCCTCCGCCTGAGCTACCCACAGCAGAGCGACGCCCTGCAAAGGCAGAACCAATGGCCATATTGATGGCGGCCAGTTCGCTTTCGGCATGAATGGCATATACACCGTGAGTATCGCGCATTTTGGCCAGATAATGCAGGATCGAGGAAGCGGGAGTCATGGGGTATCCATAATAATAATCCAAGCCACCGGCATAGGCACCCAGAGCGATTGCTTGATTGCCAGTGTAGTTTTTGGCGGGAAGATCCGGATTGGCAGCAAGGCTCCTCTGCCCCTGGGGATAGCGCTCTTTGATGAGGGCATAGATCGCTGCAGCATAGGCGATATTCTCATCCACCTGGCGCCGGAATTCTGCCTTGATAATCTCCTGCAGAGCGGATAAGCTGATTCCGCATAAGGCGGCAAAGATGGCGACCGCGGAGAGCGAAATATGAGCCGGGCCCTGGTAATGCTCTTTCATCAGAGCACTCAAAGGCAGGGGGATCACACGGGCATCTTCGCTATCACCTTCATTACAAAAGTGCAGCGCACCCTCGGCCATATCTTCCAGATGGCGCAGGATACTACGCTGGTCAAAGCTGACGATCAGATCTGCTTTGGCATAAGTATTATAGGTTCTTTCATCACTGATGCTGAGCAGGCTAAAATTGTGCCCACCCCGGATCAGGGATTGATAATCATCCGTTTGAAAGATGTATTGGCCATGCTTTACGGCCAGATCCGCAATCACTTGCGCGGCTTTTTTCACTCCCTCACCGGCTTTGCCGCCGATGAGGACATTATATATCTTTGAGCTCAAACTTAGGTATCTCCTTTGAGGTATTTAGTCTTGTCTTAGTGAGTCCATAGCATCCAGGTAGGGCTGTACATCATAGCCCAGACTCTGGCGTGATTTGGTGAGCAGAGCCTTCATTTCATCCACTTTGTCATTAGATTCGGCAAAATGCAGGGTTAGATTCGCAAAATAGCTTTCATTGGGGAAGGAAAGCAGACCTTTTTCGATAAAGGGGGTGCTCTCATCGGGGTATTTTTCCATCAAGTGCGCCAACACGTAACTGATGTAGATCTTCCAGCCTTCCGGGTGCGGGAAGATAACGCGATCTACGAATTCATCCAGCTTCTTCCAGTCTCTATTTCCGCTATAAAAAGTAGTGTAAAACTCGGTCAATTTGATCTCATCATCTATGAAGATGCGGGCCCGGTCTATATAGGAGGTGGCCTTTTGGTAATCTCCAATATCGGCAAAGTGGCTGGCAGCGCGAACAAAGCCGGAGCCATAGTTCAGCACCAAACGCCGCATATTCTCATCTTTGAAGACACGGGAATCGTCTATAGAGCGGTATTCGTAAATCTTGTCGATATTGGACAGCAATCTGGGAATATCTTCCTGATCGTCTCCCTCGATCGACACCACTCTGGCCACCATGCCTTCATTGCGGGTGAAATTCTCAAAGCCGATATAGCTTTCACAGGTGACGGCAAAGTAGATGGGGCGATGGCCAAAATTGTCTTTGATGATCTGCATTACAGCCAGATCTGAGACCCGGTAAAAGGGCTCATTGGGTCGCCAGGCAGCAGATTCTTCCAGATTCAGGACAAAAGAACCGCTGGCCGGGGTGCCAGGAACTTCCAGTCTGCGGCCTAACCTGGTAGGCTTCATTTCATCTATACGAGCATCTGGATAGCTGAAGAGGACGCCTTCTTTATCGCGAAGCTGGCGGATATACCAGGGAGTATTCAGCAGAGAAAGATTGGCTACCGAGACGTCTTTTCTGATTCCTTTCAGACAATCATTCTTGTATTCCAAACCGCTGTGCATGGCCTGTAGCGCCGCCTCAGAAGGCTGCACTTCGCGGGCCGGATACACCTGCTCTTTGGCATAGGGATCCGCTACCGCTTGCGCAAACCAGAGCGGGAAAGTGTCGTTATCGCCATTGGTAAATATAATGGCATTTTCTTCGATCGAATTCAGGAAGTTGATGCCATAATCCAGAGCGATAAACTCTTTGGAGCGATCGTGCATATGATATTGAGAGATCATGTTGCCGATGGGGAAAAGCAGCAGCAGGGCAGCCAGGGCATACTTCGCCTTTTCGTTTTTCAAGAGGCTGATCACGCCCAGAGCGCCTATTCCCATCCAGATAGCCCACATATTGTAAGCTGTGACAAAGAAGTAATCCCGATCCCGCACTTCAGCATTGGAAAGATTGATCACAAAGACCATGACGATGGTGGTAAGCAGCACTATTACCAGGAAATACTTGAAGCTGTGCCGGTTGCGCTTACTTTGGAAAAAGGCTCCGGCCAAACCGAGCAAAGCCACAAAGATGCCGCCTATCCCCTGGCCCACTGCGCTTCCCATCTTCACTAACGGGGCCAAAATGCCCTCAGGGAACCATTGCATGCCAAAATAGCGCAGGAAATGGAAGCCCATCTGGTCTTTAAAAAAGGCTCCCCGGCGGACCATAAAGCTGGTCTCGCCATATTGTTTGCGCAAGACATAATCTCCAAAGGAGCTCAGGGTGCTGGGAATACCTTCATTGATAAAGGGACGGTCAGCAGCCCGGATCAGAAGATAAATATGGCTGGAAAGGCCGACTAACACTAACATTATAGACATCAGCCAGAACTTTTTGCCAAAGACATCACGAAGCTCATAAGCTATGATGAGCACGGCTACCAGGGCAAAGCCCCATTTGTCAAATTCGTCTATCTGCAGGCCTTTACCGATCTGGCCAAAGATGGCATATCCGGCCAGGATCGCCACAGTGTAGATCAGCACCTTCATCCAGAAATTGTCTTTGCGTCCCTGCTTTTGCAACATGGGATACACGATGATGAAGAGCACAGCCGGGGCTATTTGCAGAGCGGTCTGATGCACGCAGAAGCCCAGGAAAAAGAGGTAAACGATGAGCAGCAGGATGTTTTGATGATCATAATCCCGGCTCTTTTCCACCCAAATCAGGGTAAGCCAGAGGATCAGATTCACAAAAAAGACCAATCCGGAATAGACCTCAGCCTCGATGGCATTCATCCAAAAAGTGAAGGAAAAAGCGGTGTATAAAGCCGCCACAGTTCCAGCAAACATCGCCTCCCAGGCCTTGACCTTCAGCATACTTACCAGTTTCACGGTAAACAGGTAGGTAAACATCACTGCAAAGGCGGAAGCCAGAGCAGAGATAAAAGCGGCGATAATGGCATGCGGAGCCAGCCAGCCAAAGAGCGCTATGATAGCCCGGCCTATTACGATATAAAAGGGATTTCCCGGAGGGTGCGGCACGCCCAGGATGCTGATGCAGGTGGCATATTCTCCGCTATCCCAAAAGCTCATGGTGCGGGCCTGAGTGCTCATATATATCACCAGGGTAAAGGCAAAGACCAGCCAGGCCAGCAAACGGTTATAATTCACAGGAACTATGGCCTGCGGGCGGATCATCGCATTATCGACAGTCCTGGGGGCTTCGGGCTTTTTATATTCACTGGGTTTATCCTGGGTCAGACGTTTTCGAATTTCTTTGGTTTTGGCCATGAAGACTCCTTTTTGCTTAATCCTTCAATCCTGTCTTGGCATAGCTGGCAATGATTTGCTTCTGTGCGAAGAAGAAGAGAATCAGGATAGGTACGATGCTGAAAGTGGAAGCTGCCATGAGCAGGGTGGTCTGGGTAGAAGCTTCCTGATTGAAATAGCTGAGCCCCACCTGCAAGACCCTGAGCTCGGGACGATTGATCATCACCAAAGGCCACATAAAGCTATTCCAGCTACTGATCAAAGAGAAGATGGAGGCGGTGGCAATGATGGGCTTGGAAAGCGGAATCACGATGCGCCAGAGCATGCCAAAGACGGAGCAGCCATCGATGGAAGCGGCGTCAAAAAGCTCTTGGGGCAAGCCCTTGAAATGCTGACGAAACAGGAAGATGGTGAAGATATTCGCCATCCAGGGGACGATCAAGGCATTGTAGGTATCCAACCAATGCAATTTGTCCAAAAGCACATAAGAGGAAATCATATAGATGGGTTGCGGCACCATCATCATGGAAAGAAAGAGATAAAAGAAGAGATCTCTGCCTTTGAACTCCATCCGGGCAAAGGCATAGGCCGCAAGCAGGCTGGTGATCAAGACCCCGATCAGGCTCATGAAACTCACATAGAGGGTGTTGTAAAAATAGAGGCCAAAGGGCACCTTCTTGAAGGCTTTGCTGAAGTTCTCAAAATGCAGGCTGGGCTTTTTGCGCACCAGCTCTACCTGCAGGCTGGGCACCTCTATATATTCCTGGGCGATATTCAGCTTTTCATCCAGAACGTGAATCACGCTGGTCTGCTCTTTTTGCATTACTAAAAGGATCCTATCCACCTGCCCATCGTGGTTCCAGACATGATATTCTTCTTTGGGGATGAAGATAGTTTCATGTTTATTGAATTCAGACTGGGTGGTGAGCGCAGTGGTAAGCATCCAGATAAAGGGGACGATCATCGTAAGGCCAAAGATGGCCAAAACCAAGTAAGTGATAGTGCTTCTTAATTTATTCATTTGATCCCCCTTAATAATTCACGTGTTTTTCCATTCTACGCTGGAAGATGGTGAGCGCCAGAATGAGGATGAAGAGGGTGAGTGCTATCGCCGAAGCGTAGCCCATTTCCAGAAGGTCAAAGCCCTTTTCATAGATATAATAAACTATGAGCTTGGTGGTATTTAGCGGCCCGCCTTTGTCCGTCATCAGATAGATCTGCGCAAAGGTCTGGAAGCTGACTATAGTGGTCATAATCAAGACATAAAACGTGGTGGGCGAGATCAAAGGAAGGGTGATATTCCAAAACTGCCGGTTTTTGCTGGCACCATCTATTTCGGCCGCTTCATAATAGACCTTGGAGATGTTTTGCAAGCCGGCCAGATAGATGATGGTATTGTAGCCCAGGCCCTTCCAGACCGTCATGATGATGATGCCAAAGAGGGCTTGCGAGGGTCCATGGAAGAATTGGGGTAAATTCAGCTTGATCCCCAAATCCTGAAACATCATCAAAAAGATGCCGCGGGATTCTGAGAGCCAGCCTTGGGGAGAGATGCCCACATAGCCCAAAAAGGTATTCATGAGGCCGGTCTGCTCTGCAAAGATCAATTTCCAGACTATCGAGACAGCCACCAAAGAGGTGACGAAGGGCATGAAATACACGATCCTGAACAGGCTCTTGAGATACTTGATCTTGTTTAAGAGCACTGCAAAAAACAGGGAAAAGACGATCGAGGCCGGAACCTGGATGATCACCAGCCAAAAAGTATTGCTCATGGATTGCCAGAAGATCTTGTCTTTGAACATGGCAATGTAATTTGTAAGCCCGATAAAATCGCCGGTGCCTTGAATAGACCAATTGTAAAAGGATAAAATGAAGCTCATCACTATCGGGATCAAGCGAAATGCTATCACGATCACCAAGGCAGGCAAAAGATACAGATATGGGGATATCTTCCATTTTGTTTTCACGACTCACCACCTTCTTCAGATTCGCTGGATTTGCGGTATTGGCGCCAATCTATCTCCAGCTTCGTACACTTTTTATAGAAATTCTCACGGGTGATCTGGGCGATCCCCGCAGCGCGCAGGATATTTCCGCCGGTCTTCAGTAAGAGGCTGTGCACATAATGCTTGCTGAAGGCATCTTTGGCAGAAGCCCAGTTGGTCTTGTCCAGCTCTGGCAAGATCTGCTCTTCGGCGGGGATACCAGCTATGTTTTCCGGCAAATCCTCCGGCTGAATCACCTTGTTTTCGGCCAAAATCACGGCGTGTTCCAAGGCATTGCGCAATTCCCGGATATTGCCTTTCCATTCATGATGCAGCAGTATAGACATCACTCCGGGGGAGATTTTCAGCTCATCTTTCTTGTATTTAGTGCAAAATTCCTGCACAAAAGAACTGGTCAATATGCGGATATCATCACGCCTTTCCCGCAGGGGAGGAATATGCAGATTGATCACATTGAGCCGGTAATACAGGTCTTCACGAAAACTGCCGTCTGCCACCATGGCTTTGATATTTCTATTCGTGGCGGCTATAATGCGGGTGTCGCTCATCAGATCATGCTCGCCACCTACGGCGCGAAAGACTCCGGTATCCATCACCTTGAGCAATTTCACCTGAAAGGCCAGGGAAGTCTCGGCGATCTCATCCAAAAACAGGGTTCCGCCATTGGCTTCCTGAAAAAAGCCGATTTTATCGCGATGGGCATCTGTAAAAGCACCCTTCTTATGGCCAAACAGCAGGCTTTCCAAAAGAGTCTCGGTGAGGCTGCCACAGTTCACGGCTACGAATTTCTTTTGTTTGCGGAGGCTGTTGCGATGGATCAATTCCGCAAATACGGTCTTCCCCACTCCGGTCTCACCGGTGATCAGAGCCAGGGTATCCAGGACGGCGATCTTCTTGAGCTTTTGGATCAGGATTTGAATCTGGGGGCTATTACCAATGATCAGGTTTGTCTCGATATCCTTGTGAATCATGGCATTCAGACGTTTGTTTTCGGCTAATAGCCACTGCGCTTGCAGGGTCTTTTCTACCAGGATATTGATGAGATCAAGATTGCGGATGGGCTTTTCGATGAACTCACTGGCGCCCAGCTTCATGGCCAGCACAGCGGTCTCGATGGAGGCCTGTCCGCTCACCGCTATCACTGCTGTATAAGTGTATTTGGTGGAGATCTCACTGATCAGATCCAGACCGTTTTCTCCGGGTAAGACCAGATCTACCAAGGCGACATGATATCTGCCGGATTCCAGCTTGTTCAGGGCTTCATGCACACTGGTGACGGCGGTGACATTGTAATCATCTTCCAATTGAGAGCCGATCAGATCCAAGGCAGCCTGAGAATCATCGACGATCAGGATGTTATGTCTTTCCTTCATAATAACAGACCCATTAGTGTTTTATCCTCGCTATTCCAGATACTTTTGAGGGGAAAGGCCTGTCCTAACAGGAGCTCACTCTGGGGATCCTGGCAGAGTGCTTTGATTTGCTTTGGCGTAAGCTTGTGCTTCAGCTTCAAATACAGACAGGGCTGTTGATCCTGCCTGCAGATGCCGGTCTGGATTTGCAGACAATCCGCAAATGAGCTCAGGCGCAGGAGCTTGGATTCATACCACAGGGCCAGGTATAGGGGCTGGATCTTCAGATTTTGCCCCTGCACCTGATCCTGGCGGGTAAAGACAATCTTATGTTTGATGATAAGAATGTGTTGCAGATACTCCAGCTCTTGATCCAGCCAGTCATTCAGGCAGGTATCCTGCTCGAAAGCAAAACTATTGCCTTCCAAATGACGGGCAAGGTCTTTGAGCGTATTATCGATATTGATCCCGGCGTCATAGATTATGCTGGTTTCCTTCAATTCTGGATGGCTTTTGCTCAGTCTTTGAGCGTAGCCCAGGATCAGGTTCAGGTGATTGTTCAGGTTGTGAACCAATCCTTCCAGGATGATGCGTGCCAGGATCTTATCATTCATAATTTAGTGTGTCTTTTTATATTCCTTGAGGCCTTCACGGAAGATGTGCATGGCTTTTTTCAGGTTTTCTTTGTTCAGGATATAGGCCAGCCGGAGTTCGTTCTTGCCGAGACCCGGAGTGGCATAAAAACCTTCAGCCGGAGCCGCCATCACGGTTTCACCATTGAGCTGAAAATCGCTCAGCATCCACATCACAAAGTCTTCTGCGTCTGCGATGGGCAGCTTGGCTATGATGTAAAAAGCACCTTCCGGTTTTTTGCAGATAATACCATCGATGTCAGAGAGTTCAGCAAAGACCAGATCGCGTCGCGACTGATACTCTGCCACCATCTGCGTAAAATAATCATCCCTGAGATATACACAGGCGTTTGCTGCCAATTGATCCACAGTGGGCGGGCAAAGCCGGGCCTGGGCAAATTTCAGGGTGGCCTGCATGAGCTGCTTATTCTTGGAGACAATGCAGCCAATCCGCGCACCACAGGCAGAATAGCGTTTGGACACGCTATCCACCATGATGGCATGCTGTTCAAAATCTGGGATGGTGAGCACGCTGGTATGCGTCAGGCCATCATAGATGAATTCCCGATACACTTCATCGGAGATCAGAAAGATATTGTGCTTTTTGCAGATCTGGGCCACGCGGAGCAGGTCTTCTTTCGGATAGACGGTGCCGGTGGGATTGCCGGGATTGCAGAGCATAATCGCTCTGGTTTTGGCAGAGATCATGCTCTCAAAAGCTGCGTCATCCGGCAGGGCAAAGCCATTTTCGGCATGAGTGGTAATGGGTTTTAGCTGCACCGAAGTCATGGTGGCAAAGCCATTGTAATTTGTGTAAAAAGGCTCCGGAACGATGATCTCATCGCCTTCATTGGCTACCACCAGCATGGCAAAGGTAATGGCTTCACTGCCGGCTGTGGTCACGATGATGTCATCGGTGCTAAGCTGAACACCATGCTTGGCATAATACTGAACTAAACTCTTTTGATATACTTCCAGACCCTGGGAAGGGCCATAAGCCAGAACCTTATCCGAAAACTCATGATAAACCTTGATCATTTCGGGGGGAGTAGGGATATCCGGCTGTCCGATATTGAGGTGATATACTTTTATGCCTTTGGCTTTGGTGGCAAGGGCATAAGGCATCAGCTTCCGAATCGGGGAAGCCTGCACATTCAGGGCTCTTTGTGATAAGTTCATACCATGTTCCTTTATGAATTACTCTTTGTGCCCTTTATTTAGGACAGTGGAAAAAAGGCAAGGATAATCTTAGGCCGGAGGGGTGATGAAGACTCTTTCTGCTTGATGGATAAGGGAATAAAAAGGTAAAGGAAATCATTTGGGGGACGGGAAACGTTAGGCGTTAGACGGTAGACGGGAGACGTTAGGCGTTAGACGTTAAAACGTTAAAACGATAAAACGGTAAACGTTAAAACGTTAAAACGATAAAATGGTAAAACGGTAAACGGTAAACGGTAAAACGTTAAAACGCTAAAACGCTAAAACCCAAAAAGGAAGCCCCAGAGCAGGCTCCGGGGCTGATTGATAATCTGAGCATAGCTATTTTACAAGAGTTCTATCACCAGGAATTTCTGTTTACGGAAGTTCTGGGGATCGGTAACAGTAAAGACATATTCACCTCCGTCTTTGCTTACACTGTAGGTAGTGGCCACATGGTTTGACAGCACGCTGTAGCCCTTTTTGGTGGCGGGGAATCTGATCTCGGTGGTTTCCAGCAGGTTAATCTCGCTAAAGTCCTCGGTCTCCAGGCTCTTGGCCACAAGAGTTACTTTGCCTATACCCAGGAGTCCGCCTTTGCGGTCGATCACGCCCCTATCCTTGAGGTCGCTACGTTTTCCCACTGTGTAATAAATGACATTGGCGTTCCAGGCTGCCTCATCCAGGGCATCTTTCTTTTCCTGAATGGTCTGCTCGCGGGAGGCAATCTCCTGTTCAGACAAGCGGCGCTCTGCTTCGATGGTCTCGCTCATGATGCCAAGGCGATCCTGAAGCTCTGCCATAATCGTCTCTTTCTCTCCAATAGAGGCTTTAAGACGATCCACAATCTGTTGCACGCTCTTGAGCTGAGTGCGAGAGCCGGACAATTGGGCTTCCAGAGTGGCGATTTTCTTTTTGTCCGCTTCAATCTGTTCACGCATATTGGCGATGGATTTGATCACACGTTGGTGACGGTCTTCAGGAGATAAATTCGGAATTTCGGATTGGGTAAAAAGCTGCCCGGAAAGGTCTTCATCCAGAGACTGCAGAGAGCTCTGGATCTCGCCGATGGTGGCGGTAGAGCTTTCATACAGGGTTTTGAGCTCTTCATTGTTCAGGTTTAGCTCTTTATTCTTTTTGGATGCATTCATCCAGATAGCCCCAAAGACTATGGCCAGGACGGCTAATATGATGATGATTATCATTTGAATATTTTTCACACTTGACTCCAATTACGTTTTAATATCAGTGTCACATTCATGGCGCATTGCTTTTGTGTCAAGCCAAATAATGATTATTGGATAAAACTATGAAATATGTATATCTGGCAGCCTGGGCTCGAGAATACGCAGAATATAAGGCAGCTTTGGATAAAATCTGGCTGCATCAGGATGCCCTGTATCTGGGACTAATTGGTGGTAGCGCCCTGGTTTTTGTGCTGAATATGAAGGATAGCTTCGTATATCATCAAAAGGGCTGCACCATGCCCAAAGAGGCTCGCGAAATCTGGGCGAATCTACGCAATAGCAAGCTGGACAATTTGCAGATGCGTGATGATGATCGTATCCTGACTTTAGACCTGCATTTTCAGGATATCTATGGCGAGGACCGCGATCACCAGCTCGTCTGTGAGTTCATGCCCCCCAAGCCCAATGTGATCATCATCAGAAAAGACAAGAACCTGGTGCTGGACGCCCTGGTGAAATACTCTCTGGCGGATAACCCCATGCGCATGGTGATGGTGAATCAGCCTTACTATCCTCCCAAAACCAGCTTTGAGCCAGATCCCGCTGCTGTTGCCACTATCCCCGCAGGCTCTGCGGCAGAGAACATAAACGGCTACTTTCGCCTGCGCCATCAGGAAATCTTGAAACCGCAGGATAAGGCCTTGCAAGTAAAGCACCAGCTCAAGATCATAGATAAAGAACTGAAACGCCTGCTCAAACGGCTCGACTTCCAGAAAGAGGATCTGGTTAATGCCGAAAAGGCGGATTACTTTCAGGCCTGCGCCGAGGCCATCAAACCCAATATGCACCTCATCAAAGCCGGCCAGGAGCAGCTCATCACCACAGACTATCTGGATCCTGATCTGCAGGAGATTGCCGTGCCGCTTTTGGTGGATAAGTCTCCTCACCAAAACCTGAATTACTATATCAAAAAGTATCATAAAGCCAAAAACGGGCTGGCCATCATCGGAATCAATATCAAGCGCACCAAAGCAGAGATCGAGGCGGTGAACAAACTCAGGCAGCGCCTTGAGGATGGTGAAGACCTGGATTTGGATATTAAAGATAAATCCGGCACCATCACCCAGAAGATCAGCCAGATGGATAAGGTTTTGCAATATAAATACAGCGAAGATTGGCAGATCTACATCGGCCGCAAAGCCAAAGAAAACGACTTTGTGACCACCAAGATCGGCAAGCCTCAGGATTGGTGGTTTCATAGCAGGATTTACCGCGGGGCGCATGTGCTGCTGCGCAACCTGAAGAAGCAAGAGCTTCCGCCGGAATTGCTGCGCCAATGCGCCTCTCTGGCAGCCTGGTATTCCCAGGCCAAGTTTTCGGTAAATGTGCCGGTGGATTATACCCAGATTCGCTATGTGCGCAAGCCCAAAGGCAGTGCCGCCGGATTCGTAACCTATACCAATTACAAGACCTATTTTGCCACTCCTCAGGATCTCCGGGGCCTGCGCAAGGAGCTGGAAGCATGATCAAAAGCATGGGCCTCGTGCTGAGCATCTTCCCTTATAGTGAGAGCAGCTTGATCCTCAAAGTGCTGTCCTGGGATAGAGCCCAAATCTCCATCATCGCCAAGGGCTGGCGCAAAAAGCCTGAGCCCATCCTGCGCTTTGTGGAATATGAATTCACCCTCTATGAGCCCAAGGAAGAAGGCCTGTATCTGCTGAAAGAGCTGTCCCAAAGCCGGGACTATAGCAGCTATGCTTCCACCTCCACCTGGGCCGCGGCCGAAGCGGGAGCCGAGCTTTGCGCCAGGATCATCATCCCCCCCTCCGATGCCAAACAGTATTACACCCTGCTCACCCAGTATTTGCTGTATCTGGCTCCCATGCAGGAAAATGCCATCCTGATCTTTTGGCGGCTAATGCTCCGGCTTTTCAGCATGATGGGAATAGGCATCCGGCTGCAACGCTGCGATACCTGCACTCTGAGCAAAGAGCCTTTTGCCTATGATGCCTCAGGCGAAATCATCTGTCAGGATTGCCTGCAAGAGCTCTGTTGGTCCGATAGATACACCCCCTTCAGCCCAATGTCCAAGAAGGTGCTGCGCCTGCTGCCGGAGATCGCCAATCACCTGCAGGATATTCATCTGACGAGATCTGATGTCACCGAGCTCAATCAGCTCTTCCTCTCCTACTACGCCGCCCACCAAAAGCAAACGCTCAAGCTAAAGAGCCTGAGCGTGCTGAGTCAGTTTTATGTCTGAGGAGTATTAAAAAGGTTCAAAATCGTTGATTTCCCAATAGAATACTTCCGCTTCCTTTTGGATGCCGGCCAATTCTTCATAATGCCTCGTTTCCCACTTTACCATCATGTCAAAAAAGGCTTTTAGATTTGTGATCTCGGTCTCCTCTTTGCAAGTGCGATAGTGATCGATGGCATCTTTTTCCAGAAGCAGAGCCGTGGAGATGGCTGAAAACAGCACTTGGTCCTCACCGATGCGCTTGATAAACGCTGGCGAGAAGATGCTTTTTTCCAGGTTTTCAGCCTTGACGGTGCCGGCGATATCATCAGGCTGCATATCCTGGGAAACCTGTTGATAGTAATCCAGCAGATAGTTGTAATGCAGGCGTTCTTCTTCTCGGCGGGACAGGAAGAATTCCTTCACTTCCGGGTCTGAGCTATGTTCCGCAGCATGTTGATAGATATTCACGCTATCCATCTCACCCTGCATAGCTTTCTTCAATGATCTGAGTAATTGTTCTTTGAGCACCATGGTGTACCTCTCATCTTCATTATTTCATTATTTCATTATTTCTTTATTTATAAGCTAATCCTGTTTTAGGCTCTGGCAAAATGGCAATTTCCAGCTCTGGAACTGAAGTTCATTTTTAGCAATGTTGCAGAGCTGTACAGATCAAGCTTTTTGCCTCTAAGAAACCGGATAGATATTAAAGAGGCACGATCTACTGACCGTGCCCCATATCTTGTTCAGGTTCTGCTTTATTTATTCGGTCTTATTTGCTCAGTGTAACCTTGCGCATTTCTTTGATCTCAGCGGCTTCAAAAACGATGAAGTAGATTCCGCTGGCCTGCTCTGAGGCATCCCAAAGGTACTTGTGATAGCCCTTGTTTTGATTTTGAACTTCCAGATTGTGCACCTTTTGCCCCTTGAGGTTGTAAATGCTCAGCTTCAGATCGGCAGCTTCTTTGAGCCCGTAACGGATGCTGATCTCAGGATTGAAGGGATTGGGAAACAGCTTGTCCAGGCCTGTCTTTACCGGCAGTTCAGGACTCTGCTCATCGCCTTCCAAGGTAACGTGGATGGGGCCAAAGGTCTGAGAAATCCCGCTGTATTCGCTGGCCATCAACCAGTAATAATAAGTCACCAAAGGCTGCAAACCGGAATCCGTGAATACATAAACCTGTGTATGGGCGGCATTGGTAGCCTCGATCAAAGATGAAACCTGTAAGGCCTGGCTAAAATCATTCAGCTCAGCCCGATAGACATGATAACCGCTGAGATTGCTTTCGGATTGGCTTACCCATTGCAATTTGGCGCCATTGTGGGTGGGAGTGACGGTGAAGGAACTGAGCTCTACGGGGAGGGTATTATCCAAGCCCTCCGTCAGTGTTCTAAGTAGAACATCATTCTGGGTGCGTACTTCGATCCGGTATATGGGGACATCTCTCATGAGCGTGTAAGATCCGGCGGCTTTGCCATCTTTACTGCCTACCGCAGTGGAGGTTGCAGCGACGAGATTGCCCTTTTCCAACGCATCGTATCCCAAGATAACGTATTTCTTGGTATTGGGATCTACATCACTGATGCCCGTAAGATCGCCGGTTATTGGGAACAACCTACCCATCGGCGTTACAGCCGGCAGGGGCATGATTGTATTGTATTTTGCGCGGGTTCCCGCATCGGTATCACTACCGTAATCACTGGCAACATTATCATCATCCACATAGCGTCCTGCATTGGATTTACCCGTACTCCAACTCACGGGTACCCAGAAACGAGCTCCTGTAGTCGGATTGCCCAAATTGGAGTCTATTGGTACACCTACGGAGATATCACCGGAGCCAATCCAGGTTTTACTGTTATGATCCCAGGCCAGCATTCCGTCGCTACCTTCAGGACCCAAAACACGGAAGCGGTAATCACTAACGCTATAGCCTGAGGCTTGCACCAAAATCACGGATTCGGGATTAGCCGAGCTCAGATCCATGCGGGCTGGACGATGCAGCATAACTTGTCCTGTTGCTTTGTTATTAACACAGC
>Ga0265295_1004516_pt1 | contig 18648 bp, 18 predicted proteins | sample Munlansysbiofilm_FD_192503 | JGI IMG/M metagenome (GOLD analysis project Ga0265295, IMG submission 192503) | Leachate microbial communities from a municipal landfill in Southern Ontario, Canada - Methane capture system biofilm | ecosystem: Engineered > Solid waste > Landfill > Unclassified ...
AAAAGGGGCCAGGGCTGTGTATTCCGGATTTATAAAAAACCGTTCAACTTCAGATTTTTTATAGTTGGTGAGATGTAAATTGGAGGAGAAAAAAAGATTGCGGGCAAAAAATGCGCCAATCTTATCCGTAAAATGTCCGTGTTTAACCATCCGGCAGAGCTCAAAACGGAGCAAACTCAAATCCATTAAATCCTCCATAACAATGATCCGGTTGGGTTCGTCAAAGAGATAAATTTCAGGACTGATGCCGGGATAGACCGAGTTCCAAAAAATAAGGGTGGCTATTTCCGAGCGCATCCGACCCAGATCCAGGGTCCAGCCATCGCCATCAGCTTCTTCCACGGTATTATTTTTTTCGTCCTCAATCCGAAACCGGGGCATGGAGAGCATTTGTTTCATGATCACTGATTTTCCCGACTGGTCGTAGACATGATAGATTAAGTTAACAAATCCTTCAATGCTTTCTTTTACGGCGTGTAAATCGACCACGGTAAGGTTGGCATCGGTTGGAAAGATGTTTTTTTCTTTAAGGTAGTTGGCAACGCCTGCCACTGTTAAATTGCCATAGCTGTCATAGGTCATTTTTTCACTTCCTTACTTATTGCGGTGGGGTTCCATATAATGATGGATGGTAGCTTCTAATTCCGGGATTCCTTCGCCACTATAGGCACTGACCACATAGATGTGTTTAGGATTGATACCGGCATAAATAAGAAGATTGCGGCTCCGTTTGATATTGCATTCGGGGAGATCTGTTTTTGTGATCACGCCAATCGAGGGAATGTTATAGGTATGGATAAAATTAGGTGGAAAGGCATTCTGGGAATCCATACAGGAACAAACCAGGATCACCAGTCCGGCGTCCATGGTAATATTTATGGCTTGACGTGAAAAAAATGGGAGTTCGATAAACTCCCCAGGGGTATCAATGAAATCGTCGTAGTAACTGACCATTTGGGTCTTGGAATATTTAAGTTCTTCTTCATTTAGCCGTTGCATCAAGGTGGTTTTGCCGCTGCCGATTTTTCCGATTAAGGCCACCCGTTTTCGATTATTGGCCATCTATCAGGAGTAGGTGATTTTAGGAATGTCGAATCCTAAAATATGGTTAAGGGTATTGAGGATTTCAGAAACGGCAGCTTTGACATCACTAACCCGACCGGTGATTACAAGTGAGCCACTGAAACGGTCCAGAAAACCGATTTCGACTGGGGCGGCTTTCGTTGCGGCGTCAGCGGCGATAATGGCGGCTTCGCTGGGGGTAATGGTTAAGATGCCAATGGCATCGGCGGCTTCATCGTCCAGACCCAATTTAATATAGATATCTGTTTTAGGCTTGGCAATAATATGTGCCAGGGTTACCTGTTTACCAGGAACGTATTCTTGTATGGAACGATTCTTCTTTTCAGTTTCCATCGTGTCACCTTTTCTTCGTGTATTTTGGTTGTTTGGCTTTAATTTTTTCTAATACTGCCGTACCGACCAATTGTTAATCTGTTGTTCGCCGCGCCATGCGAAATCCGCTTTGCTCCTTTCGCATTGGTCGCGGGCAGTCGCCAACTACAAGCAAGCTTGTGATTGGCTCGTTGCCTGCGCGCAGAATCGGACAGGCGATGCCTTGTCCGCTCCGATGCGTACAACATGATGTAACAATTGTCGGTACTGGTTCATTACTTGCTTTAAAGTTTGTATTTATTTAACTGTGATCATTATAGCACTAAACTGGAACCCGTTACATCCATTAACGATATTTTACAGAAAGCCGGCAAAAAATTTCAGTGGTACAAAAGTTAAATTTAGATATTTGTAATAGATCAGTTCGTCGGGGCGGGTAGTACCCGCCCGCAAGCGTGGATCTTATGTCAAACCTATTATAAAATCAACAGCGCTCGGGCGATTAAGAATCGCCCCTACGGATCATTAAATATAATCGCCCACACGAACTGAAAATTGCCAAAGAAGTGAAAAAAAACATATTTCTTTTATAAGCAAGATGGGTTATAATGATCAATTGTTAAGCATGCGGTAAAGTGGTATAATACCACAACGATTAAACCAGGAGGTAAGGGAATGCTTTGGAAAGAAGTTCAAATCACAACAACATTGGAAGCTGAGGAAGCGGTGGTCAATGCTTTTTATGATGCCGGGGCAGATGGTGTGGCGATTCAGACCCTGCAGGATGTGCTATTAATACAACAAGATCCCAAAGTCAATTTTGTGGATGAAGCGCTTCTGGAAATTGATCCCAATGTTTCTATTGTCCGGGGCTATTTCAGCGAGGTGGAAGACACTGAAGAAGCGGTGCATAAACTAATTGCGTCAGTGAAGATGCTGCCATCCTTCGGTCTGGACCCCGGTGCCTGTGAGATGATGATCACAGAAGTGGAAGAAGAAGACTGGGCTAATTCCTGGAAAAAGTTTTACAAACCCACTAAGATGGGCAAAAGCATTGTCGTCAAACCAACCTGGGAAGACTATGTCCCGGATAAGGATGAAATTGTCATTAACATCGATCCCGGCATGGCTTTTGGAACCGGTACTCATGAAACCACTCAGCTCTGTGCCATTAAATTGGAAGAGTACATCAAGCCCGGAGATGTGGTGCTGGATATTGGCTGTGGAACTGGGGTACTCTCGCTGATTGCAGGTAAACTGAAAGCGAAAAAAGTGGTGGCGGTGGATTTTGACACCCTGGCGGTTAAAATTGCCCGGGAAAATGCGGAGCTCAATGATTTAGGCAGCATGGTTGAAATTCGCGAAGGTAACCTGCTCGATGTGATTGACGAGAAGGCCGATGTGATTGTGGCCAATATTCTGGCAGCGGCGATTGTGGAGTTGTCGGGAATTATCAAACCTTACCTTAAAGAGAATGGTATTTTTATTTCTTCGGGAATCATCATCGATCGGCTGGGGGATGTGCTAAGAGCTCTGGAAACGGAAAACTTTAAGCTTGTTTTTGTTCAGCAGATGGGTGAATGGGTTGGGGTGGTCGCCCAGAAGAGGGACTAAGATGCACCGATTTTTTGTAAAATCCGAGCAGCGTTTCGAATCAACAATCACTATCTCGGGAGAGGATTTTAAACATATCGCCAAAGTCCTGCGGTTGGGGAAGGGTGACGTTATTGAAGTTTGTGATGGCCAGGGCACCGACTATCTGGTTACTTTAAACACGCCCGGCGAGCAGACTATTTCCGGCAGCATTACCAGACACTACCCATCTCAGGGAGAAACGCCCGAGATGAGTGTCACCCTGTATCAAGGACTACCCAAAGGCACAAAAATGGAAGTGATCATTCAGAAAGCCGTGGAGCTGGGGGTTTATCAGATTATTCCCTTTTCTTCATGCCGGGCAGTTTCTCAAATTAAAGATAAGCAGGATAAAAAGCTTGAGCGCTGGCAGCGAATTGCCTATGAGGCCGCAAAGCAGTCCAAGCGGGGGATTATCCCCAGGATTTTGTGGCCGCTAACCTTTAAAGAAGTATTAAGCGAAGTTGCCCGGTATGACTTAATGATCTTAGCCTATGAAGACGAAAACCGGCAGACTTTGAAGGGCGCCCTGGAAGCGGTCCGAAAAATAAGCAAAACCGACAAACCACTAAGCATCGGTGTGATCGTTGGTCCCGAAGGGGGCTTTGATCCTCAGGAGGCAGCAGCCTGTCAAGCCGCTGGAGTGATTAGCGTAACCCTGGGCAAGCGGATCTTAAGAACCGAAACCGCTGGTATGGTGGTGCTCAGCCAATTGAATTTCTGGAAGGAAGAATAAGTTAAGGATGAATAATAAAAAAAAAGTTGGGTTTATGACCCTGGGCTGCAAGGTCAATACCTACGACAGCGAAGCCTTGATGGAAATCTTTGAGGCAGACGGTTATACCATTGTCGATTTCGCTGAGCTTGCCGATGTTTATGTGATCAATACCTGCACCGTGACCCACCTGGGCGACCAAAAATCCCGAAAAATGATGCGAAAAGCCAAGCGGATTAATCCCAATGCGATTATCTGTGCGGTCGGCTGTTATGTTCAGGTGGCCCCGGATGAGGTCGCAAAAATCGCGGAAGTGGATCTGATGATCGGCACCAAAAATCGCGCCGATATCCTTACCTATATTGAGGCCCACCGCAAGGATGCCAACCGGCGGGATTTTGTCTCAAATATTATGGATGAAAAAATTTTTGAGCCGCTGATGATTTCGGAGGTCAAGGGTAAAACCCGGGCCTTTATTAAAATTCAGGAGGGCTGCAATCAATTTTGCACCTATTGCATTGTCCCCTTTGCCAGAGGGCCGGTCAGGAGCCGCGATTCGCAACAGATTATTGATGAAGTCAACCGGGTGGTTTTAATCGGCTATCAGGAAGTCATTCTTTCGGGTATTCATATTGCCTCCTATGGGGTGGATCAAGCCGGAAGTGGTGCAGATAAAGGGGATCTCATTGACCTGATTGAAGCCCTTGATCAAATTCCCAGGCTTAAGCGGGTTCGACTGGGATCGATGGAACCCAAATTTATCACCCCGGAGCGGCTTAGGCGGTTGGCGGCGCTTGAAAGCTTTTGTCCGCATTTTCATCTGTCGCTGCAAAGCGGCAGCGATACGGTGCTAAAACGCATGGGGCGCCGTTATACCTCCGCTGAGTATTTAGAGATTGTCAGTCAGATCCGCGAAGTTTTTCCGTTAGCTGCCATCACCACGGATGTGATGGTCGGTTTCCCCGGCGAAACCGAGGATGAATTCAAAGAGACCCTGGACTTTGCCCGGGCTGTGAGTTTTTATCAAATTCATGTATTTAAATATTCCCGGCGCTCAGGAACTAAAGCGGCTGCCTTTATCGATCAGATTGATGAAACCATAAAGAATTCCCGCAGCCACACCCTTAGTGATCTGTCGAAAAAACTGGAGCTGGAATTTTTAAAGAAAAACGATGGCGTTCTGACAGAGGTTTTGTTTGAAGCAACCCATGACGCGACTGGTTATGAAGGTCATACCAAAAATTATGTTCCGGTTCGGCTTCAGACAGATGAAAAAATTAATGGCAGAATTCTAAAAGTTAGGGTATCATATAATAGTCAGTTTGCTGACAAATTAATCGGAGATTCGATATAACAGGAGGAAGATATGTCAAAGGACTGTATTTTTTGTAAGATTGTTAATAAGGAAATTCCGGCCGATGTAGTTTTTGAAGATGATCAGGTCATCGCATTTAATGATATTGCACCCCAAGCTCCGGTGCATGTGATAATTATCCCCAAAGAACATTTTGAATCGATTCTATCGGTACCAGCTGGAAACGATATTATCAGCCATATGCATACGGTGGCCAATCGGATTGCCCTTAAAACAGGGATTGCTAAAACTGGTTTTCGTCTGGTAAATAATTGCGGTAAGGATGGCAATCAAACGGTGCCCCATCTGCATTATCATTTATTGGGCGGTCGACCATTATTATGGCCTCCCGGTTGAAAAATAATTGACAGCGTAAGAAATAATGCGTATAATATAGTTTGACTCATACCATGTTGATTAACCGTACCGGAAATTAGCGACGGATTAGAGGGGGGGGTTGAAAATGTCTGAAGTAAAAATTAAAGAAAATGAAACACTCGAAAGTGCATTGCGACGTTTCAAAAGAAAAACTGCAATGGCTGGGGTTATGTCTGAAATTCGCAAAAGAGAGCATTATGAAAAGCCAAGCGTAAAGCGAAAAAGAAAATCAGAAGCAGCAAGAAAAAGAAAGATGAAAAAAAGATAGGATGTGACTAATTGGCATTAAAGGATCAATTACAGGCTGACTTAAAAACAGCAATGAAGGAAAAGAATAAGGTTAAGAAATCCACCATTACAATGATTCGGGCGGCTATTTTACAAGTCGAAAAGGATCAGAAAGTGGAACTGGAAGATGATCAGATTCTTGAAATTATTGCAAAACAGCTCAAACAACGTCGGGATGGCCTGGCCGAATTTGAGAAAGCTCAAAGAGACGATTTAATCCAGCAGGCTCGAGAAGAGATAACAATCATCGAGAGCTACCTTCCTACACAATTAACGGTTGATGAAATCAAAGTAATTGTGGCCGAAACGATAAAAGAAACCGGTGCAGTTGACGCAAAAGACATGGGAAAAATAATGAGTGCCCTGATGCCGAAGGTTAAAGGTCGCGCGGATGGAAAGCTTGTCAATCAAGTGGTCAGAGAAAGTCTGGCGTAGCAAAAAAATATTAATACTACACATATAAAGAGGTTTGTCCTGCGGCAGGCTTCTTTTTTTGTCTGGAAAATTTGAAGGGCTGGTGTGTGCTACCGTACCGACCAATTGTTAATCTGTTGTTCGCTGCGCCATGCGAAATCCGCTCCGCTCCTTTCGCATTGGTCGCGGGCAGTCGCCAACTACAAGCAAGCTTGTGAATGGCTCGTTGCCTGCGCGCAGAATCGGACAGGTTTATCAACCTGTCCGCTCCGATGCGTACAACATGATGTAACAATTGTCGGTACTATGTTATTTGTCTGATCTTATCGCAGGTATTCTAAGACTGTTACAGATACAAGGTATTTTAAGATTATGATGTTATAATCCAAACAGTGAATAAATTACTGGGAGGATTCAATGGAGAATAATATCAACCTTGAAATTGGACTGACTCAAGCCCAGGTTGAAGAAAGGATCGCGGACGGAAAAGTTAATGTCCAACCCCAATCCAAAACGAAAACCATCGGCAGAATAATTAAAGACAATAGCTTAACCTTATTTAACATGCTTAACATCATCCTGGCATTGATGATTATTTTTGTGGAGTCGTTTCAGAACCTGCTATTTATTAATATTGTTATCATTAATACGTTTATTGGCATTATACAAGAAATAAAGGCAAAAAAAACCATTGATAAGCTCTCACTGATTTCCCAGCCTCATGTTAGTGTGTTACGGGATGGCAAGCTTGAGGAAATCGTCTTTGAAAAAATTGTGATGGATGATATTCTAATCCTGAAAGCGGGCAAACAGATTCCTTCGGATTCCCAGGTGGTAAAAGGGGAAATAGAAGTCAATGAGTCTCTACTGACTGGCGAGTCCGATTCGATTATGAAGTATGAAGGGGATGCTCTGCTTTCCGGCAGCTTTGTGGTGTCCGGGCAAGCGACGGTGCAGGTGACTCAGGTAGGTCTGGAAAACTATGCATCTAAATTGGTTGAAGCCGTTAAGGTCGCCAAAAAACCAAACTCGGAAATTATGAAAGCACTGGGCTTTATTATGAAAAGCATTGGCATTGTGATTGTTCCCCTCGGCCTGTTACTGCTTTATAAACAACTACTTGTCCAGAATTTGCCGCTACAGGTGAGTGTAACCGGGACGGTGGCGGCCCTGATTGGGATGATCCCGGCGGGGTTGGTGCTCCTAACCAGTGTGGCTCTGGCGGTTGGAGTCGTTAGACTGGGGCGTCACCAGACTTTGGTGCAGGAACTCTATTGTATTGAGACGCTGGCTCGGGTGGATGTCCTTTGCTTAGATAAAACCGGTACCATCACGGAAGGGAACATGGAAGTCCTGTCAATGGAAACCATTTGTCATGACAAAAATCCCGTTCAGGCGATCAGGGCTTTAATTGCTAATCTGAAAGATGACAATGCCACCTATCGGGCGCTTAGCGAAAGCTGTCAAGGGGAGGCCCCAAAATGGCTTTGCGAGCGGGTCATTCCATTTTCATCGGAACGGAAGTGGAGCGGCGCTTTTTTTGCGGAACAGGGTACCTTTGTGATCGGCGCGCCGGAGTTTGTTTTAAAAGAGCGTTACGATGAAATTAAGGAAAAGGTTGAGCACTATGCCAGCGAAGGTAACCGGGTTTTAATGCTGGGGTATGCTAAAGAACCCTTTAAAGAAGATGACAGCCTGCCAGAAAATATCAAAACCATCGCACTGCTGCCGATGGGCGATAAAATTCGTCATGAAGCCAAGAAAACGTTGGAGTTTTTTAGAAACCAGGGCGTTGATATCAAGGTAATCTCTGGCGATAACCCGATCACCGTATCTCAGGTGGCACATCGGGCGGGACTGCTGGATTGGGATAATTTTGTCGATGCGTCGACGCTCACAGAAGATGAAGATGTTCACAAGGCTGCCCAGATCTATTCGGTTTTTGGCCGGGTAAGCCCAGGACAAAAACGACTTTTGATTGAAGCCCTTAAAAATCAGGGCCATACCGTAGCGATGACCGGGGATGGGGTCAATGATGTTTTGGCCTTACGAGAAGCGGATTGCAGCATTGCTATGGCCGAAGGGAGTGATGCGGTGCGTCAAGTATCCCAACTGGTCTTGTTGGATTCCAACTTTGCCAGCTTTACCCGGGTTTTGATGGAAGGGCGTCGGGTTATTAACAACATTACCCGCGCGGCATCGCTGTTTTTAGTGAAGACGATGTTTTCCCTTTTGCTTGCCGTTATTGTGATCATTGCCAATGAGGCCTATCCCTTTGTGCCGATTCAACTGACCTTAATCAGTGCGTTGACCATTGGTGCGCCTTCTGTTTTTCTGGCTTTGGAGCCGAATAAAAACCGGATCACCGGAAATTTTTTAGAAAAGGTTTTAAAAAAATCGTTGCCGGGTGCTTTGACGGTGGTGTTTAATGTTGTGTTAATTATGATTGTTGGTTCCTATCTGGCATTGGATCACCAGCAGATTTCGACGCTGGCAGTGATTTCCACTGGTTTAATTGGACTGGTTATTCTTTTTCGGGTCAGTCAACCTCTGGATAATAAGCGGTGGGCGTTATTTTTTACGATGACCGTTTCATTCCTATGCTGTGTCTTGTTTTTGGAAGACTTCTTTTTCCTGGTGCCGATTCAGGATTTCCTGCCAGCGATGTTGATTGTTTTGGGAATTACGATCCTTGACATCTATCCCTTATTGCGGATTTTTAGCTGGATCGTTGATCAGATTGAAAGGCTTCTCAATCGCCACCAGAAAGAAAAAAGGATGGCTAAAGCGACCGTATTAGAAAAATAGTAAAGCTAAAGCTTTTTTCGCAAAAGGATCAGAAATCTGATTCTTTTGTGAAAAAAAGACTTGCATTCATGTATTTGATCGTGCTATAATAAGCAAGTCGTCAAAGATAAGCTTTATCTGAAAGAACAAAGATAAAATAAAGATTGACAACAGATTGATAAACATCTATAATAGTCAAGTATTGTATCGAGGTGTAGCGCAGTTTGGTAGCGCACATGGTTTGGGACCATGGGGCCGGAGGTTCGAATCCTCTCACCTCGACCATTTTTTTTAAAATTACTTGGGGGCCTTTAGCTCAGTTGGTTAGAGCAACCGGCTCATAACCGGTAGGTCCGGGGTTCGAGCCCCTGAAGGCCCACCATATTTTTTTGCCCAGATAGCTCAGTCGGTAGAGCAGGGGACTGAAAATCCCCGTGTCGGTGGTTCGATTCCGCCTCTGGGCACCACCACTTAAAGAATAACAGCGAAAGCTGTTTTTTTTTGGTTAGAAATAGGTAAACATAAATAAACCTTAATCGCTATTGAGAAAAACGAAGAAATATTATAAAGTATAGAAATGACATCAGTAATATAAAAATACTTTTGTATCCTGAAATAACCTCAGAAACAGTCGGATGTGAAACGTTTTTTAAATGGAGAGCGGCTATTATACGAGTATCGATCGTAGACTTAAGTATTGTTATTAAAATTCAGGAGGATAAAATGATCTTACAAAAAGAACGAGAAGATGTGGTGCGTTATTGTCAAAAGCTGATTGAAGCAGGGTTAACGAAGGGAACCGGTGGCAATATCAGCATTTATAATCGTGAACAAAGGCTGATGGCAATCAGTCCTAGTGGCATTGATTACTTTGAAACAGAGCCGGAGGATGTTGTGGTTATCGATATCGATGGAAAGCATGTGGACGGAAAAAGAAAACCATCAAGCGAGCATGAGCTGCACCGCATTTTCTATGTGAAACGTGATGACATCGATGCAGTTGTTCATACGCACTCCGTTTATTCAACAGTACTGGCCACGCTTGGAGAGGGCTTGCCTGCCTCAAGCTACCTGATTGCGTTAGCGGGGTTGGATGTACGCTGTGCCGACTATGCGACCTTTGGTACTATGGAATTGGCACAACTTACCTTTAAGGCCATGGTCGATCGTTATGCAGTATTGATGGCTAATCATGGTTTACTGGCTGGTGGTAAAGATATTCTAAATGCCTTTAATATTGCCGAAGAGATTGAACACTGTGCGGAAGTTTATGTCAAGGCCCGATCAATCGGAACGCCGGTGATTCTCAGTGAAGAAGAAATGACAAAAATGATTAGCATCTTTAATAAATCTTACGGACAAAAAACGACAAAAGCTGACTTAGACAAATAAAAAAAAGCTGCGAGTAACTCTTACTCGCAGCTTTTTTTACTGTCCCTGGCGACTAGCGCCGGGAAATCAAAAGGAAGTCGGCGGTAAACTTGCAATCTGACAAACAACAATCGCTAACACAAATGAGTAGAAAGAGGGGAATGTTTGAGAAAAATCTAACCCGTGAGAAGGTTAATTTTCATTATCCGTTCACATAAAAAACACATTGTAGATATATAATTGTTACAAATGGTGAAGAGGTGCGAAAAAATGAAAAGAGTAATGAAAAGATCAAAGAAATCCATAAAGCGCAAACGGAGACGGACGATGATTGGCCTGGTGCTGATGTCCCTCATGGCAATGGGCGTTGTTTGCGTGGGTGTCATGGCAAATTCATACTCGATCACCACCAGCACAGAAAGCATCTTTGAAGCGAAAAACAAGAGTAGTGATGCTAAAAAAGTAGGCGGCGATATAATAATTCGTGATAGTGATGAAACACTCGATGATGCTATGCTTGAGCCGATTCGCGACTATTTTAAAACTTATTTTAAGGCCCTGGCCAATCTGGAATCAGAAGATATCACCGCGATGTTTGTGGATTCGTTTAGCGAAAACGCCTGGATCAATCAAGCGTCTATGGATTATCTGATTCAATTAAGACAAAGCCAGAGTAATGATCTTAAGATGACGAATTATCAATGTGGGCTGACCGTCACCAGTATCAGTGAAGGATATGGTGAGATTGAAGTGGTTTTAGTAGAAGATCACCATATCAATTTCGCTTTTATTTCCAATGTTGATTCCTATAGTTCCGGGATTGCCCATACCTTTTATCTGAGCGAAACTAAAGATGGTTACGCGATCTCAGAGCATTACAAAGAAGAAGACAGTTTTTTGATGTTGGAAGAAGCCATCGCAGACAGCGATGAAAATCCTCAGGATGTGGCAGATCAACTTTTCGGTGAAGCCCTGGCTGTTATTGAAGAATTATCCCGGGAAAAAAACGACTTTAATATGGAAAACGGCGATAGTTGGACCAACTCCACCGATCACAGCTATGATGCTGAGGCAGCAGTGGATTATGCCATGACCTGGGTTGATCCCATTGAAGTCTTGCGTAACGAGGACTATGGCGTTTATGACAATTATGGTGGCAATTGCAATAACTACATCTCCCAAGCGCTTTTTGCCGGAGGCATCCCCATGGATAGTGATGGCTACAATAATACCCAATGGAAGTGGTACGGTGAAGAAGTGGATGATGAGGATGGCTCAGACTGGGGGCGAAGTCCGGCCTGGACGGGGGTAGCGGAGTTTTACACCTATGCCAGTGAAAATGAAGGGTATGGACTGGCAGCACTGGTGGATGAGAATGTTTTTTCCGGTTCGATGGGTGACGTCTTACAATATGGACATAACGGTGACTGGCTTCATTCGGTTATTATTAGCGATGTAATAAACGACGATGACGGCAACATGGCAGATTATCTCATTAATTCAAACACCACGGATCGCATAAACTATCCGGCCAGTGCCTATGGCTATTCGGAATTACGACTGATTAAAGTTTTGGGTTGGAATGACGGCGATTAGTTGAAGCAGATTTTAGTATCTGTATTTTTCTTCCTAATTTATGAATTAAATACGATATGTAGATGCGAGTTGGATTAAAAACGCAAATGACTTGTAAATTATAAAACCATATGGTATCATATTTGTAAATAAATTGTAACATGGAGGAGCGGTATGGATAAAACTCAGAATATCTTTGAAAAAGTTCGCGAAAGATTAAAAAAATACCGATTCAATTGGTCAACCCAAGAAGTTGAACAGGATGAATTCATAGAGATTGAGCATGTCAATCATTGCCAAACATTAAACAGTGACACAAAAAGACGATTTAAACTGCGGGGTTCTGCAGTTGTTGTTTGTACTTTTTTAGTATTGGTTGGAGCCGGAGTAGTTGATGCTCAAACCCGTGCCTATGAGGTAATTTACAAAGGTACAAGTATTGGCTGTGTTGACAGTTTGGATGTCCTGCAATTGGCTGTTAGCGATACGAACGATAGCAAAAGCGGCAGAAGAAACCGAGAAGGCAGCGATTACGAAATACGGATGGCTCGCTCCACCGATTTTTTAACAACTGAAGAAGTTGCTCAGGTTATCAAATCAATACGAGCTCAGGAGAAGACGGTTCAAGTTGCCCGGGCTGAAAGCGTGGCACCAACCGTTGAGGTTGCCCCCCCGGAGACACATTCAGATGAAACAAAACAGCTAGAAACCGTTAGTACAGAGGTATTAGTTGAAGAAGAACCGGTAGTTGAACCCGTTATGAGTACGGCTAATACCCCGGAAATCCAAACGGCAACGGAACCGGACATTTCGGAAACACCTGTTGTTGAAGAAGAACCCGCGGTAGATCTACCAGAAGTGGAGACCCCTCAAATTGAAACCGTCGTTGAGGGTATTCAGACAGAGCAAAATCCGGCGGCGGTACCAGTTGAGGAAAACAAGGTGGTAGAAATTCCGGCGGTTGAACCAAAAGTTCCAGAACTACCGGCAGAAGTGGTGGTTGACAATCCGGCGGTTGAACCCCAAGTTCCAGAAACACCAGTAGAACCGGTGACTGAAGTACCGCCAGTAGAAGCCCCGGTAGAAGGACCACCAGTGGAAAGCCCGGCTGAAGAACCGGAAACGCCTCAGGTACAGTTTATTCTTCCTGCTAGCGGTCGCGTTGGTGAAATCCTCAGGAATTATGATGGTGGTTATTACAGTAACCATTATCGGGCGGCCGCAATTGATATCCTAAACAGTGAAGGAACAGCTATTTATGCAGCAGCATCAGGAACGGTTACCTTATCGAGTTGGTATGGCGGCTATGGAAAATGTGTCATCATTGACCATGGCAATGGCTATTCAACGCTGTATGGACACTTTAGTTCGGTGGATGTATCAGAAGGTGAAACCGTAACCCAAGGTCAGCGCATTGGCGGTATGGGATCAACAGGGTCTTCTACAGCCAATCATGTGCATTTTGAAGTGCGGGAAAATAATGAGGCCCAGCCGATCAGTCATTATTTCAATGTCAGTTCCGGCGACTACATATAAGGCTGGCGGTACTGCATTATAAATATTCTCTATGTATTATAGACACCTAAAAAGGTGTCTTTTTTTTAAAAGATCTTGCGGAACTTGTATAAATATGGTATCATTATGTAACGAAAAAGTAACAAATAACAACAAGAGGTAAATGTATGGATGAAACTATAAAGAGTGAAAGAGAAAAACGACGAATCCAACGAAAGAGAAAAAGACAGACGCGTAGTATTGTCACTTTTATGATTTTGTTTATTATGGCAACTGTGGGGGTCGTCAGTGCGCAGACCCAGGGTTATGAGGTTTTTTACCGTGGAGAAAGTCTTGGTTATGTGCAGACCTCTGGAGTCTTTCAATCGGCGGTTGATCGGATTGAAAAGAATGTGATGGAATGTTATAATTACGATAATATCCACTTGGGCGATGGATTTGAACTGATCCCGAGCAGGATTGAAAATCCGATGGATTTTGATACCTGCATCCAGGTACTAAACAATAAGAATATTCCTCTTTATGTAAGTGGAGCAGATATTTTCATGGATGGGCAAAAAATAGGGACCGTAACATCATTAGATAAAGCACAGGCTGTCATTGCAGCGTATCAAAGTGCTAACAACAAAAACCAAAGCGAGCTTGAATGTGTGGAAGTGATGGTGCCCTTGTCCGAAACCAAGGATTTTGCGGCCATGTTATCGGCCTTAAAAGGACGTACAAAATAAAAAATCGATCACCGGCTATTTGGCCGGTGTTTTTTTAAAAGGAGGTATCAGATGGCGGAAATAACGCGGGAAAAAGCGATGGATATGGCGGTAAAATATTTGTCTTTTAAGTCACGAACCAGTAGTGAAATGGTTAAGTATCTGAAAAAAAAGGACACTGATGAGCAAATTATTACCGAGGTGATGCAAAAGCTTAGTGAATACCGCTATATTGATGACCAGGTTTATTTAAAAAATTATGTCGAAAATAATCGGCATTTAAATTACTATGGCTCCCGTCGGATGATTCAGGACTTAAAAAAAAGAGGGATCAGTGATACCTTACTGCTGACTCTGGCAGATCTTCTTCCAAGCGAAGAGGAATATCGATGCGGTGAAATGGTGGCAAAAAAACAGCTGCGCGCATTAACGGGACAAACTTCGGTACAGAAGAAAAAGAAACTATATGATAAACTGGGAAGAATGGGTTACCCCACGGAAATGGTGTTAGAAATTATTAGAACTCTGGTTTTAGAAGAAGAACCCCAGGAATTAACCGAAGATGAGCTGGCAATTAAAGATCAGCAACTAAACGAAAAGCTTGACCGGGACTATCAAAAATATGCCCGTGCCCACCGTAAAAAGGGGGCAGCAGGCAAAGAGCTTAAGTTTAAAATTAAGAAGAGCCTAATGGGCCGGGGTTATCCTTATGAGCTGATCGACCAGAAGATCGCATCAGAACAGGAAGCGATAGAAGAAGACTAGGAGGCGGATTAGGATAAGCCCAACCGCTTAATCAAATAGGGGATAGCCCGTTCAAAACAGACCCCATAGCGTTTTTCCTGCCCCAGTTCCACAGTTTTTAGAATACATTCTCTCGTATAATCCACCGCAATTTGGGTGGATTCTTTTAGATTAAAATCGTTTAGCAGGCCAGCAAGTAGGGTGCTTCCAAAGATATCGCCGGTGCCATGGAAATAATCCGTCACCCGTTCATTAAAAGCATAGTCAAAGGTCCCCGACGCGGTGTCATAGGTGGCGGCGCCCAACTGGTGCGGATCAAAAGAAATGCCGGTAACCACTACTTTTTTAGAACCCAGCTGGGACAGTCGGACCAGTAAGGCCTCCACATAATTTTGATCATAATCCTCTCCCACATAAGGTTCATCCAGCAGGAAGGCTGCTTCGGTGAGGTTGGGTACGATAATATCAGCCTTGGCACAGAGTTTGGTCATGCCTTTGGCCATTTCGGGGGTATAAATAGAATAAAGTTCACCATGGTCGGCCATTACCGGATCGACCAGAATCAAGTTTTTTTCAGACTGAAAGCGATCAAAGAGATTGGCAATCAGATCGATCTGATCAAATGAGCCTAAAAAGCCGCTATAGAGCGCGTCAAATTCCAGATTAAGGGATTGCCAGTGATCAGCAATGGGACGGATATCTTCAGTTAAATCACGGTAGGTGAAATTCTCAAACCCACCGGTATGGGTTGACAGAACGGCGGTGGGCAGAACGCTGGTGTCAATTCCGGCAGCAGAAATAATGGGTAGCGCCACGGTTAGCGAACATCGGCCGACGCAGGAAATATCATGAATAGCGGCAACCCGCTTTTGCTTAGTAATCATTTGAAACTCCTTATTTGAAATGAGCTTATTATATGTTAAAATTGAACCTATAAAAAGCGTCAGTTAATCAAAAAATGATGGGTTCAGGTAAGGAGATATGATGATTACAATACCATTTAAGAATAAGGGTGCCTTTCTTTATGTCGAAATATACGAATATCTCAAGCGGGAAATAACCGATGGTAATTTAAAATTTGGCGAGAAGCTGCCTTCAAAACGTAGCCTGGCCAGCCATTTGTCAGTGAGTGTGAATACGGTGGATGCAGCCTATGGGCAGCTGGTGGCTGAAGGTTACCTTGAGTCCAGTCCCAAAAGAGGATATTTTGTCTGCCAGATTGATACCTATTTACTGAAACAAAATAATCACGTGTCGGAAAAAAAGATAAAAAAACCAGAAACCAGGTCCGTTAAAATTGATTTTTCACCCAATGCCATCGATCAACGTATTTTTCCTTATGAAGCCTTTCGTAAGATTTTTAAGGTTACCTTTAATGAATATGACAGTTACCTTTTAAATAAACCAGACCTTCAAGGTGAGTTGGAGCTTAGAAAAGCCCTGGTAGAGTTACTGTATCGCTCCCGGGGAGTACGCTGCAACGAAGATCAGATCATTATCGGTTCAGGAACCAGCCATCTGCTGCAAATCTTAGGTCTGCTCTGGGGAAAGAACAAATCGGTGGTGTTGGAGAATCCGGTTTATCTTAAAGCTTATCATATTTTTGAAAAAATGGGGAACCCGGTGATTTCCATCGATATTGATGAAAAGGGGATTCAAATCGAACCGATGAAGAAATTTTCGGATGTGGCCGTTTATGTGACCCCCTCCCACCAGTTTCCGTTGGGGATGAGTATGCCCATTGATCGACGCATCCGCTTACTTAATTTTGCCAATCAGGATCAGGGGAATTATATTATTGAAGATGATTATGACAGTGAATTTCGCTACAATGAAAAGCCGCTGCCCTCACTTCAGAGTATTGATAATAATGGTAAGGTGATTTACATTGGAACCTTTTCTAAATCGATTGCACCATCATTTCGGATTAGCTATATGGTATTGCCAGAAGCCTTGTTGAAGGCCTATCTTGAAATAGCGGATGCCATTAGTTCGCCAGTTTCCAGTTTGGAGCAAAAAATGATTGGTGCTTTTATTTCTGACGGTGTTTTTGAAAAGCATGTCAATAAAATGCGAAAAGTCTATAAGGGTAAACGGATCGTTCTGATGAATGCATTAAAGCAATGGGGTGATCGGGTCAAAATAACCGGTGAAAACGCCGGGCATCATCTGCTTGTACAGCTTGACAATGGTCTCACCGAAGAAGCTATGTATACCCGGGCCTTGGCTCAGGGCGTGCGAGTCTATCCGGTTTCACCCTATTTTATCCATGGTGCGGAAAATTATAAAAGCATGGTTTTGCTGGGGTATGGTTCATTAACCGACAAACAGATTTATAGCGGGATTGGCATCTTAAAAGAAGCCTGGGATTTATAATCGGCTGACGATGCTGTTGATTAGATTTTAGATGAGGCAAAATATTTACTCTTTTTTTTAATATCCCAGCGTGGTAATATCAAATAAAAAGAGATAGGGGATTGAAAGTGGGAAATAAATGCAAACCCGTCAGAATGCACAGGATCATCCGACAAAATCGTTTTAGCGGCTTTACGTTGATGGAAATAATTGTTGTGATTGCTGTTTTAGGCGCCCTGGCAGCGATGGCGATTCCACAATTTACCGGTGTTCTCGAAAACTCTCAGAAAAAAACGGATGAGGCCAATATTCGGATTATTGAAAGTGCCGTTTTGCTTTATCAGGCGGAAATTGGGGATATTCCAGCAGGGGTAGATACCTTTAATGAACTGGTGACGGAGCTTAATCGTGTTGGCTATCTAAAAAATTCGGAAGTAAAGGCGGTCACGAAGGGTGTTGTTTTCACCTATGATAGCGCTTTAAAAGAAATCAGTTTGACTGCCAGCCCCGGTGTATAGCGCCACTTTAATGAAAACGAGTGCAAAAAAATGAAACGTTCAAATCGTCCATGTCTACAGAAAAAAGAGGGTTATACCTTGCTGGAATTACTGGTGTCACTCTCAATTTTGGCTCTACTCACGGTTACTCTGCTTGGCACAGGATTTAACAGTCGTGATGCGTTTAGCGATAGCGCCTACGATGCCGAGTGTGAAAAAATCCTGTATGCTTTGCTCCAGTATCAAAATGAAGCCATTATGGATGGCTATCGGCGCCAGGTTCGGTTTTTAGATGATGGGATGCGGGTCGTCTGGACAAAAAACGGGGTCAGTCAGACAGAGCAGATTGCAGTAAAAACGCTGCGGTTCACAGGCTCCTATACGGGTGCCACAGCCTTAAATTTGTATGGACATGGAACCGTGTCCCAGGGAGGAACAATAAATTTGACAAGTTTAAGCGGTGATGTCAAAAGAATTGTGGTGCAGGTTGGCAACGGGAGGATTTATTTAGATGAATCGTAGGTTCAAAATCGGACCAATTATAAAGGCGTCTAAAGGTTATACAATAATGGAAGCGATTATCGCCATTGCTGTTTGTGGGGCGGCCCTGGTGATGATTTTGGGTCTGTATGGGATGGCGATAAAAACAGAGATGGTATCAAAGGCGATTTTTTCACGATCGGTGGAAATAAATAGCATTGTCGACGAAATTAATATCAATTTAAAAGAGCCTTCGACAACAAGTCTGAATGATCGGGTTAATTCTATTTTAATGAGCAGGTACCCGAATTATGAGTTAAAAAATGTCGTGCCGGATCATCAACCTAATTTATATACGCTTGAAATCGCGCATACGAGTAAAAACAGTAGGGATAAGGTATTCTACATTAAAGTGTTCTGGAGGCAAGATGAGACGCCAGT
>Ga0265295_1004517_pt1 | contig 18647 bp, 12 predicted proteins | sample Munlansysbiofilm_FD_192503 | JGI IMG/M metagenome (GOLD analysis project Ga0265295, IMG submission 192503) | Leachate microbial communities from a municipal landfill in Southern Ontario, Canada - Methane capture system biofilm | ecosystem: Engineered > Solid waste > Landfill > Unclassified ...
AAACAGGTTTATGTAACAAACATGGCAAGCAGCACTCTTTCTGTAATTGATACCACATCAAATACCGTTGCAGGCACCGTGAAAACAGGAAAAAGTCCTCTGGGATTGGCCCTGAGCCCGGATGGAAAAAAGCTATATGTAACAAATAACGGGGAAAAGACAGTCTCTGTAATTGATACTGCCACAAAAGCTGTTATAAGCACGGTATCCGTAGGAAGAAGTCCGAAAGGAATCGCGGTCACACCGGATGGGACAAAGGTGTACGTAGCGAACTTCGACAGCAGGAGCATTTCTGTAATTGACACGGTAACAAACAGCGTCATAGACACGGTAAAGGTAAAGGCGGCCCCTTCTGGAATTGCAGTCAAACCTGAGGGAACAAAGGCATATGTGACAAATGTTGATAAATATTTCAATACTGTTTCCGTAATTGACACCGGAACAAACAAAATTACAGCCAGGATACCTGTAGGGCCCGATCCTGCAGGAATTGCTGTCACACCGGACGGAAAAAAGGTATATGTAGCACTCAGCTTCTGTAACACTGTCTCTGTAATTGACACTGCGACCAATACTGTTACAGCCACAATGAATGTAGGAAAGAACCCTTACGCCTCAGGCCAGTTTATAGGCTCCATTCCGGTACAGCCGGTATATCCTTCTGCGGACTTCAAGAGCAATATTACATCGGGTTATATTTTCCTTTCCGAGCCTGTGCAGTTTACGGATTTATCGAAGGATGCGACTGAATGGAAATGGGACTTCGGAGACGGGTCCAGCTCAAAGAAGCAGAACCCTACTCATGCTTATTCTGAAACAGGGATCTATACTGTCAGGCTGACGGCAAGCAATTCAAACGGCACAGATTCACAGATCTCCACGGTAAATGTTGTATTGAAAGGCTCTCCCACGCCTTCATATGCGTATATTACGGGCCTCAACAGCAACACGGTTTCTGTATTTAACACAGGAAATAATACCCTTGCAAAAACAGTGCCGGTTGGAAACGATCCTATGGGAGTTGCAATCAGCCCGGATGGGACAAGAGTATATGTCACAAATACCAACTACGGCTACCGTGGTAGTGTCTCTGTAATTGATACAGCTCGGGGAGAGGTTATAACCATTGTAGATGTGGGAAACAAATACAGTCCCTGTGGAATTGCAGTCACGCCGGATGGGAAAAAACTGTATGTGTCGGATCGTGATATTAACGGCGTCTCGGTAATCGATACATCTACAAACACAGTTACAGCCACGGTTCCTGCCGGGATTAACCCTCTGGGGGTTGCAATCACGCCTGATGGAAGAAAAGCATATGTTGCGAACCGTTATAGCAATAATGTTTCCGTTATTGACACCGTAACAAACAATGAAATAGCAGCTGTTAAAGTCGGAACCGGTCCCTGTGGAGTTTCATTCAATCAGGACGGAACAAGGCTTTATGTGACGAATTGTGAAAGCAACACTGTTTCTGTAATTGACACGGCGACCAACACGGTTACTGATACATTGGCTGTAGAAAAATGGCCTCTGGGAGTTTCGGTCAGCCCGGATGGAACAAAAATATATGTTGCAAATGAACGCAGTAACAATGTCTCCATAATTGACTCTGAAACAAAAAATGTTACAGCTGCCATAAAAGTCGGCAGAAGCCCTTATGGGATTGCGGTCACGCCGGACGGGACAAAGGTGTATGTAGCGAACTGCGGTAACAATGAGAATCTCGGAAAAACCATTTCCATAATTGATACAGCTACAAACAGGGTTATAGCTACGGAAAAAGCAGGTTTCAGCCCTGTTGCTTTCGGCCAGTTTATGGCCCCTCTCCCGGCACAGCCGTTATTTCCTGCTGCAAACTTCAGCAGCAATCTAACAGCCGGTTATGCTCCCCTTTCAGTCCAGTTTACGGATTTCTCAAGGAATGCGGAAGGGTGGAAATGGGACTTTGGAGACGGGTCGAGTTCAGCACATCAAAATCAGGTATATACCTATTCCAGAGCAGGAAATTACAATGTAACGCTTAAAGTAAACAATAAAAACGGCACTGATTCAAAATTAGCCACGATAACCGTTCTGGCACAGCCGGTATTTTCTGCTTCCCAGGTTTCAGGAAAAACACCTCTCAGCGTTAGTTTTACCGACCAGAGCACAGGATCTCCAGCAGAATGGAACTGGACTTTTGGAGACGGAACTTATTCAACGGAAAAGAGTCCGGTTCACATATATAAAAAACCGGGAAGATATCCTGTTACTCTGACATTAAACGAAACAGGGAACAGGACTGCAGTGACGAAATCCGGATATATTATTGTTTCAAATGGTTTTGAAACCCCTGTAGCTGCTTTTTCTGCTTCTCCGTCTTCAGGAAAAGCACCTCTAGCAGTTAAATTTACTGATGAGAGTACAGGAGCTCCAACCTCGAGGAAGTGGAATTTTGGAGACGGTACGCGTTCAACCGCAGAGAATCCCACACATACATACGACAAAGCAGGGTTATACACTGTTACATTGACAGTAAGCAACGAAAAAGGCAGCAATACCCTGACAAAATCCAGTTATATTATTGTTTCAAACGCTCTAAATGGGCCTGTAGCCAGCTTCTCTGCATCTCCAGCTTCAGGAAAAGCTCCACTCAGTGTTAGTTTTACAGGCCAGGGAAAAGGAGCTCCAACTGAATGGAAATGGTCTTTTGGAGACGGGAATACCTCAACAGACAAAAACCCGGTATACACATTCAATAAATCGGGGCTTTACTCCGTTAAATTGACAGCAAGTAATGAAAAAGGCAGCAATACCCTGACAAAATCCAGCTATATCGCTGTCGCAGGCATTTCGAATACTCCCGTAGCCAGCTTCTCTGCATCCCCTGTTACAGGAAATGCGCCCCTCAATGTCCGTTTTACCGACAGGAGCACAGGGTCACCAGCTTCATGGAAATGGTATTTTGGAGATGAAACTAACTCAACAGAAAGGAATCCTGTGCACACATACAATGAATCAGGGCTATATTCTGTTACATTAACGGCAGGTGGTGCAGGAGGAACCAATTCTCTGACAAAAACCGGATTCATTGCTGTCTCAGGACCTTTATTTAGCACTCCGGTTACCAGTTTCTCTGCATCCCCTGTTACAGGAAAAGCACCTCTTACGGTCAGTTTCACGGACCAGAGCAAAGGATCTCCGGATACATGGAAATGGTCTTTTGGAGATGGGAACGATTCAACAGAGAAAAATCCTGTACACACATACAATAAAGAGGGGAATTACACTGTTGCTCTGACAACAACCAGTCAGGGAGGCAGCAACAGGGTTCAGATATCCAGATACATAAGTGTAACTTCTGAAAACAGTATTGTGCCACAGAAAACAGTAGATGCTGTCCCTGTCACTGCCTTTTCAGCAACTCCAGCTATAGGAAGTGTGCCTCTTACTGTCAGCTTTAAAGACCAGAGTACAGGGGCGCCGACCGCATGGAAATGGACTTTTGGAGACGGGGGCAATTCAACAGAAAAGAATCCTGTGCATACATATAATAAAGCAGGAAAATACAATGTTACGTTAACAGCAAGCAATGCAAATGGCAACAACGCGCTGACAAAAACTGGATATATTTTAGTCTCAGGCGTTTCAGATGCTCCTCTTTCCAGATTCTCTGCATCTCCTACTTCGGGAAAAGCACCTCTTACGGTCAGCTTTACTGACCAGAGTACAGGGGCTCCGGCTGCATGGAGATGGACTTTCGGGGACGGAAGCGGTTCAAGAGAGAAGAACCCTGTACACACATACAATGAATCAGGGCAATATACTGTCACATTAACAGCAAGTAATGCAAACGGCAGTAACGCATTGACAAAATCCCGATATATTGTGGTCTCGAGCACTCAAAGCGGTCCTGTTGCCAATTTCTCTGCATCGCATGTTACAGGAAAAGCGCCTCTTACTGTAAGTTTTACTGACCAGAGCACAGGGGCTCCGGATTCCTGGAAATGGGCTTTCGGGGATGGAAACAATTCAATAGAAAAGAATCCTGTATATACTTACAATAAAACAGGGCTTTATTCCGTAACATTGGCAGTAAGTAACGAAAACGGCAGTAATTCGTTAACCAGGACAGGATATATTGCTGTCTCAGATGCATTGAATACACCGGTTTCCAGCTTCTCTGCATCTCCATCTTCAGGGAACGTCCCTCTTACTGTCAGTTTTACTGACCAGAGCACAGGGGCGCCAGGCTCATGGAGATGGACTTTTGGGGATGGAAGCAATTCAACAGAAAAGAATCCTGTACATATATACAATAAGTCAGGACTTTATTCTGTTGCATTGACAACAAGTAATGAAAACGGAAGTAATTCATTAACCAGGACAGGATATATTGCTGTTTCAAACTCTCTTACGGCTGCTTTCTCTGCATCTCCAGCCTCAGGGTCTGAACCTCTCACTGTCAGTTTTATTGACAAAAGCACAGGATCGCCAGATGCATGGAGATGGACGTTTGGAGACGGAGGCAGTTCAACAGAGAAAAACCCTGTATATACATACAATAGAACAGGACAATATACTGTTAGTTTAACAGTAAATAATTCGGAAAGCACCAGTTCTGAAACCAGGTCCAGATATATTATAGTCAGCAAGTGAATTCCGGATAGAAAAAAGGCTTTGTAGGAACCTATATACACAATATCAAAGGGGATAAAAAGATAAAAAGCCCTGATATCCAGTTAAATTAATTGAAACTGGCTTTTTTAGAGGTTTCTACAGGCATTTCTTTTTTTATTTTTTTTGGTTTAATCTCATTATATACCTAAATTTACATCTGGAAAACAACTGTATCAAAAAATTCATGTGTAATAAAGTACTTCATTATAAATTATATGAATCATTTATCGGGAATAAATTTAATTCTGGCACTGGGTCTGTTTTTTTGCTTTATTTCGAGTGCTGAAGCCGCAGACCCACTTGCTTTGGATGACGGAGATGTGAATCTTTCGGAACTCAGGGCTTTTGACCTGCTGGGCAGATGTGAAACAGGGTCTATAGTAAATACTGTATCACTTTCTTCTACAGGCAATTATCTTGCAGCCGGAGGGTTTGATCACAAAGTTTATTATTATGATTCCAGGGGGACGCAACTATGGAATTATACTACAGGAGATATTGTTTATACTGTATCGATTTCTTCAGATGGATCTCGAATTGCAGCAGGAAGCAATGATAGAAAAGTGTACTTCTTTAACCGGGAAGGAGAACTCCTGTGGAGCCGAAAAACCGGAGGCAATATTAATAGTGTAGCAGTCTCTTCTGAAGGGCTTTACATTGCAACAGGCGGCGAGGACGGAAAGGTATATTTCCTGGACAAAGATGGTAAACTTTTATGGAGCTTTAATTCAGGAGATGCTGTCCGCAGCGTAGCTATTTCCAGAGACGGGGATTACGTGGCAACAGGAAGCGCTAATAATTATGTTTACCTCCTTGACAGTGAGGGAAAAACCCTCTGGGGGAAAAAAACAGGAAGCCTGATCAACAGTGTAACCATGACCCCTAATGCTTACTATGTGGCTGCAGGAGGGTCCAATTATAACGTTTATCTTTTTGACCGTAAAGGGGAATTTTCATGGATGCATAATCCCGGTTACTGGGTCAGCAGTGTTTCTTTAAGCAGCAATGGATCCCATCTAGCTGCAGGAAGTTTCGACGACAGGATTTACCTCTTCAACCTTACAGGCGCAAAACTATGGGACTACCAGGTAAAAGATGACGTTTATGCTGTGGAGATAGCGCCGGATTCATCTTTCATTGCAGCCGGGAGCTGGGACGATAGCATCTATGCACTTAATATGAGCGGAAAAGAACTCTGGAACTGCAGCTGCGGAGGGAACATCAACAGCCTGGATGTTTCACGCGACAGTTCGACCATTGCTGCAGGGAGTGAAGCAGGAGCAGTATATATATTTAAACGGAACGCAACCGCTTTTGCACTGCTATCCGGGGATGCAAGTTTCCTGCCAGAAGAGCCTGTAAAGACAGAAGATTCCTCTCTTGAAGAAAATATCCAGCCCGTAGAAGAAACCCCCGTAGATACAGGAGGTATTGAAAACCTGGTAGAAGATGCTGCAGCTTCATCAGGTGATAAGAAAGAAAACATAAAAACCGGGGGTAAGCTGGGAATGGAGGAGTTGCCTTCAGAAAAAAGTTCTTCAAGCATTTTTGGGATATTTGATTCAATAAAGTTTCCGCTTGCCCTTCTGATCGGGTCCATGGCAGGTACGGTTTTCTTCTTAAAAAGAAGGCTTACCAAACGTCAGGAGATGGATGAGAATACCGAGGACTTTGAAAACCTTGAAGAGAGTGATACATGAGGGAATGATTGAGAAACACATAGGGATAACTCCGGAAAGGAGTTTCCCAAAAACAGGACATTCTCTGCAATATTTAATTTTGAATGGAATGACGGACCCTGAAATGAACTGCAAAACATGCTGTAAACTTTATTATACTTTTTTATCTTTTCTTACACAGAAAGCCCTGATTTTTAGTTGAAATTTTAATTATTCCCTTATTTCTTTACTTGCCGCCTCCGAGAGTAACCTGATATGGAAATCCGAACCGAGTTCCTCTGAGACCTTTCTGCATTTTTCCACATCAATCTCGGGGATTTTAACAACCGTAACCCTTGTTGAGATTCCTGCTTCTTTTGCTCCTCTTACAAAATCAAGCATAGCTCTGTAAGCGTTTTTATGGACAGGCTTGCAGAGTTTGTTATATTTTTCCTCGGACTCGGCATTAAGGCTAATTGAAACCGAATCCAGACCAGCTTTTTTCAATTCTGCAATGACGTCCAGTTTCGGGTTAATCAGGGCAGCATGCCCGTTGGTATCAAGTCTTACCCTTAATCCCTGATTTTTAAGCCAGCGAGTAACTGCCAGCACAACATCTAACCTGAGGGTAGGCTCTCCAAGCCCTGTGAACACGATTTCCCTGTACTTTGAAAGGTCAAGCCCTTCAAGGGCTCCGATGATCTCTTCAGTTGATGGTTCTTTTGAAAGTCTCAGGTTGTACCCATAAACACCGTCTGCAAAGTTACGGATGCAGAAAATACAATCCGCACTGCAGCGGTTTGTGAGGTTCAGGTAAAGATTATTATGGGCTTCATAATAGATTGTGTTCATACAGATCAAAATCCTTACATTCCTTATAATCATGACGCATTTGTTAATTTTCGACTTATGGCGGAAGCTTTTCTTATATATTCCTATTTTTGTCGTCTTGCCCCCGGCATCTGTCTATTGTCCTTTTTTTTCAAGCAGAAGGTTTATAGGTGAGTATGTACTTTTAAGGTTCATTCTGCAGCATTTAGCTAGCAGTATCTATGTTTCAACTCATTTACTCTCCGCATTGAATCACTTCAGGTTCTTTTCTTAGAATTTGAATTTTCGATGTTGACAGATATGTGTTAAAAACCTATGATTGATGAAAAATTGCGAGATCCGCAATTTCGAAGGAGAAACTTAAATGGCACAATTAGCTAAATTCGATGTTCCTGAAGAACTTACAAACAAAGCACTTGAAGCTCTGGAACTTGCCAGAGACACAGGAAAGATTAAAAAGGGCACAAACGAAGCCACAAAAGCAATCGAAAGAGGCAATGCAAAGCTTGTCCTGATTGCCGAAGATATCGAGCCTGCAGAGATTGTCGCTCACATCGGCCCTCTTTCCGAAGAAAAGAAAGCTCCCTATATCTACATCAAGAACCAGAAAGACCTCGGCGCAGCCAGCGGACTTGGAGTCTCCTGTGCAACCGTGGCAATTGTAGATGCAGGCAAGGCAGCTGAAATGATCCAGGACATCGCTCAGAAGCTTGACGCTCTTAAATAATCCTGATAACAAGGGGTGCTGATTATGGCTGAAGAAAGCACAACAGGCGGCTTTGCTGCCGAAGTTATTGACGTTATCGGGAACACAGGTATGCATGGTGAAGCAAGCCAGATCCAGTGCAGGGTTCTGGAAGGCAGAGACAAAGGCCGAGTAATCACAAGAAACTGTGTTGGCCCTGTCCGCATCGGTGATATTCTGATGCTTCTGGAAACGTCAAGAGAAGCAAAGAAACTGACTACCAGGTAAAAATAGTAGGTGAAAATAAATGGAACAGAGGAAATGCTATTTTTGCGGACAGATGCTGGAGCCTGGTACCGGTAAACTCTACATCAAGAAAGACGGCTCCACTTATTTCATGTGCTCTTCCAAGTGCATGAGCAACTTCGCTCTTGGCAGGCTTCCGCGCCGCACCGAGTGGACTGAGAAAGGCAAAATCCAGCTGAAAAAAGCATAAATGCCTGTTAGTTCGAATACAGAAGGTGTGCATATGGAACAGACATACGTGATGGTAAAGCCTGACGGAGTCCAGCGCGGGCTGGTCGGAGAGGTAATTTCCAGGATCGAAAAGAGAGGCTTGAAGATTGTTGCCCTCAGGATGAACGTTATCGCCGAAGCTACTGCAAAGGAACACTACGGTGAGCACGCTGCAAGGCCATTTTTCCCCTCCCTTATCGAGTTCATTACCTCAGGTCCTTCGGTCTCGATGGTAGTTGCAGGAAAGGATGCAATAAAGGTAATGAGAGCAATAAACGGGGCTACAAACCCTGTGGATGCAGCTCCCGGAACTATCCGTGGAGACTTTGCTCTTGACGTGGGAAGGAACGTGGTTCATGCCTCCGACTCCCCTGAAGCTGCAGCAAGAGAGATTGCAATTCACTTTAAGGACTCCGAAATCGCGAATTATTCCAGAGTCGATGAGGTCTGTCTGTACGAGTAATGCAGGTATATCAAATCCTTTTTCGTGTATCCAGAGTTATCCGGATATGAATTCAGGCATTTGTTTATCCTTACCTGCAAAATGGGTCCTTCCGGGGAAACCTGGGCCCTTCTGGACCTGCAGCAAATAAGAAGCGGGAATGAGAGAGGTTCTGTATATGACCGACAAGAAAAACCTAAGGACTCCTATAGTCTGCGTGATGGGGCACGTTGACCACGGGAAAACCACCCTGCTTGACAAGATCAGAGGCACTGCGATTGTCAGCGGGGAAGCCGGTGCTATTACTCAGCACATAGGAGCAACCGAAGTCCCTATAGATGTGATTATCGATAAGCTCGGAGACCCCAGGCTCAGGGACCGCTTTATGGTACCGGGGCTGCTTTTTATTGATACTCCGGGGCATCACGCTTTTACAACCCTCAGGAGCAGAGGAGGCGCACTTGCCGACCTCGCAATTGTGGTCGTTGACATAAACGAAGGTTTCAAGCCCCAGACCTACGAGAGCTTGCAGATCTTAAAGCGGTTCAAGACTCCTTTTGTTGTCGTTGCCAATAAAATCGACAGGATAGGCGGCTGGGTTTCACAGAAAGACATGCCTTTTGCTGCTACTTTCAAGAAGCAGTCCAGTGATGTCCAGGCACGGCTTGAAACAAAGCTCTACGAGGTAATAGGTGAACTTTACAACCAGGGGTTTGCAGCAGAACGCTACGACAGGGTCACAAACTTCCAGAAAACCCTTGGAGTAGTTCCTGTAAGCGCTTTTACAGGGGAAGGTATTCCTGATGTCCTTATGGTGCTTCTGGGTCTTGCCCAGAAATTCCTTGAGGCAAACCTGCAGTACAGCGCCAAAGGTCCGGGAGTAGGGACTGTCCTTGAGGTAAAAGAAGAAAAAGGACTCGGAGCAACCCTTGATATTATCCTTTACGACGGTACATTGAAGAAAGGAGATACTGTTGTTATCGGTAGCCTTGGCGAGCCAATCCGGACAAAGGTAAGGGCTCTTTTAAAGCCGAGAGAACTTTCCGAAATCCGTTACGAGAGCAAGTTCCAGCAGGTGAGTAAAGTAACTGCTGCGGCTGGTGTTAAGATTTCGGCTCCTGGCCTTGAAGGCGCACTTGCAGGCTCTCCCATAAGGGTTGCAACGGAAGATAACCTTGAAGAAATTGCATCCCAGGTAAAGTCCGAGATTGATGAGGTAAGGATTGATACGGGTTCGGTAGGGATCATGATTAAGGCTGATACCCTCGGTTCCCTTGAAGCCCTTGTCCATGAGTTCCAGAAAGATGAAGTCCCTATCAGGAAAGCTGAAGTAGGAGACATTTCCCACAGGGATGCGGTTGAGGCTTCGACAGTTGAAGACCCCCTTTACTCGGTGATTATAGGTTTCAATGTTAAGGTTCACCCTGATGCCAGAGATTTCCTGCAGGAAAGCAGTGTAAAGGTGTTCACAAGTGACGTTATTTACCGTCTGGTTGAAGATTACCAGAAATACGTCAAAGAACAGCAGGAAAAGGCTGAAAAGAAGATTTTCGAAACAATAATCCGTCCCGGAAAGTTCAAAATCCTTCCAGGATGTGTTTTCCGGCAGAGCAAACCTGCAGTTGTCGGGGTAAGAGTGCTTGGGGGAGTTGTTCGGACAAATACGGATGTTATGCTTGAAAACGGAAACGTTGTGGGCAAGATCAAAGGTCTGCAGTCCGAAGGGGAAAATATTCCCTCTGCAAAGGTAGGCAAGGAAGTTGCAATGGCAATTGAAGGTGCAACCGTAGGCAGGCAGATCAAAGAAGAAGATGTGCTCTACGTTAATGTGCCTGAAAGGCATGCCAAAGTCCTTGAGCACGAAATCTATGAGTCCCTTTCAACCGATGAAAAGGAAACCCTTGATATTTTCCTGACACTTAAAAGGAAAGACAATCCTTTCTGGGCAAAGTAAAGGCTGATATGCAGGCAGAGCATATTCAGGATGCAGCAGGACGGGTAAGAATTCCGGATAACTCAGATAAAAAGCAAGGTAAAGGAATTATTAAAAATAAATCTGATTGGAGGATTTCACATGGCAAATTTCAAAGTTGTAGTTTCTGATCCAAAAGAAGCACGTGCTTACCAGATCGATATTAAGGATGCTGAAGCAAACGCATTAATCGGAAAGTCAATTGGGGACGTTGTTGACGGTTCCATTTTCGGGCTCGCCGGTTACAAAGTCCAGATTACCGGTGGCTGCGACGGCAGCGGTTTCGTTATGAAGCCGGACCTTCCGGGCCCCAGAAGACAGAGAATCCTTACCGCAACAGGTGTAGGTTATGTTCCCAAGCTTCCGGGACAGCGCAGGAGAAAAATGATGCGCGGAAAGGAAATTGCTCCCGACATAGTCCAGGTCAACGCCAAGGTAGTCGAATACGGAAGCAAGTCCATAAAAGCCCTTCTCGGCCTTGAAACCGCAGAAGAAGCTCCAGCAGCAGAATAATTTCAAATTCCGCCTTCGGGCGGGATTTAATAACTCTTTGATTTTCATTTGTAAATTCTTTTTTTTCTAACTCTTAAGTTTTTTTACATTCTTTGCGCTTTTTGTATCGTATTACTAACTGCGCATAGTTAAAATTGTCTGATTTCACTGATCATTTATTAGCAGCTTCGCGGTAAGTCCTGATAAATTCAATGACAGACACAAAAATTAACATTAAAATTCCGATGTTGGCCAATGAACCCAAAAACATACCCAGGAAAGGATAGTTGACTCCAATTGATACATTTTTTCCGCTTATATGAGAGAATAAAACAATTATAAAGAAAACTAGCGCCAGAACCATATAACTGAATACTATGATTTTACCCGCTTTTTCAATATTTTTTAGATCTAATATATGAGGCATTATAACCCTCTATTATGAGTTTAAGGGAACGACACAAACTCAGTAATCTATAACATAAACCCAGTAATCTATAACATAAATTCAGTAATCTATACACACTTTAATCCATCATATTATTCCTCAGTTTTCCAGCAGCAGAATAATTTCAAATTCCGCCTTCAAGCGGGATTTAACAATTCTCTGGTTTACTCTTATCTGGTTCCTTTTTACATTGTTTTACACATTTTTAAATTATTTTATCACCAGACTCCTGTTCTCTACCAAACGAGCTTTTAGCTTTATAAGCCCATTTTACTTGGATGAAAGTGCTCTCAAGTACTTTCATTTTATGGACATGTTATTCGAAGAATATCATGTGCGTTTTTATATATGCCATATTAAGTCAGTAATATGTTTTAACTTTATAATTCTATTTTAGATTGATAATCTCATTTTAGCTTTAATTCCAGTTTAGCTTTATAATCCCGTTTTAGATTGAGAATTCCAGTTTAGCTTTATAATCCCGTTTTAGATTGAGAATTCCATAATTTCAGTTTAGCTTTATAATCCCATTTTAGATTGAGAATTCCATTTATGCTTTCATCCGGTTCACAGCGCAGATTTCCGGCTCTCTTTTTATTTTCCGGTTTCCAGGACATTGAGTCTACTGCAGATTAAATCGCAGTATTCGGTATGAGTTCAGGCCAAAAAACATCCATTGATATATTAAATTATATAATTAAATTCAGAACTTAAGTATAAGCTGATTATATTAAATTATGATATCTGCAATATATTTATTGATTATAAGATCATTTAGTAATACTCATATATGTTTAGGTATTAACACCTACGTGCTATCAGTATTATTATTCATATTACAGGTTATTTGTAGTAATTTACAAAAATAGGGTGTTCTTTAATGGAGAAAAAAAAGTTACTGACATTATTTTCTGTTTTCCTGACAGCCCTGGTCGTAATTACGGCTGGCTGTTCTGATAAGGACAGTGCTCAGGCTGGAACAATGGGTGGAAATTCGCTGGCAGAGGAAACAGTGGTTGAGAATGGTGATGAAGGTTCACAGCATGTTGATGTTGTTTATCTGAGCGGCGGAGACTGCGGCTATCCACAGCCGTTCACAATATATCCGAGAGGTCCGGGGTCATCAAAAGTTGGGATGATCTTTGACAGCCTGTTAGAAAGAGATGAAATTGGCATAATCCCCTGGCTGGCTGAAAGCTGGGATGTCAGCCCTGATGGAACAGAATATACGGTTCATCTCCGCGAAGGTGTCGTGTGGAGTGATGGAGAACCTTTCACGGCAAATGATGTTAAATTTACTTTTGATTATGAGCAGAAGAATGTGCCTATCTCAGGTGGAATTGAGGCAGGAGTTGTAAATAATGTTCAGGTTGTGGATCCCGGTACGGTCAAATTCGTACTTAACCAGCCTGTTTCAACCTTCCTGTACAAGCTTACCGGTTTTAGAATCATACCCGAGCACATATACAAAGATGTATCGGACCCTGCCAGTTTCCTTGATCCAGAAGCGGTTACCGGTACCGGCCCGTTCATCCTTGACCAGTACAACAAAGAACATGGGACATACCGTTTTGTAGCAAATGAGAATTTCTGGGGACCGGAAGCTACCGTTAAATCCGTGGAATTTATTCCGGTCAGCGACCCGCTTGTAGCTTTTGAACAGGGAAAAATAGATTTCACAGGGGTATCACCCGATACTCTTGACCGGTTCAAATCGGACTCTGACATAAGAATTGTGCAGCAGCCAGCTTTCTGGGGTTACCAGTTTTATTTCAACATGAAAAAATGTCCTGAGCTTAATGACAGCCTGGTAAGACAGGCTTTTGCTTACGCCATTGACCGTGATGAACTGGTAGAAAAGATCGCAAGAGGTGCCGGAAAAGCCGGGAAAATGGGAATCCTCTCAGAAGACCACGTCTGGTATAACCCTGACCAGCCCGGGTACAGCTATGACCCGGATAAAGCCGGAGCATTGCTCGAAGAGGCAGGATGGTCTGATACGGACGGGGATGGAATACGTGACAAAGGCGGAGAAAAACTGTCATATGTACTATCCCTTAGCAGCGGCGAAGTCCGTATAGGCGAACTTATAAAAGAAAGGCTGAGTGAAGTGGGAATTGATGTTCAGGTGAAGTCCCTCGAGAGCAAATCCCGCGATTCCAACCTGAAGAACGGAGACTTTGAGCTTCTGATCAGCGGCTTTGGAGGCTGGGGACAGGATGCAGATTATCTCCGTACAAGGTACTGTGATACGGATTCACAGTCATCAAACAGTGTGTCATCCGGAGCAGCAGTGTATGGTTACCACAATGACACCCTGAACGCCCTTGGTACCCGGGAACTGCAGGAACTTGACGATGATAAACGTAAAGAAATAGTATATGAGATGCAAACCGTAATTGCGAATGATGTGCCTGCAATACCGCTCTATTATACCACATCGTACGATGCATGGAGAATTTCAAAATATGACGGCTGGATGAATATGTACGACCACCATGCGAGGACACACAGCATTCTGTCGTATCTTGAGAGGGATGGGATTGCAGAAAAAAGATAACCTCAATAACCTGATCGAATGCTGGAAAAAAACTGCCAGCGATGCTCTTAACATCCGGGATGAGGGCAGGATGGCAGATTTCTGGAATAAGCGTTCCGAGAACTATGCCAACAATATTGGCAAAGATAATAGAAAGAAAAGAACCGATGAGATTCTCGAATTTCTTGAGGAATCCGGTTTTGATCCGGAGGGTTCCAGAGTTCTGGATATCGGGTGTGGGCCCGGTACCCTTTCTCTCCCTCTTTCAAAGCTTGGAGCAGAGGTGACCGCACTTGACATATCTTCCGGAATGCTCAAAAGACTGAAGGATACTGTAAAAGAAGAATCACTCCCGGTAGATGTCATAGAAACTTCCTGGTGGACGGCAGACATAGATTCCCTGGGCTTCCGGGACAGGTTTGACCTTGTGATTGCATCCATGACTCCCGCGATAAAAGATATTGAGAATTTTGATAAGATGATGGCATGCTCGAAAAATTTCTGTTACTACAGCAATTTTTTGAGAAGAGGAGAGGACAGAGCTTACCGTGAGATCCGGAGCTCAATACTCGGGGAAAACTCTGCGAACAATATGAATGGCATGACTTTTCCGTTCATGTATCTTTACCTTTCAGGCTACATGCCATCTGTCAGGATCAACCACTCGGAATGGAAAGAAGAAACAAACTGGAGAGAAGCTGCAGACCAGGCAATAGAGTTCATCGGGAGGGGCAGGGATTTTGATGAGGAAACAAAGGAAAAAATAAGGGATTATTATCAAAACGCCTCTCAGGATGGGATCTACCGTTCCAAATCCGATGTATATACCGGCATGATGGTCTGGGAAGTTAACGGCAAATGATCGGATAATGAAGGGGCAGATGATTGGATGGAAAAGGACAGGAATTCGTTTATTTTCAGGTTATTATCGACCCTTTTTGTAATTCTTGCCATAAACTTTTTTCTTCCAAGAATGATGCCAGGTGACCCTTTCGCAACCACTTCCGCGGATGAGGTAGGGGAAGAAATTATTGTAATGACAGAAGAGCAGCGCCTTTATTACCTGAACTATTACGGGCTTGACAGACCCCTGTATGAACAGTTTTTAGTATATATAAAAAATCTGATGACTGGAAATCTGGGAAAGAGCATTTATTACAAAATGCCTGTCAGCGACGTAATACTGCTGCATCTCCCCTGGACCGTGCTGATTGTCATGGGAGCGACTGTAATAAGTACAGTCTCAGGTGTGCTTCTCGGGACACTTTCGGCTAAAAACAGGAAAAATGGAAGTGACAGGATTATGATGACAGGTATGATAGCTTTTGCAGAAATTCCCTCATTTCTGCTTGGCCTGATCCTTCTTCTTATTTTCAGTGTGCACCTAAGGCTTTTCCCACTTGCGGGTGCCATTACTCCCTTCGCAGATTATACTGGTCTGGCAGAACAGGCATGGGACATACTGTATCATGCCTTCCTTCCTGTTGTGACCCTCTCCCTTTCCCAGCTGACCGGAGTTTACCTGCTAACCAGAAATACTCTGATTACAGTGACCACAAAGGACTACATCAGGACTGCGAGAGCCAAAGGCCTGGGAGAAAAAACCGTATGGACACGGCATGCTCTCAGGAACGCACTTCTTCCTGTGGTGACAAGGACAGGGTTTATGATCGGAATAATGATGGGCGGTGTTGTGCTGGTTGAGAGTGTTTTTTCCTATCCCGGGATAGGGATGACACTCAGAAGTGCTGTAATCGGCAGGGATTATCCTCTTATCCAGGGAATTCTGCTGGTAATTGCAGTCTCCATACTCGTCTGCAACCTGATGGTTGACAAAATATACGGGAAACTTGATCCGAGAGTTGTGGTATGATAAAGGATGTTGCTGCCTCTGGAAATGCCAGAATTATTTCATTTGCTCAGGCGTTAAATATTGACAAATTTGTAAGCGGTACAGCTGAAACATTTTCGAAGTTCAGCACTGAAGGTAAAATTGCTGTCTTTGGCATCATCTGTATCATTTTAATGGCAGTTTTTGCTCCTGTGATAACAATTTATCCCCCCCAGAAGATTACAGGGAATTCACTTGAACCCCCAGGTCCGGAACACATACTTGGAACGGATGAACTGGGCATGGACATCTGGTCACAGATATGTTACGGGGCAAGGATGAGCCTTACAATAGGGCTTGCAGTAGCGTTTGCGGCAGGTTTTGGAGGAGGGGCTGTCGGGATACTGGCAGGATACATAGGAGGGAATGTTGACGAGGCACTGATGAGAGTAATCGATATAACAATGGCTCTCCCGAGTTTTCCTCTCCTTATCGTAATATCCGCTTTTCTCGGACCGAGCATTCTTAACGTAATTCTTATTCTTGTCCTTTTCAGCTGGGCAAAACCCGCACGAATTGCACGTTCCCAGACCCTGGCATTAAAGAAGAACGACTACATCACTGCAGCCCGAAATTACGGTGCAAAACCATTTTACCTGCTCTGGAGGCATATATTTCCCGAAGTTATGCCTGTCCTGCTTGTGCTTGTAATCGGTATATCCTCACACGCAATCATAGCCGAAACTGGGCTTGCTTTTCTGGGGCTTGGGGACCCTACTTCCAAGAGCTGGGGGATGATGCTTAACCATGCAACCGGCTTCAGGTCGATATATTTTACACCCTACTGGCAATGGTGGCTGTTGCCTCCGCTGTTTATGCTTATTTTCCTCCTGCTCTGTCTTGCGTTCATAAGCAGGGATATGGAAAGGATACTTGATCCCAAACTAAAAATAAAGAAAGGTTTCTGATTATGAGTCTGCTTAAAGTAAATGACCTTAAATGCCACTACATAACTGACATTAACACGGTCAGGGCTGTAGACGGAATTTCTTTTGAAATTGAAGAGGGAGAAATTCTTGGCATTGTAGGGGAATCGGGAAGCGGCAAAACCACTGTTGCACTGAGTATCATGGGGCTTTTGCCGGAAAATACAGCCGTTTCCGGTGAAACTCTTTACAGGGACCATGTAATATCTTCTTTGCCTGAATCAGAAATGGACAGGTTCAGGTGGAAAGATATTGCAATAGTTTTCCAGAACAGCCTGGAAGTGATGAACCCGGTTCTGAAAGTGGGCTTTCAGGTAATGGAACCGATGATAAGGCACCTTGGTATCAGCCCGGAAAGAGCCCGGAGTAAATGTGCTGACCTGTTCAGGACTGTAGGCCTTGATCCTGAATGGATGGATTCATTTCCTCACCAGCTCTCAGGGGGCATGAGGCAGAGGGTTCTTCTGGCAATGGCACTTTCATGCGATCCGAAACTGCTGATCCTTGATGAGGTTACCTCTGCACTTGATGCATTTACCCGAAAGGAGATAAGGGACCTTCTGGTAAGCCTGCAGAAGAAGAACGGGTATACGATGTTAATGATCTCTCATGACATCACTTTTGTGTCTTCCGTGGCGTCCAGGATTGCTGTTATGTATTCGGGTAAGGTTGTGGAAACCGGACCTGTAAGGGATATTCTTGTATCTCCGCTTCACCCTTATACCAGAGGCCTTGTTCATTCGACCCCTGATATTTTTGTGTATAAGGACTTATGGGGAATTCCCGGAGATGTTCCGGCAGGGGATGGGTTTAACGGCTGTCCTTTCAGCCCGAGGTGTACACAGAAAATCGGTATATGCAACAGTGTTTCCCCTGTCCTGAAACCAGCAGGGAACGGGAGAGAAATCGCGTGCCATAGAGGAGGCATAGCAGGCATTATGGTAGCCAGAAACCTGAGCTTCAGTTATCGGCTGCCGGACGGTGGATATCTTCAGGCAGTGGAGGATGTTAGCCTGGAAGTGAGGGAAGGGGAGGTTCTTGCAATTGTCGGCCAGACAGGTTCAGGAAAGTCAACACTTGCACATATCCTTGCAAACGTAATAAAACCCGAAAGGGGAGAGGTCCTGTTTATGGAAGGGGATGTCAGGAAAGGAAAATACGGAAACAGGGTCAATGGCATTCAGATAGTATTCCAGGACCCGTTCAGTTCGACAAGCAACAGGTTTACCGTGCTTGATGCGGTCAAAGAGCCCCTTTATATCAATAAGATCGGGTCCAATGGAAACAGATTGCAGATGGTTAAAAGTGCCCTTGAACTTGTTCGCCTTCCCACAACAGATAATTTTCTCAGGAAATACTGCGGGGAACTCAGCGGCGGGCAGAGGCAAAGGGTTGCACTTGCAAGAGCAATGGTTATGGAACCGAAACTCCTTATCGCCGATGAGATAACTTCGGCTCTGGATGTCTCAACCTCTGCAAATATATTACGCCTTTTAAAAGGACTTCAGAACAGGAGAGGGTTTGCAATGATATATATTTCACACGACCTCTCCCTGACTCTGAAGATTGCTGACAGGATAGCAGT
>Ga0265295_1004518_pt1 | contig 18645 bp, 16 predicted proteins | sample Munlansysbiofilm_FD_192503 | JGI IMG/M metagenome (GOLD analysis project Ga0265295, IMG submission 192503) | Leachate microbial communities from a municipal landfill in Southern Ontario, Canada - Methane capture system biofilm | ecosystem: Engineered > Solid waste > Landfill > Unclassified ...
GCTGAATTCTGGCGAGAGCGACATCGTCCTGAATTATGGGAAGAGCGATTACGGTACGGTGTCGGCGTTCGGCCGTAACGTGACGCTGGTCGATTCGACGGGGATCAACCTGACGACGACGACGGCGGGCGGGTCCCTGAGCGTTCGCGCCGGGGGCGACATTACGGACAGCGGGAAGGTTACGGTATCGGGGACAACAACGCTGAACGCCGGGATTCATAATATTGTATTGAATACGTCGACAAACGATTTTTCCAAGGTCATTGTGAAGGCTGGCAAAAAACTGATCCTGGTGGATGCCGATGATCTGAACCTCGGTGGTTCCACTCTTTCCGGTGCGGTGAATGTCGCGTCACATGGAAATCTTACCCTATCGGGCAGTCTGAATGCCGGAACCAATCGTGTGACTCTAAATGCCGGATTGGGATCCATGAACGGCGCCTATACACTGACCGCCGGAAATGCAACCCTGAGTGGCTCGACCATCGGCACGGTGGCGCGTCCTTACGTGAATGCAAGCGGCTTGCTGACTTTGAAGGCGGCATCTCTGGTGAATGGCGTTTCAGCGAATCTTAGAGGGCCTGCGGACTTGGATGTGTTGGTGTCCAGTGCTCCAGGCAAAGTCTTGCTGAACGGGAAGGTTATCTATCCGTAAGGCTGATGATCAAAACTATTCGGGCGAGTCGGCGCGGGGGAAACGGGGGCGTATCTCCGCTTCCCCCATGCATCGGGATGGATGAGGGACTTGTGTCGTTCCGGGGAGAAGGAGTTACTTCTTTTTCGTGTCGTAAAACTGGATGGCCTTGTCTGTGATATCGATGGCTTGGTCGTACGATATCAGGGTGTTTTTTTCTAAGATCAGCGTGTACTGCTCCTGCTGGCGAATTTGATCGACGACTTCCCGGATTTCTCCCAGGATCTTCTGATTGATTTCAGCGGCCTTCTGGCGAAACTCCTCTCCCTTTTCGCTGTCCAGCCGTTTAAGGTTACTGGCCGCCTTGGCAATCTCTTCCTCTTTTTCCTTGCGTTTCTTGACGGAAAGTTTTGGTGACTGCTTTTTCAGATCCTCTTCCATGGCCTGGACTTCCTTCTCTTTGGCGGCAAGGGCATCTTTGGCTGTCTGCAATTCCTTTTCAAAGACTTCCTGAGCGCTTTTCGTGGCTTTTGCCGTTCTCATGATCTTTTGATAGTCGACAACGCCGATCTTCAGCGGTACGTTGGAGCCGTCTGCAGCCAGTGACAGACAGCTGCCGGAAAAAAGGCAGATCAGGAACAGGGACAGAATCAATCCATAGTGCTTCATTCGCTTACCTCCAGGCTGGATATAAAAATTTCGTAATTTCATAAACCAGTTCCTCTCTTTATGCAAACATTTAATCCCGCGGCATCATGACCGTCAATCCGCTTTTCCGCACCTGCAAAGAATCGGCAATGGGAGGCTTTCTTGTTGACACATTTTTGACCTGTGCTCTATAAGCTATGAGCAGACAGGGGATGGGATCTTTGGGAAAATATTGTATAATCAATTGAAACCCACAGGGTTATTTCAATCAGATCGATAAAGGTCAGAGCCGTAAAAAGGCGGCCAGGCAGGGGCCAATAACTGGCGAGTTGAGGAACCGACGAAGGGGCCGATGCGGTCAGCTGAAGAAAGTAGAAAAGGTGTAAAAAGGAGCCTGATGATGGATATCATCCAGTACACACAGGAACATAGGATCTTTCGGGATGCGGTGAAGAAATTTCTGGCAAGGGAAGTCATCCCCTACATCGAGGAGTGGGAAGAGGCGGGGATCGTTCCCCGGGACGTCTGGAAGAAGATGGGCGCACAGGGTTACCTCGGGATGAGCGTTCCCGAAGACTACGGCGGACCGGCCGCTGATTTTCTCTATGAGGTCATCGTCATCGAGGAACTGGCCCGGACCAATTTCACGGGGCTCGCGGCCCGGCTGCACAACACCGTCGTGCTTCCCTATCTGATCGAATACGGTTCAGAGGAGCAGAAGTGCCGCTACCTTCCCGGCTGCATCTCCGGCGATATCATTACGGCCATCGGCATGACGGAACCCAACACGGGCAGCGATCTGGCGGCCATACGCACCACCGCCGTGGAAGACGGGGACGAGTTCGTGATCAACGGGCAGAAGACCTTCATCAGCAACGGGATCAATTGTGACCTCATCGTCCTGGTGGCCAGGGATCCGGCGGTGGTGGACCCGCACAGGGCGATTGATCTCTTTCTTGTGGAAGCGGGAACACCGGGATTTGAAAAAGGGCGCAATCTGAAAAAAATCGGCTGGCACAGCCAGGACACGGCGGAGCTCTTTTTCTCCGATTGCCGGATTCCAAGTTCGAACCGCTTGGGGGAGAAGGGAACGGGATTCCGGAAAATGATGGAGATGCTGCAGCAGGAGCGCCTCGTTGTGGCGATCGGGGCGCAGGTGATTGCGGAATTCATGCTGGAGAACACTATCGCCTACTGTCGGGAGCGGACGGTTTTCGGAAGGCCCATCTCCCGGTTTCAGAATTCCCAGTTCGAATTTGCCGAGATGGCGACGGAAATTGAGCTCGGGCGGACTTTCATCGACAAGATGATCGTTGAGCACATGGACGGCAGGGATCTAACCCGGGAGGTATCCATGGCGAAGTACTGGATCACCGACATGGCAGGCCGGGTGGCTGACCGCTGCCTGCAGCTTCACGGTGGATACGGGTACTGCGAAGAGTATCCCATCGCCCGGGCCTGGCGTGACGTCCGGATCATGCGGATCTATGCCGGCTCCAACGAGATCATGAAAGTCATCATTGCCCGGACGCTGGGATTGTGACCTCAGGCGGAACAGCCCTTTTGGCTGTTGCTGATTGCATCTGCAAACTGGAAACGCCATCACGACCAGAGTTGAAGCGGCGGACAGAGCATGGATGATGCCAGGATCAACGGTGCTTTCGTATTGCGAAAGCTCTGGAGGCGGCACGTTGACGGAACATTATGATGACGGTGAGGAGCGATCAATGGAGGAATATGACTGGCTGAAATTGTGGCGGGAACTGGTGATGAAAAATTTCCGTCCCAGGCGGAAGGGGATGGTCGAAAAATATAAAAGGCATTCCCGAAAGAAGCTGGAAAGACGGGATCCGCTGCTGGATTTAATCCTCAAAGAAATGGACGCCGGGGACACTGTACTTGAGATTGGGCCAGGAACCGGACGTTGGACCATCCCGCTGGCCCGGACCGGAAGACAGGTGACGGCTGTTGAACCGACAGCAGCCATGGCCGATATGCTCAAGGAGAATTTGGCCAATGCCGGTGTCAACAATGTGGAAATTCTCTCGCAGACGTGGGAAGATGCCTCTCCTGGAATGCACGATCTGGTTATCTGCGCCCATGGCATGTACGGAAGTCCGGACCTGGCGGCCTTCGTGCGCAAAATGGAACAGTGTGCACGGAAGAGATGCTATCTTGCTGTCCGGCTGCCTCCGGCCGACGGGATTCTGGGTGAGCTGTCCTTGAAGATTTCCGGTTGCCGCCACGACAGCCCCGATGCGGTGATTGCGTACAATGCCCTCTATACCCTGGGGATTTACGCCAATGTCCTGGTCGAAGAGGGCATGACCAACTGGGTCAATGTCTCTCTGGAAGACGCGGTCCGTCGAGCCAGGAAACATTTAAACCTGGGGATCTCCGAAGCTTACGATGACCTGATCTCTTCCACGTTGAACCGGCGGTTGAAGTTCTCCGACGGTGTCTATACCTGGCCGGACGGCATGCGGTCTGCGCTGCTCTGGTGGATGCCCGCACGCAAAGAGTGAGAGACAGGGCAATCCTGGCCACTGGTCATCGGCTCCTGGAAGAGAGGAAATTCCAGGCTTGGCGGGAGAGGTAGAAACGGAAGAGGTTACCGGCATAACAGTGTAAAGAACGTTAAGGGAAATCGTATGGAATTGACCTATCATCCCGGCGATATTCTGAGGGAAACATATCCGGCTATTTTCACCAAAAGGTGACCATCTCCCGCCTCCAGGAAACCCGCCGGGGCTGAAGCGCATGGGATTTCACGGGGAAGGACCGGCAAGCGGCCCATAAATAGGTTGACACACCCGATGCAGATCATTTATTGCACAGGTGTAATCTGAAAAAGAATCCGCAGATAAAATGGCAGAGCACCCTTTTAGGGAAGGTCATGAGAAAAGACGATCTGATAAGTCCTGAATGTATCGAAGGGGATGGCACCTACGAACACAGCTTACGCCCCCAGAGCATCAGGGAATATATTGGTCAGAGGACGGTCAAGAGGAACCTTTCCATCTTTGTCGATGCGGCCAAGAAAAGAAAGGAAGCCCTGGATCATGTGCTCCTCTATGGCCCCCCCGGCCTGGGTAAGACCACCCTGGCGGTCATCATCGCCCGCGAAATGGGATTCAATATCAAGGTCACCTCGGGGCCGGTCATTGAGCGGCCCGGCGACCTTGCCGCCATTCTGACCAATCTGAAGGATGCCGACATCCTCTTTATCGACGAGATTCATCGTCTCCCCCATGCCGTCGAGGAAATCCTCTATCCTGCCATGGAGGATTTCTACATCGATCTGGTGATCGGCCAGGGGCCGTCCGCACGGAGCATGAAGCTGGATATTCCGAGATTTACCCTGGTGGGGGCTACGACCCGGGCCGGGTTGCTGACCTCGCCGCTCCGGGACCGTTTCGGGATTAGTTTCCGGCTGAACTACTATGCCGTTGACGAGTTGACAAAGATCCTCATCCGATCCGCGAGTCTCCTGTCGATTGAGATCGATCATGAAGGGGCTGTCGAAATCGCAAAGCGCTCGCGTGGAACGCCGAGAATCGCCAATCGTCTTCTGAAGAGAGTCCGGGACTTCGCACAGGTCAAGGGAAAAGGGGCAATCGACGAAACCGTCGCCGTCAGCGCCCTGGAAATGCTGGAGATAGACCATCAGGGATTTGATCACATGGATCGGAGCATTCTGCTGTCCATCATCGAGAATTACGGCGGCGGCCCCGTCGGGATTGACACTCTGTGCGCCACGGTGGGAGAGGAAAAAACGACGATTGAGGATGTTTATGAGCCCTATCTCATCAAGGAGGGCTATCTGCAGAAAACGGCGCGGGGCCGAATCGCCACGAGAAAGGCCTATGACCATTTCGGGAAAAGGACGTTAACACTTGAGCAGGAGGAGCTGATCTGACCCCGGCTTTTTGTGAACCATGAAACTCTTATTGCACATATGCTGCGCGCCTTGCACCATCTATCCCCTGCAGGTGTTGAGGGATCAGCATCACGAGGTGCGGGGGCTTTTCTTCAACCCGAACATCCATCCCTACCTTGAATATTGCCGCCGCAGGGATACGCTCAAGGCCTATGCCGAGCAGGAAAATCTTCCGGTCATTTGGAAAGATTCCTACGAACTGGAAGACTTTTTAAGGAGCGTCGCCTTTCGCGAAGGGGATCGCTGCCGCTTCTGCTATTACAAGCGGTTGAGTTATGCGGCGCACGTCGCCAGAAAGGGAAACTTTGACGGATTCTCCTCCACGCTTCTATACAGCCGGTACCAGAATCACTCGTTGATCTGCAGCATCGGAGAAAGCCTTGCGAAAGAGCAGGGGCTGGCCTTTTTCTACCATGACTTTCGCGAAGGCTGGGAAACCGGCATCCGCATCTCGAAAGCCCAGGGCATGTATCGGCAGCAATATTGCGGATGCGTCTACAGCGAGAGGGACCGCTATTATAGAAAAGCCCCTTCGAAAGGGATCGATCCGGAACCTGCAGACGGTTGACGGTGTCGGCGCATTGTGTCGATGGCGTACTCCTCCTCGTCTGGGGTGAATCACCGCGACCCCCGGCCAGGAGGAACGGCTGGAGGTCATATCGTTTATGATAGTTCCCTGCTGAGCCTTTCTTTGTTTTGTCCTTCTGGTCTACCAAATAGAACCATCGCTCTCTTTCCAATGAAAAGTTTATTCGAAGCAGAGTCTTCCGGCTGTCTTCAGAGAATTTTGAGAAATTAATTTCTACATTTTCACGTTTTACGGTAAGCTGGTACCGCCATATGGTGAGGAATATCCCAACTCTTTTGATGGAATGGAAGATCTTATGGATACGGAAATAATCCTCTGGAAGGCAATCGATCTGGAACCGGCATGCGAGATGGTGCTGACCTTTGCCAAGGGAAACGCCAGGGACGCCGTTCTCAACTCCTTGAAGATCCGCAGGCAGCTTATGGTCAAAGAGTATAATCTCTATGAAGCGGAACAAATATCTTTTGAAAGGGAAGATGGCGAAGATGGGCAATTCCTGATCAGAATTGTAAAAAACCTGACAAAAAGCGTTCCTTAAAAGGAAGTTGCACGGGAACGCCAATCCTGTTAGAAATGGACGTGAAAAACCTCTTTTGGCGGAGCCGCGACGGTGAAACGATCTGTCCGATTCTCCGTTGAATCACAGATTCCATACAAACAAAAAGTTGAAAATCATGAAAAGAAAAACACCACTATTGCTGGCGATTGTTGTTTTGCTTGTCATCGCTCCCCTTCTCTATCATCTGGTGATGGATCAGAATCCCGATGAGATGAAAATAAAGGATGTTCTGGTTACGAACGATCAGACAAATGTGCTGGTTTATGCCAAATTGTCTCATTTTCCGCCGGATATTGAAAAAGCGATTCTTGCGGGTGTTTCAACAACGTTTTCTTTTAAAATAGAGTTCTACCGGGAAAAGAAGCACTGGTTTGATGAGCGGCTGGCACAGCTAGAGATTATAAAGAACATCAAGTACGATCAAGCCAAAAAGAAATTTTATGTGACGTCAACGTTCCCGCAGACGGCAGAGGCCTTTCAGGAGTTTGCGATGGCCAGGCTCGCTGTGGCCGAAATCAATGGAATACCCGTCGTGAACATCAAAAATCTGAGTAGAGATCAGAATTACTACGCACGAATCAAGCTGGCGTGGGAGAATTACCGCTTGCCCTTTTACGCGGAATTTCTGAGAATTTTCTTATCCTTCCGGGATTTTGAAACAGAGTGGCAGATCCAGACGTTTCGTCTTCAAACATGAAAAAAAACGACCGCCCGGCGCTGGGACCCGAAGAAGTAAACAGAAGGCGTCGCGATCTCATCCTGATCGCCGTTTCCGTCTTGTGCATCATTGTCTTGTCTTTTATCGAGCATTTCCTCTTCCAGGAGGAATACCTGTTTCACGAGTCCAGCAATATCCTGATTTTCGGTTTGATCAATATCAACATCATCCTGATCATTCTTCTGATCTTTTTGATCATCAGGAACGTTGTAAAGCTCGTCTTTGAAAGGCGGCAGGGGGTCATCGGGTCAAGGATGAGAACGAAGCTGGTGGCGGCTTTTGTCTGTCTTTCTCTCATCCCGACCATCCTTCTTTTCCTGGTGGCGAGCAACTTTCTGGCTTCCAGTATCGACAACTGGTTTAATGTAAGGGTGGGCGACGCCCTGAACAATACCCTGGAGGTTGCCCAGATCTATTACAAAAGGTATGAAGAGCATGCCAAGTATCATGCAGGTCAGCTGAGTGCCGATATTATGGAGAACCGCCTCGATGAAGGCGAGCGGGTTGATTATCTCCGGAAGCTGGTGGAGCAGAGACAGAAGCAGATCCGAGCGGCCGTTATTGAAATATATATCGACGACCGGACGAAGGGCATGGTGTTCCTTGGTCCTGAGCAAAGCGACGCCAAACCATCGTCTCCAACGCCTCAGGTTATGGAAGAGGTCTTTTCCGGAAACGAGGTGTCCTTAATCCAGCCCTCGGAGAACGGAGAATTCATCAGCGGACTGGTTCCCATTTACTCGAATGCTCATCCCTCCGAAGCTGTCGGCGCCGTTGTCGTAAGTTATTTCGTTCCCCGGGAAATTGTTGACAAAATAGCCATTGTTTCCAGGGCTTCGGAGCAGTACGGCCAGCTGCACCTGATTCAGAGCCCCATCAAGATCAGCTACATGATCACCCTGGCCATCATTACGCTCCTGATTATCTTCTCGGCAACCTGGTTCGGTCTGTTCATGGCCAAGGGAATTACGGTGCCGATCCTTGATCTTGCCGATGCGACCAAGCGCATCGCCAAAGGGGACTGGACGCATCAGATCGATATTGTCGCCAGTGACGAGATTGGCGTCCTTGTGGATTCTTTCAATTCGATGACGAGGGATTTGAAGGAGAGCAAGGAAAGTCTCGAACAGGCCAATATCAACCTTGAACAGCGCCGAAAATACATGGAAACGGTTCTTCACAACGTTTCCGCCGGCGTGATTTCCGTTGACGAAAAGGGATACATTACAACCATCAACGGAGCGGCGGAGCGAATGCTTGACATCAAGCTGGAGAGCGTGATCAACAGGCGCTATGAAGACATTCTGCTCAGTGAGCATTTGACCCTGGCGGAGGTCCTGCTGAAGGACCTGGAGAAAAGCGCAAAGGGCCAGATCGAGAGGCAGCTGGAACTGGTGCTCAAGGACAGGGCTTTGACCATTCTCATGACCCTGACCCTCGTCCGGGATGATGAGGGCCATGAGATGGGGATGGTGGTTGTTTTTGAGGACCTGACGCAGCTGCAGCAGGCCGAACGTGCGGCGGCGTGGCGGGAAGTCGCCCGGCGGATGGCTCATGAGATCAAGAATCCCTTAACGCCGATTCAATTATCGGCACAGAGGCTTCAGCGTAAGTATGGGGATCAACTGGGGGAAGATGGGGGGATCTTTTATGAATGCACCCGGACCATTATCGACCAGGTGGAAATTTTAAAAAATCTGGTGAATGAATTTTCCCGCTACGCCCGGATGCCTGTAACCCGCCCTGTCCCCGGAAATTTGAACGAGACGCTCACCGATGCCGTGGTCCTGTACCAGGATGCACACAAGGAAATTTCCTTCGAGTTTGAGCTGAGTGAAGACCTGCCGAAGGTGATCCTGGATTCAGAGCAGATCAAGAGGGTTATGATCAACCTCCTGGATAACGCGATAGCTGCTGTCAACAAAAGCGATGGAGCCATAAAAATCCGCACGGCTTATGACCGGGAAAGAAACCTGGCGATCACGGAAGTTGCGGACAATGGCTGCGGGGTTCCCGCTGGATATAAAATGAAGGTCTTTGAACCTTACTTTTCCACCAAAAAAAGCGGAACGGGGCTTGGACTTGCTATTGTGAGCTCCATCATTTCCGATCATCACGGGCATATCACCATCTCCAACAATGAACCCCGGGGCACGGTCGTCACCTTTGATCTACCGGTGGCGGCGGAGACTGTGACGTAATGTTTTCAAAAGGAGTTTGCGCCGCTGACGGTAATTGTGATATCAACCTTTTGAAATTATTTTTGAAATATACTTTCTGCGTTGGATAGAAGTTCGTGTATGCAAAGAACAATTCTTATTGTCGACGATGAGGAGAGCATCTGCAAATCCCTGGGGAACATCCTTCTTGATGAAGGGTATGACGTTCTGACGGCAAACAGCGGTGAAGCGGCATTGAAACTCCTTGATGAGGAACTTCCCAGCCTTGTTCTCCTCGACATATGGCTTCCTGGAATCGATGGGATGGAGGTTCTGAAGACAGCGAAGAATCTTTATCCCAGGCTGCCGGTGGTCATGATGTCCGGTCATGGAACAATTGAAACAGCAGTGAAGGCGACCAAACTTGGGGCATTCGACTTTATTGAAAAGCCGCTTTCTTTGGAGAAGATCATCCTGACCGTCAGGCATGCCCTCGAGATGTCCCGCCTGGAAGAGGAGAATCTTTTACTTCGGCAGAAAATCAACCAGGATTATGAGCTGACCGGGACAAGCCCGCCGATCATGGAGCTTAAGGAAATGATCTCCATTGTGGCTCCAACGAATGCCTGGATTCTGATCATGGGGGAAAACGGGACGGGCAAAGAGCTCGTAGCCCGGGCCATACACCGCCAGAGCAAACGGGCGGACAAGCCTATGATCGAAGTGAATTGCGCTGCAATTCCCGAAGAGCTTATTGAAAGCGAACTCTTTGGCCATGAAAAGGGCGCTTTCACGGGGGCGACGGAAAAGAAGAGAGGAAAATTCGATCTTGCCCATGAAGGGACCATTTTTCTTGACGAAGTGGCGGACATGAGCCTGAAGGCCCAGGCCAAGATATTGAGAATTCTACAGGAAAAAAAGTTTGAAAGGGTCGGCGGAAACAAGGTCATTCAGGTTGATGTCCGGGTTCTCGCTGCCACGAACAAGGATCTTGAAAAGGAGATGGAAGAGGGGCGATTCCGGCAGGATCTTTTCTATCGTTTGAACGTCATCCCCCTGATGGTGCCCCCCTTGAGAAGCAGAAAGGAAGACATCCCCTTGTTGATGGAGCGTTTTCTGGCTGATTTTGCGCTGAAGGAGGGGGAGCCCAAAAAAATACTGGGCGAGGATGCGCTGGCCATCCTGATGGAGCATTCCTGGCCGGGAAATGTGAGGGAGCTTAAAAATTTCATTGAACGGCTGGCCATCATGACCCCCTCAATCGGCATATCCGCCCATGACATTCCTCCACTCCCGAAAGAGGGCCATAAAGTTGAGCCATTCAAGGATCCCGTGCAGGATTCTGTCTCCGGTTCATTCCGGGAAGCCAAAATGGATTTTGAGAAATCCTATCTGTCTAGAAAACTTCGGGAATTTGAAGGCAACATCTCGAGGACGGCGGAATCCATCGGGTTGGAGCGAAGCAACCTGCACAAGAAAATCAAGGCCTATGGTTTGGAAAGTAAGGGTGAGTAGCAGCAGGGTGAGGAGGTGTCTTTCAGGTGAAATTCCAATGGTCTCACCCTGCCGATATGAAGAAAGGGGCAGCCGGGTCGCCTTGGTTACGGTTTGGGAAGGTTGTCGCTGATTTTGTGATGAATCAGTTTTGAGGCGGTTTGGTCGCCCATGATGCCCACACGCACCCCCACGGTTGTCAGATTCTTGTCTTTATATTTTACGATCAGTTTGACGGGTTCCTCGTTGATCTTGGCGGAAATCGTCCCTTCACTGATTCCTTTCATCGGATCCACGGCGGTGCCGCGCAGATCCGCCACCGCCCTTTCACAGGCGGTCCAGGTTTTTTCAAAAGTATAGGGATAGTCGGTCTTCAATTCCCCATTTACATACAGGTACGTTCCGGCTCCAGCTCCCACCGCGGCGCCGCCGGCGACGATGGCCGCACATCCACAGGTTAGAAAGAAGAGGGAAATCGACAACATAACGAACAGCTCTTTCTTTTTGGATAACGTTAACACAATTCTGACACCTCCATTATTTGTTGTTCAGTTTGGCGAATTCGAGCAGGAGCTCTTCCTGCTTCCGAGTCAGGGAAGTTGGGATGGTCACAAGGGTTTCAATGATCTGGTCGCCGTTTCCAAATCCCCTGATGTGAGGAATGCCCCGACCCTTCAGACGAAAATGTGTGGCGTTTTGCGTGCCTTTCGGAATTTTCAGCTTTTCCGTTCCCATGAGCGTAGGGACCTCAATTTTCGCCCCTAAAGCAGCCTGCACAAAGGTAATCGGGACCCTGCAATAAATGTCATAGCCTCTTCGTTCAAAAAATTCATGAGGTTCAACAGTCAGAAACACATAGAGATCCCCGCTTGGTCCTCCGAATTCACCATCTTCGCCCTCGCCGCGAAGCCGAAGGCGGGATCCTGTTTCTACGCCGGCAGGGATTTTAACATGGACTTTTTTGTCCAAGGCGGTTTTGCCACTTCCGTGACAGGCACTGCAGTACTGCAAAATAATCTTGCCATAGCCCTTGCATTCAGGACAGGTCGTTCGAATACTGAAGAATCCGCTGCTCTGGAGAACCTGTCCCCTGCCGCCGCAATAGCTGCAGGTCTTGATCTCCGAGCCGGGATCGGCGCCTGATCCGCGGCATTCCTCGCAGGTGACGGATTTGCGGATATTGAGGTCTTTTTCGGTGCCGAAGGCGGCCTCCGAAAAAGTCAGGGTCAGATCATACCTTAAATCGGCGCCCGCACGCCCTGCTGTCCGTGAGCGGGAACGGGAGCTGCTGAATCCGAAGATGTCTTCAAAGATGTCGCCGAAGCTGGAAAAAACGTCGTCGAATCCTGAAAATCCCTGAAACCCGCTGCTGCTAAGACCATCGTGTCCGTAACGGTCGTAAATATCCCGCTTTTTCCTGTCGCTCAGCACCTCATAAGCTTCCGCAGCCTGCTTGAATTTCTCCTCCGCTTCCTTATCCCCTGGATTGCGGTCCGGATGGTACTTCATGGCCAGTCTGCGATAGCTTTTCTTTATTTCCTCCTCAGTGGCGTCCCGGGTTATTTCCAAGACCTCATAATAACAAACTTTAACCATTGTGTTCATGAGCTTCCTTTGTTTCTAATGATGCAGGGAATGCATGCAAATCCTATGTCTGTTCTGGATCAAAGGGGAAACTGAAAGGTGAATGCTTCCGGAACTCGTTTCTCCGATTCCTCCGAATAGAGAAAACCGCCCTTTTAGAGTGCCTTCTGAATTTTCGGTAAGAATGATAATGATCGATGGCCGCATTGTCAAGGCATGGAAGCAGGCCGGCCCCAATTTCCTGCCGGAATGCGTTTTAAGGGCACAGGGTCTTATCTCTATCTTTCAATGAAGAAGGCTGACGTGAGCGAGTCCCGGAATTTGCCGCGTCCCCTGAACCTCCCTTTGATCTGCCGCCTTGATCAGATTACAAGACGCTTCAGAGCTTCTTCATATTTTTCCCGGGTCTTTCTGATGATATCTTCCGGAAGGTGCGGAGCCGGTGGCTTTTGATCCCAGCTCAGGGAAAGCAGGTAGTCGCGCAGAAACTGTTTGTCAAAGCTCTTCTGAGGTCGACCTTCAATATAATCTGCTTTGGGCCAGAAGCGGGAGGAGTCCGGCGTAAGCAGCTCATCAATCAGAATCAGTTCTCCGCCAATCAGGCCAAACTCCATTTTCGTGTCGGCGATGATGATCCCTGCCTCGTCGGCGATCCTTGATGCCCGGTTGTAAATGGCCAGGCTTATTTCAATGATCTTCGCCGTATTTTCGGGGCCGAGGATGTCTTCGGTTTCTTTGCGGGTAATGGGAGAATCATGCTCCCCTTCGGGGGCTTTGGTCGACGGCGTGAAAATCGGTTCCGCCAGCCTGGACGATTCTTTCAAACCGTCAGGCAGCCGAATGCCGGAAACCGTTTTGGTCAACCGGTAATCCTGCCATCCCGAACCGCTCAGATAGCCGCGGACAATGCATTCCACGGGAAGAGGGGAGGCCTTCTTAACGAGCATGCTCCTTCCCTCAAGCTCCTGCCGGTAGGGGGCGCACTGGGCCGGATAATCCTCTGGATCGGTGGAGACAAGATGATTGCCGACGATATCCTCCACCTTTTTGAACCAGAAAGCGGACATTTTCGTCAAAATCTTCCCCTTATCCGGAATGGGTTCCTGCATGACCACATCGAAAGCGGAGATTCGATCCGTAGCAACAATGAGAAGATGAGAGCCGAGATCGTAAATGTCCCGGACCTTGCCGACATTGGACAATTTCAGTCCTTCATAACGGGTTTTAATCAGGCCTGCCCTTTCCATTTTCCGCCTCCGAATTTCTGCTTACCGCATAAAGGGATTGTATTTCTTTTCGTGACCTATGGTCGAAGTGTTTGTTCTTCCATAGTTGTGTCCCGGCAAAACCTGGGTGTCGTCGGGTAAGGCGAAGAGCTTTTCCCTGATGGAGGTGAACAGCTGCGAAGCGGAGGAGCCGTTTAGATCCGTTCGGCCGACGCTCTCAACGAACAAAGTATCGCCGGTAAAGACAAATCCTTTAATGTACAGGCACATTCCCCCGGGAGAGTGTCCCGGCGTATGGATGACCTTCAGGGAAATGTTCCCTATGGAAATCGTATCGCCATCTTTTACCGTCATATCGGCGGGTGGCGAATCTTCTGCCCCGAACATCTGGAGCAGCATGGGTGGAGTATGGCCCAGCATGAAGGCATCCCCCTCATGAATGATGATGGGTGCGCCTGTTTTTGCTTTCATTTCCTTGTTCCCGCTGATGTGGTCCACATGCCCATGGGTATTGACAATGTATTTGATCTGCAGATTGTTTTTGGCGGCCGTGGTCAGGATGCCGTCAATGTTGTCGGCCGGATCGATCACCAGAGCCTCTCCCGTATCCGAATCGCCGACCAGATATGCGAAGACAGCCATGGAACTGACCTGCATTTGCCGAATGATGAGCATTGGAACCTCCTCCTGGGGGTTTTAATTGACAATCGTCAATGAAAAGCCATTATTGGACCCCTATCATTTTTTCATTTTTGAAGTCAATGGAATTTAAGGTTGTGAAAAGGCCAGGTTGTCCACAAAGAAGGGACTGCCCGAGGGATTGAACGATGGTCGTAAAAAACGGTACAGGTAACAGGAGTTTACAGCCTGAATTTTTTACGAGAAATGAAGGGCCTACTCGTTCGGACCCGAAATCTTTGTAAACCGCTTGGCGTTCATCTACATGTGGGGCACTGGAGTAATGGAGAAAAGCTTTCGGTGACACGATTTTGATTTTTAGAACTTCTCGGCCCAGGTCCGAATCCCTTTCATGATCATCTCAATGGAAATGGTTCCAACGAACAATGCCGTGATTCGTCCTGCTATTTCAATGTACCTCTGAATCAGGGCCTCTCTCTTCGGTAGGGTAAAATCGTGTAAGACCTTGAGACTAATCATAATCAGAATGGAGACACTTACTGCCAACAAGACAGCGGCGCATGCAACGAGAGGAGCAAGCTTTTTCCCTGCGATGATGCTTGCGCTGATCGTACCTGGCCCGATGAGCAACGGCATCGCAATCGCACCCGCTAGTTGTTTCGAATCGCCCCTGAGAATCTCTATTGCTGTGGGACCGCGAAAGACAAACTGAAGACCGATGAGAAGAAAGACGATGCCCCCGAAGATTTGAAAGGAAGCGAACTCTGCCTGCACAACGCTGATGAACACAACATCCCCAAGAATGGCGAAAAACCAGAAGACCGCCGTTGCGATCAGCGCGGCGCGAACGATCACCCGGGCGAATTGCCACCTGTCCATCCTCTGCACCACATCGATAAGATAAATGATGATCAGAAATGGGTTGAGGAGCATAAGTAACAGCGCGGTCGATTTAAGGAATTCCGTCATATAATTCTTTTGGCCGTCATAAAAAACAAAGGCTGAATGCAATGGTTCATTCTGACAATCAGTTGCCCCGTATACCGGCTGCTTGTCCGCCGGTGCCACAATACTTCAGGAATTATCGTCTGTACTCTTTCATGGTTCACAAAATCAGTCAATGATTGAGTTCAGACGATCATCAAGAATCCATCTGTATGTGGGAAAAACGTTGTCTGTCGTGTCATCATGGCATAGACAACACGAATCAATTTGTGTGCAGTGGCTGATGCGGTCATTTTTACGGAGAAGGCTTTCAGCCCTCCGTTGAAGGTTATTGACTCCGAAAAACAGTGCCGCTTGACATGAAGAAAAGTGAAGCAGTCAGACGGATAAGTACATTTTTTTAAAATCGAGACCTTCCGATGCCATGACATAAGCGACGGACGGAATCCTTTTTGTGCTTTGAAAGATGTTCCGCAGATACTCACCATACTGCTCAGCCGGTTCATCGGGAAGAGGGGGGCGAAGACCCATAAAAATGAAATCGGCATCTCTCGATACCTTTTCGATTGTTGAGAATAAATTTTGTTCTTCAGACAATACCGTTTCAACAGAAACGTTAAGTTTCCCCTTTTCAACAAATGTGAGCAAGCCCAATTCGATATCCTTTTGATCATCATCAGCGGAATAAATCGTTTTAAGGACAATCTTTGCGCTCCTCCAATACTTGCTTATTTTCAACAAATGCGCCAAAGCAAGAATAAGTCCGGCATTCTCCCCCTTTTGTCCCCACCATATGTCTATTTGTCGGTCTTTGTCTCCATCCTTGGGGATTGCTCCCTCTTTAACGATAACGACATTTTTTTTCGCTTCGTGCAGCATGCTGATCAGTTCCGCATATCCGAGAAGATTGCTGTCCTGAGCTGTTTCACCGATCAGGATTGTGTTTGGCTCGATCGGTCCGAATCCATACCCTTTAATCAGCGCAGAGATGCCTCCAATGACATCGTCGGCAGGAAAAACCTTGACCATAGCCATCACCTTTCTCTCCTGAAGGTAACTTGTTATGGCCTTTTCCATTTCTTCTTTCCGCCGAGGGGATGCATTTTTCTGGGGAACGACGGCGGCAACGGTCAGAAACCCACGTCCCTGGGAAATTGCATTAGCGATCTCAATCAAATACCAGCGTGTGGAAGGAGTTCCACTCAATACCAAAATATTTGGCCGCCATGATTCTATGTTTGCTTTTCTTTCTGAAAGTTTGTAAAGGCCGAACTGAATCATGAGCATGAGGATTCCATATTTCATGTCTCCCCATTTCATTTTCAGGCGTTTTCGTTTGATGAAGGCATACACGGCAATAGAGATGAATATAGAAACAAAGGTTGCTCCCGGATTGATCATGAACATGGAGGCAAAACATCCAAAGCCGCCTGCAAAGGAGAGAGCCCAATGGATCCGAAATTTCGGACGCCAGGCAGGACTTCTGATAAGTGTTCCAAAACCAGCCGAGAGATTGAGAAGTCCATAGGTTGTTAAAAAGAACATGGATAAAACAGGTGCAATCATGTTCAGATTACCGACCAGAATACCCGCCAGGGCCAACATGAAGGTGATGAAGATCGCTACCCGGGGTTCCTGGTTCTTGCCGAAGCCGCGGCCGATAAACTGTAAAATGATTCCGTCCTTTGCGATGGCCTGCAGGGTGCGAGGTGCCCCTAATAATGACCCGACGGCGCTTGAGAGGGTTGCACCCCAAAGACCGAGGATGATGAGTGGCCCCCAGTGCGCAACCTTGTACATGATCATCGGATCGACGAGAAACACATTGTGATCTTTTACAACTCCTGTCAAAAAGATGGGTATGATCATGTAGACCAAGTAGCTGCATGTAACGGCGGACAGTGTTCCCCATGGGATTGCCTTCTCCGGATTTTTCAGATCTCCCGACATCGATAATCCCGCTAGAATTCCGGTGACAGCAGGAAAAAATACCGCAAAGACAATCCAGAACGATTCTTTCTTGGGGAGCATTGTATTCGGTTCAAGAGGCAGCACCTTTTCCCCGGTTCCCATAAACAAGGAGACCAGTGAAAGAACGACGAGCAGAAGAATAAGATACTGAGCCTTCAGAGCAAGATCTGTCGATTTCAGTGTCAGTATGAAAACAATCCCAAGAGTGATGACGCCGACCACTTTCATATTCAGGTTCAGGAAAGGAAGGAGCTGTACAACAGATTCGGAAAAACCGATGATATAAAAAGAAATGCTCAATGCTTGGGACAGAAACAGCGGTAAGCCAATGGCGGCTCCAGTCTCGATGCCCAGAGATCTGGAGATGATGAAATAAGCCCCGCCTCCCCCTATCCGCATATTTGTTGCCAACGCCGAAATAGACAACGCCGTAAGGAATGTGATCGATGTGGATAGGGTGACTATGATGAGCGTTGGGATCAATCCGACGTTTCCAATGACCCAACCAAAGCGTAAGTACATGATGACGCCAAGTATCGTGAGAATACTGGGCGTAAAAACCCCTTTAAATGTCCCGAACTGATAACCCGATTTTTTAGATTCAGTCACTCCAGATCTTTGAACCATTTTTCAACCTCAGATTGTACCTTGTCACAGATGTCATGTGTGAGAAGAGGGACGTGAGTGGATCCCGAAGATAAAATCACAGCTCCAGCATTTTTATCCCTATAAACTTCAAACAACGCTCGTTTACTGATTGTATAACAAACTTTTCCCCTGCTCAAAATCCGATCTTTATATGTTGAACGATGATTCCTGTTCTTCCGCTGAGTCAGAACGTCCGGCAGAGGTAAGATTTGCCGTATGAGAGTGCAAGTTTGATGTGTGTGAACTATTACATCTTTTGTCGATGGTGTGTCTGAACAAATCCTGGAGTACGCTGACTGTTCTGTTCCAGTTTCTTCTCATAAAGCGGCTGTCTCTTGAAAAACGGATCATCCGCTATGAAAGCCTCCTGCCAGACGAATTTCTTTTTGGATTTGCTGAAAGTTACCAACTGATAGTAAGCCCCTGATGACACGATATCAATTTGGCTTAAATTTCTGATGATGATGACTGGCTGAACGTAGCGCATTTTACTATGGTAAAGATCCGGATCAACACGGACTTTTGGCTCAATGGTGAGCATGCACCTTTTTATGGACATCGGTCGCTTGGTCATAAGGGATAAAAGCTGACGCGAGGGCAGCAATAACTGAAATTACGGCTATTATCATGGTATACGCAAAAATTTTTCCTTGGTTTTACTCACGACCGCACCTTTATTGTTTATGCGTGTAATGTATACTTCTTTAAAAGCTTATAGAAGAAAAAGAACAGGAGTTACTGACCAGAGGCCGTCTTTACACATGCTGTCAAGTAAACGCTGTCTAACGACAGATCAGAAACCCACAGAATCAAAAAGACGAAAAAGCCGTTCTTCGCGACGGCTCTTTTTCACGGGGTCAATAATGGCATAAAAAAAGGGTTGCTTGCGCA
>Ga0265295_1004519_pt1 | contig 18640 bp, 22 predicted proteins | sample Munlansysbiofilm_FD_192503 | JGI IMG/M metagenome (GOLD analysis project Ga0265295, IMG submission 192503) | Leachate microbial communities from a municipal landfill in Southern Ontario, Canada - Methane capture system biofilm | ecosystem: Engineered > Solid waste > Landfill > Unclassified ...
CCTATCGCCAGGATCATCGACACGACGGTGCCGAGCTGGTACCTCCTATCCTGCGGAAGCTCCGCAGCGGACACGATTTTACCTTTGGAGATCTTGTTATCCACCGCCTGGTGGTAGAATGTGTCGTTGACGAGCTTACCGATCAGGATGGCCATGACGACCGATGCGGCCAGCATGAACGGGAGGTACGCCTCCGGTGTAACGATTGTGTTGACGTCTATCATTTTTGTAGCCTCCAGTATGATGAGGATCGAGACCAGCGCCCATATCCCCCTGCCCACCTGCATCCAGGGGGACAGGAGCAGGGCGATGAGCCTCATTCCTTTTTCACCACCCCGATCTTCGGGATCGTGATCTTGCCTGTGTACACAGCCCAAAGGAACACTCCGATGAGGAAGACCGCGATGATGATCGCGCACTGTCCGAGCGCTGTGCTCCAGAACGCGGGGGCAGGTGCCGCCGATTCAATGGCCGTGATGGTCGTGTCTGCGACGATGGCGGTGCTGAAGTCCCAATCCCAGCCTGCATAGCCTGCAGGGACGGATGCGGGCCTGATGGCCTCGTCGCCGTGCGCCACGGTCTCGGTGAGGAATACAGTCTCATCTGCGCCGTAGACGAAGAGCACTTTGTATACCTCGGCTGCGAACCCCGCGGAGAACACTGTGTTCCCTGTGAACTCGTAATCCGCGGTGTAGGTCGCTCCGTCCGCATCGGTCCAGCCGAGGAACCTAAAGGCATCCTTGACGGGATCTGCGGGGACGCTCAGCGTCCCGGTGCTCTCGGTCGTCCCGGTCGCCACGGTGACGCCCTCGACGACCCACTTCACGGCGAAGATCTCACTCCATGTCGCGCTGTAAGTCGCGTCTGCGGTCACGGTCTCGGCGACAGTCGGGGACCATCCTCCGAAGGTGTAACCCGATTTCGTCGGGTCCACGGGTGCGACGATCGCGTCGCCGTAGCCGTATGTGCCCGTGGATATGACGGTCTCCCCGTCCACGAACTGGACGGTGTACTCAACGTCGGATATGATCGCATCGAAGACGGTGGCCGCCTCGGAGGACAGCGTCACGGTGGAGCCTGCTCCGACCGTGATGGCCGTTCCGTGGTACTGCCACCCGTCCATCTGCTTGCCTTCGGGCAGGTCTAGACCGAGCTCCTCGATGGATTTGAGGACCACGGTCGCCGACGTGCCGGTGAAGGAGTATGTCGTATCCGCTACGACGTACTGTATCTCGTATGTCTCGCCCACCGCGTCGACGTCATCGGAACCATTCATGAGAACGGCACCTCCGACGCAGACCAGAAGGGCGAGCATAACAGCGAATATTCCTGTTTTGTTTAGTGACAAGTTATCACCTCGCATAACTATCAGGTGCGCACCCTAATGTAATCACAATAAAAGTTTGACGTTTACGGCATGGTCGGGAGCTCGGGCACGTCCACGGAGAATGTGGATGCCAATGCGGACACTGCCTCGTTCCACTGGTCGAGTGCGGTGATGTACGCGGACCACAGCGCCACGGACAGCTCGTCGGCCGTTCTTTTGCTCCTGTAGGCGACGTTGTAGAGATCGTCCGTCCTGCGGTGCTGCGCGTTCCTGAAGATCCTGTGCAGGGGCTCCGTCCACGGTTCCCCTCCGGGCACGTTTCCGGCCTGCACCTGCTCGTGTTCTCCGAGTTCGAACCATATTCCGTCATAGGTCCATGTGATGTTCCCATTCTCGTCTTCCGGGTTCTGCACTATGTCATAATGCACCCAGCACCCTGTAGGGCCTGCGATGTGCTCCGCAGGTCTTGCCGTTCCGTTTATTCCTTCTATCGTTTTCATGATGTCACCATCCTGTCGACTACGTAAATGGTTTTACTAGCCAATCTGTGGCCGTCGCAGTGCATCAGGCATCCCCGATACGACGACAGACAGCCCAGGTCATGGCAGTCGAGCTTCATCCCTTCGCCGATCTTCGAGATCAGCCTTCCGATGGAACGGACCAGACGCTTCTTCGTCCTCTTCCTGATGAGGCAGAATGAACGAAAGGTGCGGTATCCGACGAAGTCGACCCCTCTGTCCTCCACAGGGAAAACCTGCCAGTTCTTCTTCAGGACGAGGCCCCACGGATCGATGAACTCCGATATCCTCCGTCTCACGCGATGCAGCCACTTCTTAGACCATCCGAGGACGATCATGTCGTCCATGTAGCGCAGATAGTATGCGCAGTGGTAGTCCTCTTTGAGATAATGGTCCAGATCGGAGAGGTAGAAGTTGGCTAAGAACTGCGATGTGTAGTTGCCTATGGGGATGCCCGGATACGGATACTCGTAGATGATGCGGCCGAACAGCCACAGGACATCCTCGTCCTTGATGCGTCTGCGGAGCTTCTGCATGAGCACGTCCTTATCGATGCTCGGGAAGAACTTCCGGACGTCCATCTTCAGGCAGTATTTGGCGTTGTCATTGCGGAGGTATTTCTTGAGCGTGGCGAGTGCCTGATGGCTTCCTCTTCCCGGAAGCGCGGCGTATGTCTGCGATATGAGGTTCTTCATGATGATAGGCTCCACGACCTGCATGATCGCCCAATGCACTATACGGTCGGGGAAGAACGGCAGATCTGCGACGTCCCTGTCCTTGCCGTTCTCATGCACGACGAACATCCGATACTCCGAGGAATGGAACGTCTTATGGATCAGCATCTTCTGTATATCGCGCAGATACGGTTCGGGATCCTTATCTATCTTCCTGACCTCCGACCTGCATGTCTTGCCCTTGCGTGCGTTAGTGTAGGCGCGCTTGATGTTCTCCATCGAGATCACGTCCTTCCACAGATTGCCTGCTCTTTTTGTCATTGTTTCGCCTTTAGCCTATTTCCGACCTTTCCCTATCAGCGGTACTAAGACGGTTTCGTTTTGTTCTGTTTCACCGAGGGGTGAGGTCACATTGGAGTGTAAGTTCGGGATTCCTCCCAGGCTACATGTCAGGCGCGCCCCAATATTCGTATTGGAATTGGACAGATCATTATTAGCATTCAAGTACGAGGGACCGGCATTCCCATTGGACGCATTGTCCGAATTGCCACCCACGTGCCCAAGCCATAAGACCTAAGCGCAAATTTCCAGCGTGACCTATCCGCCCTTGCGGGCTGGACTGTGATGTTGGAAGCGGTTTCAAGTAGTTTGGAAAAATGTTTTTAGCCTACCTGTTAACCGCGCGAGGACGCGCGGTCAGTCATTGAACACAAAGGCCAGGCGCGCCCCACGATACGCACTGGAAGCGGACAGATCACCAGCATCCAAGCACGAGGGACCGGCATACCCATTGGACGCACCGTCCGAATAGCCACCCACGCGCCCAAGCGTTTCGCTGGTGGGGAACCACTGACCATCGCATAGTCCGACCGCATTGGACCCTCCGTTGTCCGCGTTGCCGAGACCCCAGTTAAGATCACCCTGCAGGATGGTCTTCGAGTATCCGGACTGCGAGCTGTTCGCTTCGATATTCACCTTGTTGGATGAATTGTCCGTAGGAATCGCGTTCTGTCCTGCGTAGTAAGTTCCACCGTTGCCGTAGAAGTCGTCGATGAACTGATACTGCGATCCCCACCAATCCTCAAGGAGGAACTTCATAGCTGAGGATGTTCCGGAGACATCTCCCGCGAACGGACCCATGGCATTCGTCACTCCTGTAGTGTTGGATCCGTAGGCGTGACCTCCCTGTCCGATCTTCCTCTGACCGTCGAATGATTTCGCTGCGAAGAAGCAAATGTCCCTGATCAACCTCCACTGGTGATAATTCCAAAGCATCCAGTTCGTTCCGTTCGCCTGTGCCTGTGTTCTGAACACCGCCCTGGTCTGCGACTTCGTCGGCAATACTCCCGACAGGGACATGAGCTTTGATCCGGAGACGTATCCGTTGTAGACACCGAGCGCGAGGTTGTCGTACTCCACGCCGCCGATGGTGTGCGCGTGAGCCGTGCCCTCGCTCGCTTTGTCGGAGATCGTGAGCTTGCCGCTCTCCCCTTTGGTGTAGACCTTCGGGATGACGAGCATGGTGTTCTTCGTAGTGATGTCCGAGGCGTTGCCGTCCTCGTCGAGGGCGAGGTTGTCCGGGTCGAGTATCTTGGAGATCGAACCGTCGGTGTTGAACGTTGCGTAGTACATCTTCTTGAGGAGCTTGTTCACCCTGAATCCCCAGGATCCGACGGTCGTGACCGTTCCGAGTGTCGCTCTTGTGTTGCTGAGAGGTGTGAAGCCTGCCGCATCATCTCCGTAGGTGAAGCATCCCGTGGGGTCGGTCTGCATAGTCGTGGAGTTGAGCGACATCGTGAACTTGAACCCGAAGTTGAGCACCAGCGACGCGGTGTACGATCCTCCCGCTTCCGCAGTGATCGTCACGGGGTCGCACGTCGCACCCGTCGGCAGGTCAGTTTGTATGGTGTAGATCCCGACGTCGTTCAGCATGAGGTTGGCCACGCCCGAGCTGTTGGTCGTTCCCGTCACCGTATCAGTGCCGTTGGTCGCCGTGATCGTCCTTCCGGACTGGAAGCCCGACGAGGACGAATCCGTCACCGTCACGGCCACCGTGGGCTTGGTCTGAAGCGTGAAGCTCTTGCTGTAGACATTGTTCTTCACGGCCGTGAGGCTCTGCGACGCAGGTGTGAGGTATCCGTTCGGTGCGACCACCGAGACGAGATAGTCATCCTCGACGAGCTCGAGCACGGCAACTCCCGAGGAGTTCGTGTAGGCCGTGACTGTCGAATCTCCGACCGCACGCACGAGAAGACCGCTTGCTGCAGCAGAAGGTGTGACCGTGACAGTCAGGACGGGCTTCGCATCCAGTGCGAAGGTCTTCGAATAGGTCTGTCCTGCGACAGCCACCTGCGACTGCGATGCAGGTGCGAAATACCCCGAAGGGGTGTCGCATGTGATCGTCCAAGATCCTGCAGGCAGTGAGAGCACACAGGTTCCGTCTGCTCCGGTTGTCCCGGTGACAGGTGAAAGGCCTGTCGCGGTTGCCGTGATGGTCCTTCCTGCCCTGACGGCAGTGGGAGTGACGGAGACAGAGACCTGCGCCTCTTCGTAGAGATCGTATGTATGAGAGTAGCTCTGACCGGCAATAGGTGTCAAGGGATAGTTCGCAGGTATGACATAACCTGCAGGTGCGTCACATGATATGACGTATGCTGTGCCTGCCATGAGCGTCAATGTTGCGGTTCCGTCTGCTCCTGTCGTACCTGTGACCGGAGTTCCGCTTGAAGGTGTTGCTGTGATCGTCCTTCCTGCCTGATAACCTGCAGAGCTCTGATCCACGACGGTTATCGCCACTGTGGGCTCGTCAAGGATCGTGAACGACTTCGTGTACACTCCGCCGGCAACAGCACTGACCGATGCACTCGAAGGTGACACTCCCTGACCTGTCGGATAATCGACGGTTATGGTGTAGTCTGCGATCTCGAGGACGATGAGAACAGATCCGTCTGCTCCTGTCGTGCCCGTGACCGTCTCTCCCTCGTCGGGAGTGCATGTGACTAGCCTTCCTGCTTTGTCCGTCCCCGTGCATGTGACCGTGAGCTTCGGCGCCTCGTAGCACGTCGCGGAGAGTGAGGTGCTCGTGTCCTGTATCGTCACGACAGACGATGCAGGCGTGATGGTGAAGTCGGCCTTGGACAGCGCCACGGTATAGGTCATTCCCTGCTTGACCCCGAGCGTGGCCTTGCCATCTGCATCCGTCGAGCCTGTGACTGCCGTTCCCGTCGTAGGTGTGGCCACGACGCTGATGCCCGAGAGCACAGGTGTACCGGCTGATGCCGTCACACTCACGTTGAGATAGAAGTCCACGCCTCCGCCCCCTGCTCCGAATGTGGAGACGACATGTCCCGTCTGCGCTCCCTTGATCCCGGTCGCGATGCAGTTCAGCATGATCGAGGGCTTGTCGCCGTCAGCGACGAGCGTGACCTTCCCCGAAGCGCTCACCGACAGTGCGGTGATCTGCGCATCCGCGAGTGCTTCTCTGGTGCTCCCGTCCGGAGCATCGGGTCCGATGATCGGTGTCGCTATGCCTGCGACGTCCGCGACCGTCACCTCCGCGGTGTACGGCCCCGTTCCTGTCCATGCCGTCGCCGGGACCGTGAACGCCACCGTAGTGTCTGGTATGATGGAGCCCGGGAGCTCCGCATCGCTGTTCAGTATCGGGACATCTCCCGCCGCGCTCGCCTGGACGCTTCCCTTGATCGGGCCGTCCACTGTCAATCCGTTGTACTCTTTCTTGCTCATGCTATCGCCTTTATCGTGAAAATGTCCCCTATTGCCGGTGCCGTGTAGAATGTGACCTGGATGGTCGATGACGTGCAGACCACGGTCGTGGAGATGATCTCTCCATCCTCGTAGAGCGTCACCACCGGGATGCCGCTCAAACCATGGTTGAGAGTGAAGACTCTGGTCGTGCCGTCCCCCGTTATGGTCCCTGTGAAGAGCGCCAGGTCAGAGGACGACGGGGTGAAGGGTTCCCATCCTGTCGCCGTGCGCCTGATGGATTGACCCATGCCGACCTCCTCCGTGAGCATCAGCACCTTGTTCGCCGCGTTCCCGGTGGGGATGCGCGAGACATTGAGGGTCCCGCTCCCGATCTTAGACGCGGGGAGGGATGGTATATCGGTGGCGTCCAATGCCTCGCCGAGGGTCACCAGGCCCTTGGCGTCCACGGTGATCCTAGTGAATGTGCCCGCTACGATGCCTGCGTTGGCCTCCACGGCCCCGATGTCCGCGGGAGTGAGGACCACATCGGAAGAGAGCGCATGGCCGTTCACGGTACGCTCCGGGGGCACCGCCCCGATGTCCGCAGGCGTGAGAACCACATCCGCCGACAGGGGCTTCTCGTTGACCGTCCTCTCCGGGGGCACCGCACCCACGTCCGCAGGCGTGAGGGCAATGTCCGAAGACAGCGCCTTGTTATTGACCTTGCGAGTGGTGGGCACCGCACCCACGTCCGAAGCTCCGAGGGAGATGTCCGCCGACAGAGGCTTCTCGTTGACCTTCCTGGTCGTAGGTACCGCGCCCACGTCCGAGTAGGACAGTGTGACGACGCCCGTCTGCCCGTTCACCGATATGACGGCCCCGGGGCCCACGATCTGGATCCATGCGGTGAGGTCGGAGTACAGTCCGTTGAGGAACCACACACCGTCGTTGTCGATGTCGGGGTCTGCCGTGACCTTGGCGATGTCCCCCTTCTGCGCGTTCGTGAGCGTCACGAGCTCCGCCTTGGTCGGTACGGATCCGGCGTACTCGCCTATCGCGAGAGGAGGGATGACCGAATCGGGGAGTTTCCCATTGACATTGAGTACGGGAACCTGTCCGGAGGATGTTCCGACGTCCCTCTCTGCGACCGTTCCGAGGGTGGGCTTGTGCAGGATCTGCGCGTCACCGTCCGCAGCGGTCCAGTCCGCGTTGACGTTGACCTCCGCCCCTTCCTCGACTGTCGAGAGCTTGGTCTTCTCCGCCGTCGAGAAGTCCTCGGTCGACAGTCCCTTCCCTGCGATCTTGTCCACCTTCCCGTCGAGGGCGGTCTGCTGCGGACCGCTGACGGGCTTGATCGCGTCGCTAGTATTGTCAACGTTCTCCAGGTCGATGTTGGTCTTGGTCTGCGCTTTCTGCGCCGAGGTGAGGGCCTGTGCCACCGTGGACAGCACATCGAGGTCGTCCCCGGTGATCTCCACGTCCCCGGTCTGCCCGTTGAAGCTGTTCACCACGTTCTCGGGTCCGAGACCGGGGCGATATATCACGCACGTGAACCCGTCCTCGGCGGGCGGGGTGTAGAATGTGACCTTGGTGCGGTTCTTGGAGATGCGCTCGAAGACCGCATCCACGGTCTCCCTGTCATCCAGGTTGGAGTAGATGACATGTGCCGTCAGAAAGGTATTGAATCCGTGATTGCACACGAACTCGGTGGAGCTTCCGTCTCCGAGGAGGAACACACGGTACGCCCCGGGATCGTCACCTCCGCCGCCCCCGCTCCCGCGGACGAGCGTCCACCATGCGGTCAGCGGTTCATCGGGAATATTGCCCCTGTTGCTGTCATTCTGCGAAATGTAGAGGTCCCCGTTGTACGTCACCGTCGAGTCCTGGGCGTAGGTGATGAGCGAGCTCCACACGGGCGTTCCGCGGTTATTGTGCACGACATCGGCATCGAGGGCCCTGGTGTCCAGGTCGTCCCTCACGAGCTTCTCCGTCGGGAGGTTGTCGTCGCTCGGAACTGCGCTCCATGCATCGACGACGCGGGGGCCCGTGGCATCCACATCGCCGACCGCATCTGTCATCAACAGGCGATCGGATTGGGAGAGACGGCTCTTCAGGAACGTGTCATCCACGGCCTTGACGCTCGGGACGTTCTCATCGCCGGGATCTGCCGGCCATGACGTCATCACATCGGACCATGCGACGAAGTCGTCGTCGACGTTGATCGTCACGGTGGACCCGTCCAAACGGGTGAACACCATCTCTCCGCCGTCCTCGGTGACGTCCACTATCGCCCTCTCGATCAAGAGGCCGTAAGCGGTCTCGATGGAGCCCATGGCGTTGATCGCGGGGGAGACGTTGAGGGAGACGAGGTTCTTCGAGGCGATGATCTCCTGCTGTCCGTCTCCCGCATCCCTGGAAAGGACGAGCTGGAGGGGGAGTTTGAGGTCCGCCTTGCATGCTTTGAGGATGTTTACGTTGAGGGTGCACTTCCCGGCTGCATCGAGCATGAGGAAAGGGTAGACCATCCGGCCCTGCGCCGACCTGACCTTCACGCGGAAGTCCAGCCTCGCGGTGTATCCCTCCGGGATCCCGTTGACGGTGATGTCCGCGGATAAGTTGTCTATAGTCGTCCCTGCGTACTCGTCCGAGGTGTCGAGCATCCGTGTCGTCGGATCGTACACTAAGACCAGGCTAAGCATGCGCATTAGATTGGAACGTTGCATTACGTATAATCAGGATAAAAATGGCGGGAGGAGTGGGAGGATGCCCTCCTCCCGGGGGTGTTCTTATTCTGTAGGTGCGTGCCTGCACCCGTTCAGGACAACGACCGCAGAGATGACATTACCTGTAGATGCGGTTCCGCCTTTCGTTGCGACGACCTTGATGTATTTTTTGTATCCTTTGTATCCTATGATCCCGGTCTGCGCTGCATCGTTGGTCGCGGCGACACTGATGGGCGTTCCATAGATGTCGCTGGATGCGACATCTGTGTAGTTCGAGTCATCATCGGATTCCACTAGCTTGAAAGTGAAGGTCGTATCGACATAGGCTCCGACCGTGATGATGACCGATGCTTCGAGAGCACCGGACACATCGACTGCGTTTCCTGTTGTGTTGGTCGTCTTCACGGCAGGTGCGATACTGATCGCGACCTTTGACTGGCTTGCTATCTCATATTTCATACCTCAACCTCCTTAAGACGACTTCATAGTCACCTTGGCAATCCTGTTGCCGTCGACGACCATCCCTCCGACCCGCTTCGTGAACTCGAACAAGATCTGTCCGGAGTACCGGTACGGGTTGCGGAGGATGTTGATGTCCTTCCTGTCGGCTATCCTATACGCAGAGAAGTCCCCATAGGCCACGGGGGACGCGCTCGCCGCTATGTCGGGCATGGCCCAGGATTTGACGACGGGTATACCGTCGAACGTCGGGGGCATGCCTGCTGCGAGAGAAGGCTGCCAGAGATACTGCCCCTGTGTGTCCTTGAGCTTCCTGAGCTTGAGCGCGGTCTTGAAGTTCATCAGATAGGTGGCGTTCTTCTCCACGCTGGACTTGGCCACCTCTCCGTATCCTCTGATGTCTATGACCTCGTCCGCCGTGATTGCCGTTGCCGATGCCGTCGCGTTCCCGGTCTGGACCTTGTCGCACACGAGGATACCTTCGGGGCACTTGAATCCCGAACCGTTAATGAATTCGTCTTCCTCGACCTTCGCGAACTTCTTGGAGATCCTGGTCATAATGTCCTGCTCTACGTTGAAGACGGCATCGTCTATGAGGTTCTGCGATATTTTAACGGAGGCGTACATGTCGTTGATCTCGAGGTTGTTCAGCCCATACTTGAGGTCAGTCTGTGACGGCCTCGTCTCCAGCTCGCCGATGAAGTAGGCATCCTCGCCTTCATCCTCGATGGGGATCTGCGTAGACCCCGATCCCACGGTCATCTGCGACGCGAGCGTCCTGATGACGTTGTCGTCCTGCGCGAGGCGGAGGATCTCCGAAGCGACCTCTCCCACCACGAGGTAGCCTCCGACCGGGCCGTCGTTGGTGGCCATGGTCTTGACTCCCTTCCTCGCGAAGGAACTGAATCCTTTCCCTTCGTCCGTGTCTCTCCATCCGAGCTTTCCGCCGGCCCCGGAGAGGATGCTCTTCTCCTGGAGGTCGGATATTGCCTCAAGGGCCTTCTTGAGCTCTGCCTGATTAGCGTCCATCTCCTTCTTGACCTCGCCGTATGCCCCGACGTTGCCCCTGAGCTCGTCGGCGATGGCCTTCTGCTCACGGAGGAGGGTGACGATCTCCTTGTACTCATCTGCTGCTGTCATGCGTTCATCTCCTTCTTGAGCTCCTGGAGTGCCGATAGGTTGTCCCGGAGCAGTCTCTTGACCTCTGGGGTCATAACATGTTTGCCGTCCTCGGGATCCTCATCCTCGTCTTCGGGCCCATCGCCCTCCGCTTTGGTCTTGGGCTTGCATCCCTTGTCCGGGGTCTCGTCATCTGCACCTTCAGGCTCGTCCTCGACCTCATCCTCATCCTCGAAGGCCTTGTCGAGGAGTGCAAGGATCTCGTCCCTGTCCTCCTTGGTGAACTTCTTGAGTGAGAGTGATCTCGACAACCGGGACCTGACGGTGCCCTGAGTGGTCCCTTTCATAGTCTTCGCCTGCGCTTCTGCCATCGGGTTGGCCGGGAATGCCGTGAGGCTCCCCTCCCACAGATCGACCTCGATCAGGTGGCGGATGCCGTCCTGGTCATAGGTCGCCCTCTTGGTCGAGTAACCGATGGACAATCCCTTCACATCCCCCTCCTTAAGGAGGGAGAAGATCTCCTTCGCACGTTGCACTCCGAAGTTGAGCTTCCCCTTGATGAGGAGGTTCGATTCGGTGCTGACAACGTGGAAAGACCCCACGATCTCGTTGTCGTTGTGGTTCCAACACAGCGGGAACTTGGTGCCCTTCTCGGCGATGGACGCGTCGAAACAGCCCGGCTCGCAGATATCTCCGACCCGGTCGACGTTTCCGTAGGTGGAAAGAACTCCCTCGAAAGAGCCGAGACCGTCGTCCGCTTTCACTTCTGTGATAGTGAAATTCTTCCGTGCGACCATGTGTGATGATTAGTGTCGCTCAATGTCTATTATCAGCATAAACACGGATAATCAGACATGCACGGTGAAGTAGCACCTGCAGTTGATGAACTCCGCAGCAGGTGCCCCGTGGGTGCTGTCCCCTGGACATTCCATCTGAACGTATCCGTACTTCCCGGTCCACGTCCACTTGTCGTCAAATGGTACCTGCCTCCCGTTGAGGTGCATGTGCGTTTCGCGTGTCAGTGAATCGGTCGTCGCCTGCCATTCCTTCACGGTGTCCTTCGGAGGATCCATGCTCTCGATCGTGACTAGCTCGGTGCGGTTGCTGGCGCAGGCTGTCTCCGTCCTGGCGATCGCGTTCGCCCTGTAGGTCTTGATGTTGTTGTTGAAGATGTCCGTGATGTCGTCCCGGAACTGTACCATGCTCTCTGACGACATGTACGCCTTCTGGATCTGCTCCATGGTCGTGGAGTTGATCCCGGCGATGTTCCGGGCGCAGTTGTCCTCAATCCATTGTTGCACGAGGACCTGATAGTATAGCAGGCTCTCGTCGCTCTTGTGCTCCAGCGATTGCCACGCGCTCTTGACCTTGGCCGTGGTCTCCACCATGGGATAGATGTCGTCGGCCATGCGTGTGTACATAGATGTGTAGATGCGCTCGAACATCGGGTTGACCGAGAGCACTGCATCGGAGAGGTCGTAGAAGGTGGGGTCGTCATCGAGGGCTATCAGATTCTTCAGCTGGCGGTTGAATGCCGTGCGGAGGTTGTAGCGCATGGTCCTCTCGTGCTTGCTCCGGATGAGCTCGATCTGGCGGTGCAGGAGCCTCTGCTTGTACGGGGAGAGGTTCCCGACCGCCTTGATCTCCGGCGAGAACTCGTACGCCTTCATCGAGGGCTTATAGGACGCCATCTGCGTCCCCGTCCTGCGGTGCCGATACGTCCTCTATCTCGTCGATGGGCATCACTCCCATATTGACCAGCAGGCTGTCGGCCATGGAGCTTACGTGGGGCTCGTAGCCCAGCTTCTCGCGTTTCTCGTTGATGGTCAGGAATGAGCTCTGCTCCAGTGCGGTGTAGACCTCTGTCTGGTCTCCCATGAGGTCGTTGACCTGCTCTATGTCGTATGTCATCCTGGAGACGTCCGGGTAGAACGGCAGGAGGTATGCCGACAGAGCGCCGTAGATCAGCTTGAGCAGAGGGATGACGGTCGTCTGTACGGTCTGGCGGTAGGATTCGGACATGTTCGCGTAGGTCTTGTTCTGGCTGTCCCCCAGGACCTCCGGCGCGATGCCGTATGCGATGGATACTTCTCTTGCGGATATGGCTGTGCCTTGGACATAGTCCATCTCCACGGAGGTCATCCCCAGGCTGGTGGCCTTCTTCCCGTCGTCGAGGATCATCCCTTTGCCCGCGTTGGTCGTCCCGCCGTAATAGCTCTGGAGTTGTTTGGTCATCCCCTCGAACTGCGCGTCTGTAAGAGCTCTGGGGACCTCGATGATGACCGACCCCTTGGCCCCGTTCTTGGTCATGGCGATATTCCAATCCCGAATCGCGTTCTGCATCTCCACCGATTTCTTGGCCGAGACGATGGGGGAGCATCCCCTGACGCTGGCAGGGTCGGGATTGTGCAGCTTTATGTGGATGAGGTCCTGCGGTTCGAGCGTCATGATCCCGGCGGTACCGCGCGAGACCCGCCAGCACTTGATGGGGTCGAGAGGGTCGCCGGTCTCCTCCGCCATGACACTCTGCGGTGATATGACGAAGAGCTTCCTCACGCCGGAGGCGGTCTTCAGGGGGAAGACGAAAGCTTCGCCGTAGATGCCGAGGTTCGTGCCGATCTCTATCATGAACTCGTTCCTGTCCATGCTGGGGTTTGGGCGGTCTAGAAGCTTCATGAGAGGATGATCATCCCTGACGATCTGCTGACCGTCCGTTCCGAAGATGAGCGTGTCCGGACGTGCCGTGAATGCACCGTACAAATCGCTAGCTCTTCTGACGTAAGGGTTGTTCAGATATCCGGCCTTGGCCTGTCCATGGGGCGATGTGAGCGCCTCCCCGTCGGCAAAGAGCCCCGAGAGGACCATGGCAGACACGCCGCTCTCACGAGAGTTCGATTTATGGAAAAGTCTGCTCATGATGCCCATGCTATCACGATTAGATGCGTGTGGGGGATAAAGTGTAATCAGTCAAAATAAGTACAGTCTCTGCGGAGGCGTTGCGCTCAATTCGGCGAAAGCTCCCGACCCCGAATCCACTATGTCGTCATGGGAGCCGAGTGGGAATTCGCGGAACTCCTCCACTAACTCGCGGTTCCAACTCGCGCGTACCATGGAGACCAGCCCGTTCTCGATGGCCGCCGCGAACGGCCCTGCCCGGAGCTCCTTGGATCCTGTCACCCTGTCCCCGCGGAAGTCGAATCCTGGCAGGATGACCCTTGCGTACAGGTCGATGATGTCCACTCCGGACGAGCCCGGTTCCTGCTCCATGCGGATCTTCGTGGCGGGCCCGTCCAAGGATGCCGTGGAGCGCACCGATGCCTGCACCTCCGCCGGAGAGTACTGCACATGAACAAGGTCTTCGATGCAGTACCTGCCGTCCTTCTCCGCGAGCAGGAATCCGGAAGTGTAGTCCCCTCCTCCCGATGTCGCCGCCTTGTCCCAATAGCGGCACCTCTGCGCCTCACGTGGGAACGGATGGTCTGTGAGCTGTATCCTATCCACCTTGAACATCCCACCCTCCAGAGGGGTCGGACGGCCTTGATAGAGGGCCTCGAACACGCGGGATCCCATCGCCGCCTTCTTCCTCTGGAGGTCGTCTATCGTGAACCTCTCGGGCCACAGCGCACGCCCTTCATCGTCTATGGCGGGGAGATTGAGCACCTGCCAACTGTCCCCGTCGTCGTTGAGGATGCGCCCTGCGAGGTCGTCGTAATGCCACCTGGTCATGATGAGGATGATCTTCCCTCCCGGGGAGAGACGCGTAGAGGCCACCGATGTGAACCAGTCGTAGGTCTTGTCCCGGATGGTGATGCTCTCGGCCTCCTCCATGCCCTTCACGGGGTCGTCGATGATGACCAGGTCACCTCCGGAGCCCGTCAGTCCTGCACCCACACCTGCGGCGATGAGCGAGGGTCTCCCGTTCCTCTTGCCAGCGAGTTGGAACTCGTCCACGGCATCGACGGAGAATACCTGACGAGGCCAGATCCTGCGGTGCACATCGTTGTCGAACCTGAATCTGCATGCTCTGGACATCTTACGCGCCTGCGACTGGTTGTAGGATGCTATGATGACCTCTCCCTGCGGATGATTGGACAGCCACCATGCCGGGAGGCATTCGCTCCCGATCGTGGACTTCATATGCCTCGGAGGCATAGATATTATGAGGCCCCTCTTTTCCTCCTGATCGAGGAAGTTCTCGATGGTCTCGCAGATCAGATGGATGTGCTCTCCGTCCTTGTAAGTCGGATTGCAGAGGACGGTCTCTGCAACGTAATCGTATAGGTGGTGCTTCGCGCTTGCGAGGCGCACAATCTCGGCCTTGAGGACGGCCTTCACTTCGGAGGACCGGGCAGTCATGGTATCATCAGAGTTTCTTGGCGAGGAGCAGCATATCGTCCAAGGTCATGCTGCGGACATTGTCCTCGGTCACGCTATCAACGGTATCGTCCGCTCCGGGCATTGTTCCCTTGTCGAGACCGCACCACTTCGCAAGGTCACGGAGTGCCGATTGAATGAGCTTCTGATGTTGCACCATCTCCCACTTGGATTGAGGGTCAACCTCTGCACGGGCCTTCGCTTCCTCGTAGAGCTTGAGCTCCGAGACGAGCTGTGCCGTCATGGTCGAAGCAATGGCCTGCCTGCCGATGATGTGCAATGGCGTATCATAGACGACCGCGACACGCTGTGCGACAGATTGCGACACTGTCGCGGAGGGTGCTGTCTCCTTATCGCGGGTGCGCGCGGGAGTGGGAGATTTGGAGACTTTCGCGACACCTTGAGAGCTGTCGCGCATGCTCTTCTGCACCCTGTGCACCGCATCCTTGGACGCTCCTACTCGCTTCGCAATCTCTCTCACCGACATGCTGCCTGTGAGATCGATTATCTCCTGACGCTGTGCCTCACTGATGGCCATCAGTCATCCTCCGATAGGACGCTGATGTCGAATCCCGATGCAATGTACCTCTTCGTTCTCTCACGGCTGATGCTGTTCCCCAAATGTGTGTAGATGCGCTCGATCTCCCTGTCGGAGAACTCGCGATCGAAGAACGTCTCCAATCCTCCCCTCATGTAACTACGCGATTTCGATGTCCCGCCCTTGTATGCGGGCCTGGAGAACCATTCCAGGACCTTGCACTCCACCTCTGAGCTGTCTGCGCACGAGTCTAAGCTGAAATAGTTGTCGAACTGGGTGCAGAACTCCCCGCTCTCATTGATGGTACTCTGGGGATATGCGACCATCAGCCTCTTGATCATCTCGAACGATACAGTCAACTGCTTCACCTCCCGATGTGCCGGAGGTATCCTCTCCCTCTCGTCCTCTATCGCCTTCTCTTTCTCCGGTGTCTTTCCGTGCTCCGGTCTCACGATCTTCGATAACTTCTTTCCCGAATTGATACTCATCTCTTTCCCTCCTTCTCTGTGCTCCACAGCTTGGTCTGCAGCCTGCCGTCGGTCTTCCTCCTCTTAGAGGGGACATCGGAAGGGATGAACGGCCTGGAGGAGTTGGCCTGCTCCAGGCTGTCGGCGATGCGCTTTAGGTGGTAGATCAGCATTCCGTTCTGCCGGATGATGACCGTGCCCTCTGCTGACGTGAACCGCTCCGGGACGAAAAGCAACCTCTTCATCCCGTGCGGGGTCTGCACCTCCAGACCGATGAGCTCACCGGTGTCGAGGAGCTCGCGGATCTTCTTCTGGATGGTCGGCGGTGCTGCGATCTTCATCTGGAGGAAATCCTTGTAGCAGATCTCGGTATTCGAGTCGTTCGCATCCCTGACCACATCCATGATCTTCTGACTGACGGCATCCATTGGCATCACACCGATTCTATCTTGGGCGCGACGAATATGTAGAACCTCGCGCAGTCGTAATCAAATGACAGGCGGAGTGGGGCATCGTCGCATAGGCTGATCGAGACCGGCCCCTCCGCGTGGATGTGGCGGAAGATGTCGGAGACGATCTCCGAAGAGTAGAACGACCGATGCTTAGTGCAGACGTCCGTGTCGATGTAGATCTCGGCCGTCTCGCTCTCCGTGGCGCATCCGATGGACAGTCTGCCGCCTTCTAGGGTGCACGACATGCTGTCGCTGATCCTGTCGAATCCGCAGGCCTTCTTCAGGTCCGCGGGGTCGGCCTTGATCTCCGTGCACGGCCGGAACCGGATATCCCTGGAGGTCCTCACCGCATCCAATGTGCGCATGGTGCGCCTCCCTGTGCCGTTCTCGATGCTCACCTGACGGGTCGCCTCTGAATAGGAGATCTCCACCTCGTCCGGCCCGAAGGCCTTCAGTCCGGCGGTGAGCTGGTCTATGTTGAGCGTGACGGATATGTCCCTGCCGACACTCCATTCGCCGATGATCCCCGACCTGGAGATGTCTGCGGACATCCTGCAGAGTGCGCTCTCGCTGTCGTCCGCGATGCTGACCTCTGCCATGCTCTCGGTGAGATTGAATGTCACCTCCGCACCCTTGCCAGCTACTCCGACGATTGGGTCGATTATCTTCAGCAATCCGTCCGCCTTGGCCGTGAATGTCATTCCGGCACCTCCCTGTCCTCTATCATGTCTCCTTTCCTCCTTGCCCCGATGTACCAACGGGAAAGGTCGCTCTGCGTCATATCCGAGACCTTAGGCCCTGTAGTGCACAGCACCCCTCCTCGCATTCATCCTCATCTTCCTCCGGCCCCTTGGCATCGTCCAGAAGGACAGAGATCCCGCCCCATGCGCCCTGACGCTCCATCTCGAACTGTTCAGGCATCAGGCTCATCCTCCTGCACCTCGATAGAGAAGAATGGGCATCTCGCGGTGTTCGATATCCGGGTCTGCGTCCTCTTAGTGCATACCCCATGAGGATTGAACTTGCATCTGCGGTCGCAGTAGACGGGGTCGGGCATGAACGGGCCTCCGATGATGTTCATCAGACCACCGCCCATGCGTTGATGCCGCATCTCTCGATCTTACCCTTCTTCTTCAGCGCGTTGCATCTGGTGGCGACCTCGCCGACCACGGAGGATCTGTCCATCCGGCATTGTGGGCCGATGATGTCCGTGATCTCCTGAACCGTGACGGGATGTCCTGCGGAACGGATCGCTTTGAGAACAGCGGTCTGCGATACCATCAGTCCCACCCCCAGCATCCACAGTAGTAGCTGTCCAGCGGTTCGTCCGGACATGACTTAAAGAATGGGAGATCGACGTTGCTAGATGCGGTCTTCTTGCAGTCCGTGCACCTGGCCATGCGCCCCTCCGGGATCCCGGTGAAAGTATCGTCGACGGTGAAGCACCCACACATCACGCATGCAGGTCTTGTGGTTCCGTCGCGGAGCCTTTCAGTGGAGTTGGATGTGTGGCCACAGGCCATCATGACCTTCGTCACAGTCTCACCTCACCGGTGAGACTCTTCTGGACCTCCTTCTTTCTTTCTGCGCATCCCTTCTTCTTGATGTAGCGGAAGATCGCCTTGCGCACGAACTCCGACGTGTTCTCGGTGCCGACCTTGGCCATGCACTCCCTCATCTTGGCGAGCTCCTCGGAGCTCATGCGGAATGAGATCTGCCTGCCTTCGATCATTCAGACACCTCCGCGAGATGATATTCGTAGGTGAATCCTCTCTGATGACTTTCCCTTCTGATCAGGATCCCTTTGTCCGCCATCTTCTTCAGGATGGTCGTGGTACTCGCGGAGTTGAAGAGATGGAGCTTGCGGTGTACCTGACGGGAGGTGAACCATCCCGCAGTCCGTGCGTACTCGATGATGCGTGACTCGATGGTCATGCATTCACCTCCGCACCGCAGTTGGGGCAATGCCGGAGGATGAGCTTCCTCTCGGCGATGACGATCCACGCGACCGTCGACTTCTGCGACTTGCCGGGACGTACGGCCCCGAGAGAGACCAGGGTGTGCATCACGGCACAGCACGGCTCTACCGTCTTGTCGGTGACGACGAGACGTCCGTCGTATGTGGCGGTCATACCCTCCCCTCCATGTGGGCGTAGTCTTTGACCTTCGTGACGAAATCAGACATAGACCGTCCCCCTTGACATGATGCTGTGGCTGTCACCGTCGAGGAAGACCTCGCGGTCGGGGTGCTCTGCCTGGATCCTCTCCACCTCGCGCAGGACCT
>Ga0265295_1004520_pt1 | contig 18636 bp, 17 predicted proteins | sample Munlansysbiofilm_FD_192503 | JGI IMG/M metagenome (GOLD analysis project Ga0265295, IMG submission 192503) | Leachate microbial communities from a municipal landfill in Southern Ontario, Canada - Methane capture system biofilm | ecosystem: Engineered > Solid waste > Landfill > Unclassified ...
ATTGCGATTAGGTCCACCTCTTCCCATTCCGAACAGAGAAGTTAAGCTAATCAGCGCCGATGGTACTGTCCTAAAAGGGATGGAAGAGTAGGTCGCCGCCATCTATATTTAAAAAAGCTTGTCAATTTATTTTGACAAGCTTTTTTTATTGGAAAAAAATAGAGAAAATTTAAGAGGCTTTTGAATAAATACGATACTGCCCAAAAAAGTGTGTAAAGCTCAAAAAATTACGATTTTTGTAGTACAAACAATAAAAATTGAAATTATGAACTTTACACAAGCACAAATTACGGAAATTTTAGATGAAATTGCAAATGGAAAAAATGCTTATCAAGAATTACTAAAGATATCATTAGAAAGCAGACAGTATCCAGCATCCTGATCAGTCGTTACAATATCCATTTATACAAAAATTATTATCAAACTAAAAGCTTGATAATAATCGGGCTTTTATAAAATGTGTTTAAAACCAACAAGTGTTTTTCGGGAATTACTATCTAATCTGATTTATCTCCAAAACAAATACCAACTCCTTTTGCAGTCTTCACTAAGTCGCTTTCAACATCTACGAAGTTAGGTTGATTTATCACTTCAATTAGAGGAACTGAAATAATATTGGGATGGCGGTAGGCCACCATTTTTCCGTATTCTTTATCCAATACCATCTCAAATGCTTTTACCCCAAATTGAGTGGCTAAAACCCTGTCATATGCAATTGGAATGCCTCCTCTTTGTAAATGCCCAAGAACGGTAACTCGAGTGTCTTGTTCAAGTCCGGCATCTTTTAATTCGCTTTTTAGTTGTTCGGCAACACCTCCTAATTTTCGATGTGCATATCCCACTTCATCCACGACCGAAGAAACTGTTTCCCCATCAATGGGTTTTGCTCCCTCTGCAATAACGATATTACAAAAACCACGTCCTTTATGATATCTCGATTCGATTTTTTTAATAACTTTATGAATATCGTATGGGATTTCGGGAATGATACAAACGTCTGCACCGCCAGCAATGGCAGCATTAAGAGCAATCCAACCAGCATCGCGTCCCATTACTTCCAAAATAAATGTTCTGTTGTGGCTGGCTGCTGTTGTCACCAATTTATCAACAGCTTCAGTAGCAATTTGTACTGCTGTTTGAAATCCAAACGTAAAATCCGTAGCGGATAAGTCATTATCAATAGTTTTGGGGACTCCAATAATATTTAATCCTTTTTCGTATAATTTCTGAGAAATGAGTTGTGAACCGTCGCCTCCAATATTAATAACAGCATCTACGGCTAAATATTGTAATTTTCGAATCATTTCATCCGAACGGTCAACTGCAATCCAGGTGCCATCGTTTGATTTTATGGGCCAAGCAAAAGGACCTCCTTTGTTTGTTGTTCCTAAAACCGTTCCGCCTTGATAATGAATGCCTTCTACGGCTTTATTGTCGAGAACTACAATTTCAGTAGGTTCTCTTAAAATACCATTAAAAGATTCGATGGAGCCAATTACTTCCCATTCGGATTCTTGAGATGCTCTTTTAACAATTCCGCGGATAACGGCATTTAAACCAGGGCAATCGCCACCACCAGTGGCTACCAAAACTCTTTTCATACAATTAGATAAATTAGTTTTATTATTATTTGTTGTTTGGATCTGGAGGGTAGTTGCCCGGGTATTTATTGTGGTTGTTGTCTTGATATAAAACGCTGAAAATGAACAATGTGATTGCCGATGATGCAAAAATAATCAACAAACTACTCAACGATTTTGATAGTATATCTGTAATATCAATTACATCCCATATCGCTAAAACACTAACGAGAGTTGTTGCAAAAACCAGAAGTGCCAGCAGAATTGAAAAAAATCGTTTTAAGGTACCAGATGTGATTTTCATAAGTAAGGTTTTAATGAATCATACAAAAATAGTTATTTTATTAAAGCAATTTATTATTTGGGCTCGCTTTAACGTTTCTTCAGACTAATTTAGAGTTTCTCTCAATTCCATTAAAAAGCTTCGTACTTTCTTCAGCCGTTTAATTATTTCAATGTTTTTCTCATATTTATCACCCGATATGCTTAGTTTTTCCTTCGCTCCTTGAAGTGTATAGCCTTGTTCTTTTACAAGATTGAAAATCAGATGAAAATTATCGACGTCCTTTTGAGTAAACATACGATTCCCTTTTTTGTTTTTTTGAGGTTTTATAATGTCAAATTCTTTCTCCCAAAAACGTATTAAAGAAGTGTTGACATCAAACATTTTGGCCACTTCCCCAATGGAATAATAAAGTTTATCTAAGTTTTTTTCCATGGTATTATCGTTTTCTAAACACTTCAGTATTAATATCGTAATTTATCCAATAATCTCCCTTCTCTAAGTTTTTCAAATCCACCTCTTTTCCAGTTCCTGAAAGTAATAAAAATCCATCAATAGAATAGATTTCGTAATGAGTTTTGTCAGAGAAAACTATTTTTTCTCTGATTTTCCCTTTTTGAATGATAATATTTCTATTTCCTGTTCTTACTTTAACGCTTTTTGTATAGGTAACAATATTTTGATTAGGATCGATTTGTTTGATTCGAAATAAATTTAAATTCGAGCTCAAAGTAGGAGTGTATTTATCAATAGAAATTGTGTCGGACAAGCCAAGAACAGATGCTGTGATCCATTTGCCCCACAAATATTGTTCAATTTCAAATACTTTACCGCTGTCTAATTCTGAGACATCCCATTGTAATACGCCTTGTCGACGAACGTATTTGAATGACTCTAAAAAGAGTTCACTGCTTTGTTTTACGGCATCTAGATTCGAAATAATAGGTTCGCAATTCTCATCGTGCTGGATTATTAAAAGCAGATTGTCGCCCGTTTGAAATCCGAATTTTTTTAAATTAACGATCACCGAATTAGAATTAAATACAGAATCTACGATAACATTATTAATTGTTATTGATTTTATACATGAATTTTGAATAGGATTTGGATTGTAGATGTATAAATTTTTATCCCAATAATTGCCTTCTATTAAGATTTCTTGAGAAAATACTTGAACAGAAAATCCGATAAATATAAAAATCCAAACACTAAAGCCCTTCATTGCCTATTTTAAAAATTATTAGCAATTATACTATTTTCTTTTCAATTAAAATTTATTGTCCATGTTTTTTTTAAAAACAGACCTGTTAATAACATTGTTTTAATAAAACGATTACTTTAGAATTATCCGAAAACTACCAATAGTTGATTTTGTATGGAAATAATTGGTTCAGCTCCCCCGAATAGTAAAATTGATATGCCAATGAACCAAAAGTGTACATTTTATCGTGGACAATAATTCTAGAACCTCCCACCGAAGGATTTGGTTTGGGAATTGAAACAGCATAACCTAAATTAAACAGCGTTGCCAAAATTTCAGGACGGTTCGAGATGTCGTATCCTGCATCAAGCCACTGTTGACGTATTTGTCGAATAATTAGTGCGGCATACATGTATGAATAATAATGGTTTTTATAATTCACAAGTCTGCTAAATCTCTCGTTTGCAGTGTCTTGGGTAGAAAAGTCAAGCAAATGTTCAAACTCCTTTCCCAAATAGAAAACCGAACTTGTATCTTTTATAAATCTCTCGGTTCGCTTGGCAGTTTCTTCCTTAATGCCCGTTACGCCCAATGAAAACTTTGATTCAACAGAAAGAATTTTTAAGGGATTAATTACCTTTTTATAGGTTTCTCTCGATGAATTAAAAAGTCTCATTTGTTCTCCAAGCAAAACCGAAACAATTAATCTGGGCTCTACTCTTGTTGCTCTCGAAACACTATCAATTATTAAAGAATCCTTTGCCACTGCAATTTTAAAATCTTCCCACTCTAAGATATTCATCCACGAAAAAGCATTTTTATCGGAAGCTATTCTGCTTCCTAAGGCCACGTTTCCATTTTTTAAATCATTGATAAATTCTGTACTATCGATTAGTTCCAATTGAATTGCCTGAAACATTCTTTGTGACAAATTTACATCTTTGTGTTCTAAAAAACAGGAATGCAGCTTAATGGCATTGTAAGGGAAATACGAATTTAAGATATTCAATTGTTGATAAAATTCAAATACCGAACTTATTGGATTGTTGCATGTGTCGTTTTTGGATAGCAATTCTGTTTTTTGAATATCTTGAAAATATCGGTCGTTATAATCTACTGCACCAGGGTCGTTAAAGAGATGCAACTTAATTGCAAAAAAAGATGCCGTCAGGATAAAACCCTCAATGGCAAATAATAGTACAAGTACGATAAAGCTATATCGTATAAATTTGTTGGCATACATTCTATTAAGAAACTTCATATTCTGTATTTTATTTTTGTTTTACTCCAATAATATTAGGCATTTTTCTAAATTCACTATTTTTATCTGTTGGATAAGTCTGAGAAACATAGCTTCCAAATTTTCCAAATGCAGTATCTGGTAAATTGATGTAGAAAGAAGCTTCTGGACCGCCTTCGAGATACATGGCTGTTTTTATTTGCAGATCGCTCAGTAGCATAAAATCAATCATATCATTCGGTTTATATGGGCTTCTAGTAAACAAAAACAGAATATTCCCTTTCTTGTCGATGGCCAATAAAGTCATGCTGCACGACAACTTGCTTTTCTCACTCCAATAAATTGCTTTTCCATTGTTGTCAATCAAACGGATTGATTGCACATAACACTGATATTCAGACTTGTAGTCTTCATATTTTTCGTTAATCAAGTCAATAATTCTCACTTTTGGAAAAGAAGATGATTTTGGATTAAATGCCAACAGAGCATTAAAAGCGTCTTTAAAAACTGGATTATTTATATAATCGCCATTTCGCATAAAACCAGTAGCCGTAAATCTGTTTGCCAAAGAGTACATTCCTGCATTAATTCCAAAAATATACGATTCTTTTTCGCACCATTCTGGCAAAGTTCTAAAAGGGGAATCGACTTGAGATGCAATTTTTAATTCAAAATTATAATTAGAAGGATCAATCTTTATAACCGATATTTTTGAGTCCGAAATATTAGATGTTCGTATAGCCTTGTACTCGGAATACCAAATGCCTTTATCTAATTGATTCCATGTGCCAATAATTTTTTGACCATAAAAACTGTGAATAAAAAAGATGAAATAAATAAATAATATATTTTTTTTGTCGATACAAAAATAAAAACGATTGGGCAATTTTTTATTTAATAAAAAAGGTCTCATCTTCTGTTTTAATTCGACGCAAAAGTATCAAAATTGAGACTTGAAAACACATTTCTGCAAAAATAAATTTGCCTGTGTAGTATCTTGGCTTATAGTGTATTAATGCTTTGTTTTATGTTTTTCTCAATTCTAAAAATAGTTTGCTTTTTTTTTGAAATAAATGGGGATCTGTTTTTTTATCAAAATTGAATGCCTAACTTTTCATCCAACTTTCCCCTCGTTCAAATTAACTTATTTCTGTGTCCAAAATACTGAATCTCACACCCGAAAAATCAAATTCACACTATTTATCCAAAAAAAACCTTGATAAAATAAGTTTTGTGTATTTTTGACGTTTGTATTTCAATCTACTTAAAAAACAAGCATGAAAATATATAAAAGCACTCAATTTGCACTTGGGTTAATCCTAATAGCAGTTCTGTTTTCAAATTGTCGAAAAGATGAACAGCTTTATGATAAATCAGACGCAAAACTTAGTTTTTCGCACGAAATTGTCGCCTTCGACACCGTTTTTTCAACCATTACAACAGCAACTCGCCAATTAATGGTTTATAATCCATACAATAAAGCCATAAATATTTCATCTATTTCACTGGCAGGTGGAACACAATCGCCTTATAGTATTAACGTTGATGGAAAAGCAGGAGTTCGTTTTTCGAATGTTGAAATAAGATCTAAAGATAGTTTATACATTTTTATTCAAGTAAATATCAATCCTTCCAATCAAAATAATCCTTTTTTAATCACCGACTCTATTGTTTTTAATACCAATGGAAACATTCAGGATGTTGATTTGCTTGCATTTGGTCAGGATGCAAACTTTATAGTTGCCGACACGTATCGCCAAGGATTGCCTCCCTACAAAATTGTTTCCAACGCTGGCGAAACTGCGATATGGGACAACTCTAAACCGTATGTAATTTATGGATATGCCGTCATTGATTCGGCAGCCAGTTTGCAAATACAAGCCGGATCCCGCATTTATCTTCATAAAAATTCTGGAATTTGGGTCTACCAAGGCGGTAATATTCAAGTGAATGGAACCAAAGAGCAACCCGTACTATTTAGAGGCGACCGCCCCGAAGAGTGGTATAGCGATGCCGCTGGACAGTGGGATAGAATTTGGATAAACGAAGGAAGTCAGGACAATGTGATTAAGCATGCTGTGATCCGAAATGCTTTTATTGGTATTCAAGCCGAAACCCTCGAAAAACCCATGGGTAATAAGTTGATTCTTGAAAATACCGAGATTAGGAATGCTTCTGGAATAGGACTTTTTAGCAGAAATTATTCCATCGATGCTACAAATAATGTTATTGTAAATTGTGGTCAGTATTGTGTTGCTCTTACGTACGGTGGAACTTACAGTTTCATCCATAATACGATTGCTAATTTTTGGTCGGGTAGCATTCGGCAAACGCCAGCTTTTTATTTTAATAATTATCTAGTTAGCAATAATACTGCGATTGCAAATAATTTGACCTTGACTTTTGCCAATTCTATAGTGTATGGCAATAATATAAATGAATTTGAAATGGACACCATTCCACAATCGAATGTGCAGTATCTTTTCGATCACAATATTTTAAAAACAGCTTATTTTTTTAGCAATAATAGTGCTTTTGTAAACTGCAAACAAAATGTAAATCCGCTGTTTAAGGATTATGCAAATTATAATTTTGAATTGTCAACCAGCTCGCCAGCCATTGATGCGGGAAATACTCTTTATATTCCGTTTGCCCCCAATGATAAAAACGAAGTTCCTAGAATGGGAAATCCTGATATGGGGGCCTTTGAGTTTTCACGATAAAATCCAATAGAAGACAACTGCAATTGTTGGTTGACTGTTGCCTGAAATCGTTGAATTTAATTTTATAGTAAATTTTATTAAAACACAAGATTACAAAAGCTCATTGGCTAAATTTGCCAGTTCGCTCCGTTCACCTTTTTCAAGTTTAATATGAGCATAAAGTGGATGTTCCTTGATGCGATCGATTAAGTATGAAAGACCGTTGCTTTGTGCATCCAAATAAGGAGTGTCGATTTGGAAAATGTCGCCTGTAAATATAATTTTTGTGTTTTCACCAGCCCTGGTAATAATGGTTTTCACTTCGTGAGGAGTGAGATTTTGAGCTTCATCTACAATAAAACAGATGTCGGATAAACTCCTTCCGCGAATATATGCCAAAGGTTGAATGACCAATTTTTCGTTTTCCAAATCTTCATTTATCGAGTGAAACTCTTTGTCTTGTTCGGAAAACATATTCCGGATAAATTTCAAATTATCAAACAAGGGTTCCATGTATGGATTCAGTTTTGATTTTATATCTCCGGGCAAAAAACCGATGTCTTTATTGCTCAGTGGAACTATTGGACGAGCCAAAAAAACTTGCTTGTAAAAACGCTTTTGCTCCAATGCTCCAGCCAGTGCCAGAAGGGTTTTTCCAGTTCCAGCAACTCCCTGCAAAGTGACTAGTTTGATGTCGGGATTCATAATGGCGTGCAAAGCAAAAACTTGTTCGGCATTGCGCGGAGTGATGCGATAAGCCGGACGTTTATCCAGTTTTTCGAGCAGTAGTGTATTTGGATTATAGAACGACAAAACCGAACTGCTGCCATTTTTAAAAATGTAATAGTGATTGGCCACGGGTGTTTCAATTCCTACTAATTCAGGCTCTATTGTGCCCCGTTCGTAAAATTTAGAAATGATATCTTTATCAATATTTTCAATCTTGCTGACACCCGAATATAAATTTTCAATATTTTTTATTTTTCCAGTTTCATAATCTTCAGCTATCATATCAAGTGCTTTGGCTTTAATTCGCAAGTTTATGTCTTTTGTAACCAAAATAACTTGTCGGTCTGGATGTTTGTCTTGCAGCCATGTTACGGCATTTAAAATGCGATGGTCGGGTTTGTCTTCACCAAAAACCTCACAAGCATCTACCGAAAGGTTTTTATCCGCAAAAACGACCTTGAATTTTCCTAAATACTCTTCTCCAAGTGGAATCCAATTGTGCAATGAGTGGTTGGTCGACAATTTATCTATGATTCTTGAAAATTCACGAGCTTCAAAATTTTTAATGTCATTCCCTTTTTTAAATTGATCTAACTCTTCCAAAATAGTGATAGGAATTGCAACATCATTCTCTTCAAAACTGAAAATAGAAGCGTGATTATATATAATAACAGAGGTGTCTAAAACAAAAATTTTAGTTTTTTTGATTTCTTTCATACGATGTTAGGTTTTAAGTTTGTGACAGACAAAGTAATATAAGACTGAATTATATAGTTGATTTTTGTCATTTTTTTATGCACAATTTAATGTTTATTATGGCTATAGTAGCTTGTTTCAATGAGTTACGTAGCTTTGTTTGTAACTTTTATAAACGATATTCGTATAAACCGTTGTAAATCAGAACAAATAGAGATGAAAAAATATTTTTTATTACTATTTTTCTTTCTATCCACCTTTTTAAACGCTCAAACAGAGTGGAAAAAAGAGAATTTAAAATGTCCCGTTTGTCGCCATGAGCAGTATTATTATGTTCCTGTTCACAATGTTGTCACGATAGACATAGAAGCTCAATATCAGCTTGTTTTTTTCCCTTTTACCCAGCATCAATCTGTTTTTGCGTGTACAAAATGCAAATATTCCGCTTTGATGGATGATTTTTTTAATGTCGATACGAATTTTGTAAAAAAGATTGAAGATATAGATATTTCAGGATTGGCTGTCGGTAGATTTAAATCATATCTTGATATGGATGTTACTGACCGTTTGTTAATTGCAGAAAAGATATATAAAAACAAAGATTTAGACGATGAGTTTTGGTGCAGATTTTATCGTATTTGTGCATATCAATTTGAGCGTGAAGATTATGATAGAGAAGCCGAAGAATATCGCGAAAAAGCATTGGAATTGTCTCAAAAAATGCTGATAGATAGGAGTTACAGTGAAGGACGTGAAAAAGAATTTCTCTTGATAAGTGGTTCGATGTTTTATTTTTTGAATGAACCTGATTCTGCATATACATATGTTAGAGAGGCTTCAATGAGAACCTATACTGGGAATTCTCGAAAAGTGGAAAATGTGAGAGCAAAAGAAAATCTACTTACTCGAGTATCGCAACAATTTGCTGTGCATCTTAGAAAAGAAAAACTGGAATATTATTCAAAATAATACAAGTTTATTTTTTTTACAATAAGTCCATTTTCTTTTTTTGGCGAAGCATATACAAATAGAGACTTTCAACTTTTGTACGAGCCCAAGGAGTTTTTCTTAAAAATTTTAAGCTTGAGTTTATGCTTGGGTCTTTTGTAAAACAGTTTATTTTTATTCTTTCTCCCAATTCTTCCCAACCATAAAACTCTACCAATGCCACTAGAATAGCTTCTAAAGTGATACCGTGTAAAGGATTATTTTTCTGTGGAATGTCTGACATTTTTTTTTGCAAAGTAACAATAATTATTTTAATTGATGTCATTTTAAAGAGATTACAAAATAATCCTAACTTTACACTCTAATTTGACCATCATGATTCAGAAAAAAAAGATTGATTTGTTTTTCGAAACACCCAAAATTGCCGTAGTAGGTGCTTCGAGAGATATTCGAAAATACGGCAATATTATATACAGACGTCTAAAAGCAAAAGGATATCATGCCATTCCGGTAAATCCATTTGCCGATGAAATTGATGGCGATAAATGTATTTCTAGTATTTCCGATTTAAATCCTCAAGATACTGCTTTGGTGTTGGTTACGCATCAAAAAGACACCGATAGAATTACAGAAGAAGCGATTCGCTTGGGATTTACGCAAATATGGGTGCAAACAGATTGCGATACCGAAAATACACCTGTTTTTGCTCAAGATCAAGCCTTAAATATTATTCATAATTATTGCATCTTGGTGATTATGAAACAAAAGAAAGAATCTGCTAAGCCCATTGTTTTGTAACCTAAAAGACTATTATTAGCTGTTCAATGTTTAAAATAGTAGATAAAAACATCATCAGAAGTTCTTATCTTTCCCAAAATCAGGTCGGAGCGAAATATTCAAACGCTAATCGAACGGGATAGGACATGGTGAAAACAACAGATGACCATGTTTTATAAAAAAACATTTTTGTTTCTTATTTTGTCCTGTAAACCTTTCTGTTAGGTAGTGTTTACTCATTTTTGTCAGCTTGAAAATTCATTCTTAACATTTTAAGTTTTGTTAAACTTCAAAAAATTGTATTTTTGTGGCAATGTAGATGATGAAAAACGCTTCATCATTAATGAATTTATAAGCTATTAATCAAATATAATCTTTATGAAAAACTTTTTATCGTTATTTTTATTCCTATTTATTTCTCTTGGAATTTATTCTCAAGCCAACTGGGCATGGGTAAACAATGCTGGTGGAAGTGGAGACGACCGAGCCAATGCAATTTGTCGTGACAATTCTGGATATTCGTATGTTACCGGTAGTTTCAATGGAACGGTTTCTTTTGGTTCTGGAAACAGCTTGATTTCTTCGGGAGGAAGTGATATGTTTATTGCTAAATACAATAGTGACGGGAATTTTGAGTGGGCTAAAAAAGCCGGTAGTAATGCCAATGACAAAGGTTTGGATATTAAAATAGACAAGCAAGGTAATATTCTTGTTTTAGGTTGGCATGCAGCCAATGCTTTTTTTGGCACAACACAACTAAACACTGCTGATGGTGCCCAATCTTTTATTGCTAAATACAGCAATATCGGTGAATTAATTTGGGTGAAAAAACTAGGTGGGCACGCTCGAACTTTTTCTGTTGATGCTGCCAACAATATCTTTATAGCAGCTTCTTTTTCGGGAACTGTAAAAGTTGAAAACACCTCTCTTACTTCTACAGGAAATGATGATATTTGGTTTGGAAAATTCACTTCTGCTGGAAATTTATCGTGGGTTCGCAGAATTCATGGAAATAATGGCGATGAAACTCCAATTTCTTTAGCTATTTCTCATGACAATAAAATTCTTTTAAACGGTCGCATATCTGGAATCTGCAATTTTGAAGGAGGAGGACTTATTTCCAATTCTGGTGGAGCTTCAAACCAAGATATGTTTCTGGTTAAGTATGATACAAGTGGTGCTTTCATCTGGTCACGCCAGTTTTCGGCATCTATTTCGGAGGAAAGTGCAAGCAATTCATTAATTGTGAATAGCAGTGGTGAGATTTTAATTTCTGGTATTTTTTCTGGAAATTTAAATTTTGGATCATTGATGGTTGCCTCTTCAGGCTCAACTGATGCTTTTGTTACGAAGTTGTCTTCCGATGCAAACACTGCCATTTGGTTAAACAAAATGGGTACTCCTTCAGCCGATGGATCTTTTGGCATTGGTGTTGATGCTGCTGACAATGTTTTTATTACAGGTTTTTATGGTGACTCTTTGACCATAAATAATGTTTTTATTCCCAAACCATCAGTTAGTGGATCTTTTATTGCAAAATACAACAATAGTGGGGTTTTTCAATGGATAAAACCCGTTGTTGGTAGCGGTGCCGCATTTGGAAGTGGAATTCATGTGAACATTGATGGTTCTGCTCAAATTTGTGGACGCTTTACTACCAATGCTAATTTCCATGGAAAAACAATCAATGGCAACGGTAATTTTGACATGTTTGTTGCTAAATCTGAAATTGTTTACACACCGCCTTTAAAAGCTAATTTCAGTGCTTCGTCAACCACCATTAATCAAGGTAGTTCTGTGCTTTTTACCGATTTATCAGTAGGAAACCCCAATTTATGGACATGGACGATACAAGGCGTAACTCCTTCGGTTTACGATGTCCAAAATCCAAATGTGACATATTCAATTCCTGGCACATACGATGTTAAGCTTTCAATTTCAAATGCGTATGGTGAAACTAGTGAAATACTCAAACCAGGATACATCACCGTGGAAGCATATGTTGATCCTTGCAATGCCATCAAGTTTGATGGAACGGATGATTATGTAGATTTTGGAAATCGCTCCGTATTGCGTTTTCAATCAGGTTTTACAGTGGAAGCGTGGATCAATCCCCATGAGGAGAGAGGATATCCAATATCGTTTATGAACCTAACTTCAACGGTTAAAAATGGTTATGGATTCGGTTATGAAAATGGTAAACTTCGATTTTTAATTCAACCTTTGTCTATGCCTGTTGCCGATTGGTCGGATTTGCCGGGTGCTGTTTTGCCGCTGAATGAGTGGAGTCACGTAGCAGCAACATATGATGGAAAAGCAGTGAAATTCTATCTGAATGGAAATTTGGTTGAATCCAAAACGATTTCTACCAACGTTCAAAGTATTACTTGGAGCACATTGCCAACAGGACTTTATGCAGGCAGGTATATGGCAACTAATCCAGCAGAAGCTTCTTATTTCAAAGGAGTGATAGATGAGATTCGTTTGTGGAAAACGGTTCGAACTCCCAGCGAAATAACCAATAATTATATGACTAAAATGATTGGAACTGAAACAAATTTAGCCGCTTATTGGAATTTTAATGAAGGAGAAGGAACCATTGCTCATGATTTAGGTCCAAATAATTATAATGGAAATCTAAAAAATGGTCCCGTTTGGGTGCCATCGTCTACTTCTTGTTGGGGAGTTGGAATTGATGAAGTAAGTGATAACGAAAGCATTCATGTCTATCCAAACCCATTTTCGGATGAAGTAATGGTGGAAAATATTCCAGCAAATTCTATGCTTACCTTACTTGACATGAATGGAAAAATTGTTTTTCAATCTTTCGAAAACAATTCCACAACGATAATCAATTGTGGGTTTTTGAATAATGGATTGTATTTTTTGAACATTCAATCTGAAAATACTATTATTAATCGAAAACTTATAAAAATTAATCGATAGTGAAAATTTGATTTTTCTTACAAAAAAAGACCAAACAAAATCATGTTTGGTCTTTTTTTAGTGCAGGAATAACAATTACACAAGATCAAGTCCTTGTTTCAAATCAGCAATAATATCTTCTACATCTTCGATTCCAACTGAAAAACGAACTAAGTCGTCGGTAATTCCAGCAGCTAGTTTGTTTTCTTTGCTTACTCCTGCGTGTGTCATCGATGCAGGATGTTGAATTAAAGTTTCAACACCGCCCAAAGAAACAGCCAATATCGCTAAATGAACATTGTCCATTAGTTTTTTCCCAGCTTCCAGTCCACCTTTTAAGCCAAAACTCATCATCGAACCAAATCCACTCATTTGAGCTTTTCCTAGTTCGTACTGTGGATGAGAAGGAAGTCCAGGGTATCTAACCCAGGCAATTTTTGGATGATTTGACAAGAAATCAGCAACTTTCATGGCACTTTCTTGTGCTCTTTCAATTCTAATGCCCAGAGTTTTAACACCTCTAAGAACCATAAAAGCTTGTGTTGGATCCATGTTACATCCCATAAACACCATGGAGTGGCGAATCTTTTTATAAATTTCGGGATCTTTTGCAACGATTACACCGCCCACAATGTCAGCATGACCATTGATGAATTTAGTAATGGAGTGCAATACCACATCGGCGCCTAAATCCAAAGGTTTTTGTAAATAGGGAGAACTAAATGTATTGTCGACCACTAAAATTAAATTGTGTTTTTTTGCAATTTCGGCACAGGCTTTAATGTCGGTAATATCCATGGTTGGATTTGCCGGAGTTTCGATGTATAGAACTTTTGTATTGGGTTTAATAGCGGGAATAATATTCTCAATTTTTGAAGTATTTACAAAAGTAGATTCTACTCCAAATCTCGAAAAATCTTGCTCTAAAATGCCTCTTGCTGGACCGTATACTGCGTCCGAGCTTACAATATGACTACCAGCGCCTAACAAAGCCATGTAAACGCTGCTTATTGCGCCCATACCTGAAGAAGTAGCAATTCCGTCATAACCATTTTCGAGTTCCGCTATGTTTTGTTCAAATGCTCGTATCGTTGGATTTCCAATACGAGTGTATATGTAACCATTACTGTTGCCAGAAAAACAATCTGCTCCGTGTTGAGCACTTTTAAATTTAAACGTTGATGTTTGATAAATGGGAACAGTAGCACTTCCGAATTCGTCTTCAAATGCTCCTGCATGAATTAGTTTGGTGTTAAAACCTTTGTTTTTTGTATTCATATCTATTTTTTAATTTGTGATTTCTAATCAATGAACTTGAGTTCATGGCAAAATTAATGAACTATTGTTCACTAAGCAAGTAAATAGGCATCTATTTTTAGTTTTTTAAATATTAAAATTAATGACAAATTATTTTAAGAGCACAAAATTACTGAATAAACACTACAAAACAAAAAATTTAGAGATTGAAAATCAAAGGATTAATATTTATTTCTCATTTATTTTCAAAAAAGCTTTTAATAATTGATTTTATTTGTACTTTTGCAGCGGAGAGATGGCAGAGTGGTCGATTGCGGCGGTCTTGAAAACCGTTGGGTGTCATAGCCCCTAGGGTTCGAATCCCTATCTCTCCGCCAATCAAAATAAAATATCCCGCTTGCGGGATATTTTTGTATTCACAAATCTCGTCCAAAGCTTGCTTTGAGACGAGATTTGTGAATACAAAAATGAAGAGGCTTGTCTCTTTTTTTGTTTTGATTGAAGCCTTCCCCCCTCGGGTTCACGTTCGTAGCGTAGCGAAGGACGTAATCCCGAGCTGGATTTTCGGTAATAATTTTTTGTGTATTTCATGTTCGCAGCGTAACGAAGGACGTAATCCCATGAATCCAAAGCTCGCTTTGAGACGAGATTTGTGAATACAAAAATGAAGAGGCTGTTTTATTTAAATAGATAGAAGAAATTCTTACGGATTTTTATTTTTCCAACTGTAAATATCCGCTTTGTCATTGGTCTCTCCTCAATCTCTCCTCAATCTTCTTCCCTTAATCTAACTTAAAAATATCATAAACGGGAACATCTAATTCTTTCTGCAAACTATTTTTTAGCTCTTCTGAATCCAAGACAATTCCTTGGGGTGAAGTGGGGTTGATGCAAACAGCGATAAGATTAGTTTTGTGTAGAACTTTGATTTTTCCTCCTTTTCTAATAAATCCATGGTAGGCCTCTTTGGTGATAAAGAGTCGGGTAAAATCTTTGACAATCAGAGTTATATCTGAGCAATGTTTCTGGTTTTTCAAAAAATTTAGCATCTTATCGCTCACTGCACCAGAAGCATACAAAACAGTGCCATGTTCAAATATCTTTTCTTTGTGTTGTGATAATAAAAATACGGATGGAATTTTTAAATCATGAATTTCATTTTGAGAGTCAATTGCCCAAAGTCCTGATTTTATGTCGCTTAGTGTTTCGGTGTGATTGCATTGAAATTGTGGCAGATTAATTAAGTTGTGGGTGAAAACAGTTTTATTAATCAAAGTTTTAATATTAGCCGAAACGGCTGTTCCTGTAGTTAAAATCATGCTTTCGCTAACAATGGGAGAGGCTGAACTTAGTCGTGACAGAGCTCCATCAATAATGCAAATAGTGGTGTCATAATCGACTGATTTCTGGATAAACTTTTGCAAAAGGGAGGTATTTGAAGGTCCTGACAATATGATTTTTCCGGAATTTAGTGCCTTTGCGGTAACCAAACGACCCAAAGAGGTTCTCTCTTTGCTAACATCCGTAATTTCGGAAATAATTTGACGTTGTTTGTAATGTGTTTCAGATGTGACAAAATATGAATTTTCAAACACCTCTATTTCAGGCTTTTGGGTATTTGTTACTTGATCCACAGATTCTCCGTCGATGCCAATGGATGTAATGAAAAAGTTTAAATTACGCTCTCTGAGTTGTCTGAGAATATAATTTAAGCACTCCGTTTTTCCCGTATTTTTTTCCATTCCAACAATGGATAAACTTCTGAAATTTAATATTTTATCAATAAAAGGCATGATGTAATTGGTTGATTGGACAAAAGTAAAGATAATTTTCAAAGATTTATTGAAATTGATAATTGCTTTTTTTTATTCCAATGACTAATATATTTAAAAAGAGCAGACAAATGTCTTCAAATTCCGTTAAATTGTGTAATTTTGTATTTCAGTTTTATATAAAAAATACAATGGAACCAAATAATATAGAAAAGCCTAAGCCTACAGAAGTTTTTGATGATGAGAGCAAAGAGCTTGGGCAACTAACGCCCTCGGAAGATGAAGTTGAGAGTGTATATGATTGCGTCGTTACTTCCGATCTTGGAAATGAGTCAATTTCCATTTATGATAATAAATATTTATCCAGAGGTTTTACAACAAAAGCCAAGGACAGTATGCCTTCTTCTGAGAATTATAAGCACGAGTGTTGTAAATTAAACGTGTATGATTGGTTGTCGGACATTCCTGTTTCGGTAGATAAAAAAGTGGTGGATATGGTTGAAGTTAGATTCAAAAATACCCGCAAAGATTTTTTCAAAGTACCTGATGAAATTACTCTTCAAGAGGGCGATATTGTTGCTGTAGAAGCCAGCCCAGGTCATGATATTGGCATTGTTTCTTTGACGGGAGAAGCCGTTTTGCTTCAGATGAAAAAGAAGGGCTTTAATCCTGATCATCCAGATATTAAAAAAGTATATCGAAAAGCTCGTATTACGGACGTGGAAAAATGGGCACAATTTTTTGAAAAGGAAAATCAAACTGTTATTAAAACACGTCAAATTTCGCAAGAATTAAATCTAGAAATGAAAGTAAACGATGTTGAATATCAGGGAGATGGTACAAAAGCCGTTTTCTATTATTCGGCAGAAGACAGAGTCGACTTTCGGGAATTGATTAAACTTTTGGCAGAAAACTTTCGGGTTCGCATCGAAATGCGTCAAATTGGAGTTCGCCAGGAAGCAGCCAGGGTTGGTGGAATTGGCTCTTGTGGAAGAGAATTGTGTTGTTCTACGTGGATGACCTCGTTTAACTCGGTGACAACAAATGTGGCCAGAGTTCAACAGTTATCCATTAATCCTCAAAAAATAGCAGGACAATGCAGCAAACTCAAATGTTGCCTGAATTATGAATATTCGTCTTATATTGAAGAGTTGAAACATTTTCCAGATAGTAATTATGTCTTAAAAACAGACAAAGGCGATGCAATTCACCAAAAGTCAGATGTTTTTAAAAAAATAATGTGGTACGCATACAAAGACGATCTGATCCACTTATTTGCGATTCCCATTGATAAAGTAAACGAAATAATCAAACGCAATTCTACAGGAAAACCCGTGAAATGCATTGAAGATTATGCAGAAACAAATAAAAAATCAACCGATTTTAATGTTCCAATTCTTGATGATGATTTAGGTCGTTTTGATAAAAATTTAGAAGATTAGTCCTATGAAAATAATTCGATTTAGCATCCTTGTTTTAGTTCTTTTTTCTCTTGTTTCTTGCGATAAATCAGTGTATTACGAACATAATGAAACAATTGTAAAAGACGAGTGGAGTTCGGATCATCTTTTGAAACACGAAATTATGATAAACGACACGATGGATGTTTTCAATATGTTTATTCATGTACGAAATCATGTCGATTATGCATACTGCAATTTGTTTTTATTTGTGAACACGACCTTTCCCAACGGGCAAATTGCAAAAGACACTTTAGAGTGCTTGTTGGCTGAAAAATCTGGTAAATGGTATGGCAAGGGCAGGGGAAAGTACCGAGATTCAAAAATACTTTTCAAACCTCAATTGCGTTTTCCTTTAGAGGGTGTTTATCAAATTGACATACGGCAAGCCATGAGAGAAGAACCCCTAAAAGGAATCTCGAACATTGGAATTTCATTGGAAACAAAAGAATAATAAATACCTTCAATTTTTAAAAATGGCAAAAAGTAAAAAAGATGGGTTTTTAAATTCCCGAAAAGTGATTCGATATTTTTGGACTATTTATGCATCAATACTCGGTTTGGTTTTTTTCCTTCTGTTTTTGATTTCCATGGGATGGTTAGGGTTTATGCCTTCATTTGAGGAGTTGGAAAATCCGCAAACAAATTTGGCAACAGAAGTTTACTCTGAGGATGGTCATTTACTTGGTAAATATTATATCGAAAACCGCTCAAATGTTAATTATGGCGATATTTCTCCCTATTTGGTAAATGCCCTTTTGGCCACCGAAGATGCTCGTTTTTACAAACATTCTGGAGTCGATTTTAAGGCTTTGGTTCGTGTTGCTTTTGGGGTTGCTACTTTCACTCATAAAGGAGGAGGAAGCACCATTACCCAGCAATTAGCAAAAAACCTGTTTCCCAGAAAACAAGGAGCCAATAAATTTGTGTTGCTGTTTACAAAGCTGAAAGAGTGGGTTGTTGCAGCTAAACTTGAAAGAAATTATTCCAAAGAAGAGATTATTGCCATGTATTTTAACACGGTTGATTTTGGTAATTTATCTCATGGAATTAAATCGGCTTCACG
>Ga0265295_1004521_pt1 | contig 18633 bp, 14 predicted proteins | sample Munlansysbiofilm_FD_192503 | JGI IMG/M metagenome (GOLD analysis project Ga0265295, IMG submission 192503) | Leachate microbial communities from a municipal landfill in Southern Ontario, Canada - Methane capture system biofilm | ecosystem: Engineered > Solid waste > Landfill > Unclassified ...
AGCGGGGTCAGCAATGTCCCAAGATAGCTTCCTACTATGGTTATCAGCGGCAAGAGCAGCACAGCCTTGTCTGACAGGATCCCCTTGAAGCTGATATCTTTCTGAACCAGAGACATCCCAACAAAGAATAGCATCCCATAGAGCAGGTAACTGACCAGGGAACTGTCGAACCATCCAAAGAGGGGGGTCCAAAGCCTCAAGCTCAAACCCAGAAGGACAATACCCACCAAAAACAGGGGTTCCTTCAGAACATCCCATATGCGCCGTAGCATGCTCTGCTCTTTACGAGGGGCAATATCGATACCCAAGGTGATCTTTTCTGAAGAGACAAAGAAGGATACGCCTATAGCGAATATAATGGTACCTAACACACTGATGATGGTCAGTGCCAAGGCAGAAAGTCCCATGGTGACAAACTGACTGGTTATCCCGTCGATGCTGGCGGTGTTCACACCCATAAAAAAGAGTAACAACCAGACGAGAAAAGTCTGTCCGAGGGCTGCGGTCCGGACGAACCGTTTTTTCCCCAACAAGCGGGAGAGGCCTACACCACAAAGCAGTGCAACGGCTAGTTTTCCTAAGTATATGATGGTATCCATGTTGGGGAAATGTATAGTAATCCTTGCGCTGTGTCAAATTCCCTTGTTTCTCTTCCTTCTCTTGAGTATAGTAGTTCTCATGATTGCAGAAAAACTGAGTGACACATTCCACCGACTCACCTTTTCCGATGGTCGGCAAATAATTCTTGTGGGAACCGCACACGTCTCAAAAGAGAGTGTAGATGAGGTTTCCGCTTACATCGACAGTGAAGAGCCCGACCATATCTGCCTCGAACTTGATGACGGAAGATTCAAGAACAAGGAAGAAGAGAGTTCCTGGTCCAATATGGACATCAAGAAGGTCCTTAAAGAGGGTAAGGGCTTTTTGTTGATCGTCAACATGGCCCTAGCCTCTTTCCAGAAGCGTATGGGCAACCAGACGGAGAGCGCCCCAGGAGAAGAGATCCTCGGTGCCGCACGCATAGCAAAGGAGCGGGAGATTCCCTACTCCCTATGCGACCGTGATATCCAGATTACCTTCAAGCGGGCCTGGAGACTCTCCAACCTGTGGAACAAGGCAAAACTCATCGCCACTATCATCTCAGCTGTCTTCAGCAACGAAGAGATATCCAAAGAGGATCTTGAAGAGCTGAAAAAAGGCGACATCATGCAAAACATGATGGATGAGATGGCAAAGGAACTTCCTGCCGTAAAGACCGTTCTCATCGATGAGCGCGACCGCTACCTCGCAACCAGCATCTATCTTGCCCCAGGGGACAAGAAGCTCGCTGTCATCGGGGCTGGTCACCAGAACGGCATCATCGACACAATGAAAAAGCTTGACAGCGGTGAACTCAAGACCAATCTGGATGATATCACCGACGTACCCCCCCCAGGAAAGGCAGGAAAAATTCTATCCTGGGCATTCCCTATTCTCATCATCGGCTTCCTTGCCTTTGGATTTATCAATTTTGGTCAGAAAGAGGGCATCAGGATGTTCGGCTACTGGCTTGCTGTCAACATGTCCTTTACTGCCCTGGGAGCCATCATCTCCCTCGCCCACCCGCTGAACACCCTGGTAAGCATATTGTCAGCTCCCCTAACCAGCTTACATCCAGGCATTGGCATTGGAATGGTCAGCGGCCTCATGCAGGCCACCTTGCGAAAACCCAAGGTCAAGGACTTTGAGAGTCTCAGCGATGATGCAATCACCCTTAAGGGATGGTACAAGAACCGAGTCCTGCATATCCTCCTGGTATTTCTCATGACCAGCCTCGGGGCTTCGATCGGAAATGTGGTGGTATTCCCCATGCTTCTGAAGATGCTGCTTTAGATAGGCATCCTAACTAATCAAGGCGTCCTTGCTAGGGCGCCTTTTTCTTACAGAAAACATCTGCATACAGGGTTATGAACACTATAAGCGCTTCATGGGAGTCGGGATGCGTAAATATCCGATTCGTCTGCCATAGTGACCCAAAGGGGCGTTAAGGCATATAGGCAGGACCCCTAACTAATAAAGAAACTCGCATTTAGGCCTCTCCGATAATATCATAGATTTCTATGGCAGCCTCTGTTTGTCTGGTCTGCGATCTGTCAGTCTGAGGTGATTTTCACAGGCTGGCCTGGCATTGAGGAACGATGAAACACCATGGTAGTGAACGAAATCGGCTTTGGGCAGGCATACGGAGTAGCCCTACCCATTGGTTAGCATCCCTAACTAATGAGATAGGAAGCATATCCCCCTCCTATCTCATACTTTTTAAAGGCATTTGGAACTTTACTTATGTAAGCGTTGAACAGACTCCCAGAGCCTTCTTGATGGTATCCACCGGATAGACCTTGAGGTCTGCCTTGCTCTTGTTGCTCTTTGGCAACAGGACCCTCTTGAAGCCTAGCTCGCTAGAAGCCTTCTCCCGCTTCTCTGCAAAGCCAACCGTACGTACTTCACCTGCCAGGCTCATCTCGCCGTAGGAGACCAAGGAGGACGGCAGGGAGACACCTTTCAAGGCGGACCAGAGGGCAAGGGCGAGAGGAAGGTCTATGGAGACTTCGCTAAGCCTCATTCCTCCTGCCACATTCACATAGATGTCCTGATCGTTCAGCCTTACCTGGGCGTGCCGCTCCAGAATCGCAGCGATCCTAGTGACACGGGCAGTGTCTATGCGATCTGAGTAGACTCGGGAGAAGCCATTTTTGCTAGGGACGGTAAGGGCCTGTATCTCTACAAGGAAGGTCCGTGATCCCTCAACCACCGCTGTATAGGCGATCCCCGGAGGGGCACTCTCCCCTTCCCTGTCTGTGATGAAGAAAGAAGATGGGTTGGTCACTGCGGTAAGACCCTTTTCACCCATATGAAAGATACCAATCTCATCAACCGATCCGAAGCGGTTCTTAGCAGCCCTGATAAGGCGCACCCCACTTCCGACCTGATCGAAATAAAGGACAGTATCGACGAGGTGTTCTATGACCTTCGGCCCTGCCAGCACCCCCTCCTTTGTGACATGGCCTACAAGGAATAGGGATATGCCGAGCTGCTTAGCTATGCCAACCAGCTCAGTGGAACAGAACCGTATCTGGTTGACCGACCCGGCGGGGGAGGCCACTTCGCTGCTGGAGAGGGTTTGCAGGGAGTCGATCACCAGTACCTGCGGCTTCATCTTCTCAAGCACATTAACCAGGACTTCGACGCGGGTGTCACAAAAGATGGAAATCTTGGAAAGCTTGAGCCCTAGCCGTTGGGCCCGTAGCTTTACCTGTGATGGGGACTCCTCACCGGAGACATAGAGGACACTGCGCTTTAGCGAACATTTCTCTATCATCTGCAGCATGAGTGTTGATTTCCCTATACCGGGCTCTCCTCCCAATAGGATGGAGGAGCCACGCATGACCCCTCCCCCCAGCACACGGTCCAGTTCGGAGATGCCGCTCTCATAGCGGAATCCAGGTTCAACCTGGATATCCTCAAGAGAGACCGGCTTGGTCTCAAGGCTAATCTGTGCTGTCTTACCTGGTTTGGTCTGCTTGGGCAGGATAAGTTCCTCCTCGAAGGAGTTCCAACTCCCGCAATCGGGACAGCGTCCCAACCACTTGCTCTCTGCACGACCACACTGGGTACAAACGAACTGAACAGATTTGTCTTTCACCTATATCTCCTTATATTGTAATAATTAAAAACTAATCAGTTCAACATCAAACACGAGATGGGAATCGGGTGGGATGATACCAGGATAGCCTTGGGTCCCATACCCTAACTCCGGTGGAATGATAAGGGTCCGCTTTTCACCTTTGCTCATTGTCTTCAGGGCTTCATTCCATCCTTCAATGACATCGCCTACGGCAAACTCTGCGGGAGCTCCCCTTTTTACCGAGCTATCAAACATCCTTCCATCGAGAAGGGTACCTGTATAGTGCACGGTAACTTTCTGACCCTGTTTGGGAGATTTCTTTCCATCACCTTCCTCATTGACTACATACCTAAGGCCACTTGGGGTAACCTTCGCATCAGGCCAACGATTCTTGAGTTCAAGTTCGAGCTTGGCATATTTTTCGGATTTCTGTTTCTTCGTCTTCTCTTCTGCTGCTACAACCAAGGTAGTAAATGTTTCACGTGAAACTTTAAAAGCCTCTGCCTCACTCCCCTTCCGGATGATCTTTACACTTGTAAGCTTGTCACCCTGCTCTATTGCGTTGACAATGTCCTGCCCTTCTATGACTTCACCAAAAATAGAGTGCTTGCCATCGAGCCAGGGGGTAGGGACGTGCGTGATGAAGAACTGGCTTCCGTTAGTCGCAGGGCCTGAATTGGCCATGGAGAGCTTACCGGGAGCTGAGTGCTTCAGTGAGTCATCAAATTCATCAGGGAAAGTATAGCCTGGGCCACCCGTACCGGTTCCTTTGGGACACCCCCCCTGGATCATGAAGTTTTCAATGACCCTATGGAAGGTCAGCCCGTCATAAAAAGGCTTGTTATCGCCATTGATATTCAAAACACCCTCAGCCAGTCCAATAAAGTTGGCGACAGTCATTGGAGTTTTCTTGAACTCCAAAGATAGGGTGATATCACCCTTAGTGGTATGCATGACAGCGTACATGCCATCAGCGAGTTTACTTTTTTCCATTACTACAAATCTCCTACAAACTATACTTCAAACAGATCGGCCCCTGGGGCCAGCAACTGGTACAGCCTTTCCAACTCTTCGCTGGAGGTATAGGGAATTTCTAGCTTACCCCTCTCCAGAGAACCTTTCACTTCCACCTGCGAACCCACAGCATGGAGGAACTTATCCTCAACACTAATAATATCCGGGCTTTTAGGCAAACTCTTTTTAGCTCTTTTCTTCTTATCCTGATAAGCAACACGCTTTCCCTGGTTAAATTGGGAAGCTAGCTGTTCCGTCGCCCTTACAGAGAGATCTTTCTCCAACACGGTACGATAGAGAATTTCCCTGTCGGCAGGGTTCACTACAGAGAGGAGGGCCCTGGCCTGACCTGCTGAGAACTTCCCTGCCAACATATCCCGCTGCATGGTAGCGGTCAATTGCAACAGCCTCATGCTGTTACTGATGGTCGAACGATTCTTTCCAACCCTGGAAGCTAGCTCCTCCTGTGTAATACCTGCCTCTTGTATGAGATAGGCATAGGCTTTTGCCTCTTCGATAGGGTTCAAGTTCTCACGCTGGATATTCTCGATGAGAGATACTTCCAGACGTTGCAGATCAGTAAAATCCTTGACGAGCACAGGGATTGTTTCCAGGCCAGCCAGCTTTGAAGCGCGGAAGCGCCTCTCCCCTGCAACGATGCTGTATTCACCCGGAGCGATCTCCTCCACCAGAATAGGCTGCAAAACCCCCTGGTTTTTGATAGAGCTGGCCAACTCTTGCAGACTCGACTCATCAAACTCTTTTCGCGGTTGTCGGGGATTTGCCCGGATATTGGATAACGGAACAGTCAGAACCGAAGTTCCTACCTGCTTTCCCTCTTCTACCGAATCCAGGCCCAAAGCATTTTCCAATACAGAATCAAACGAGTAGTCCTGCATCAATGATCCTATGCCTTTGCCCAGTCCATGTTTTTTATTAGAGTTTTGCGACACGACTTATGACCTCCTTTGCGAGTGCTTCGTAGGCCTTGGCCCCACTGCTACCTCCATCGTATATGTCGATTGGAAGGTTGTGGGAAGGGGCTTCAGCAAGCCTGATGTTTCTCGGTATCACCGTTTCGAACGTGAGGTTTGGAAAATACGATGAAACATCTTCCACAACCTCATTGGTAAGATTGGTTCGCTTGATGAACATCGTAAAAAGAATTCCCAGGATCTCAAGGTTCGGATTCAATGACTTCTTGATATTACCGATGGTCCTCATAAGAAGGTTGAGGCCTTCCATTGCATAGTATTCACACTGCATCGGTATTATCACCAGCTGAGCCCATGTCATTGCGTTGACAGTCAACAAACCCAAGGAGGGAGGGCAATCGCCAAGAATGTAGTCCCAACTGTCATCCAATGTGGAGAGGGCTCTCTTAAGGAACTGTTCCCTCTCTAATTGTGCGACTAGTTCAATGTTGAGTCCGGCCATATGGATGTTGCTGGGAATGACAAAAAGGTTTTCGACCACTGTCTTTTGGCAAGCATCTTCGGCTGAACACGTTCCCGCTATGACTTCATACATTCCCGGAGCCCTGCCGTCAGCACCTATTCCACTCGTTAAATTACCTTGTGAATCGAGATCAAGCAGGAGCACCTTCTTTCCCATCTTAGCCAATGCGGACCCAAGGTTAACTGCGGTCGTAGTCTTCCCTACACCGCCTTTTTGGTTTAAAAAGATGATTTTTTTCACACTCATATCCCTACTATAAGGAAAAGGGGAGCACTTGTCACCTAAAAAGGTTGACTCCTTGACCCTCTGCCCTCACTATTGTATCTTTTAAGTATCCTATGGAGGGAAATTAAATGGAAAATAAAGTCAAGAAAGCACTTGAGGACATCAGACCCTCACTGCAAAATGACGGAGGCGATATCGAGTTTATCAGTTTGGACGGCACTGACGTGGTTGTTCGTTTAGTTGGAGCCTGTGCAGGTTGCCCAATGTCTCAAATGACTCTCAAAAGTGGTGTTGAACGATATCTTAGAAATTTCGTTGATCCTAACCTAACCGTTATAAACGGCACAGACCTCTAAAGTAGCCGGTTTATACCTAACAAGCGTTTCACAAGACTATTCTTTGTGAAACGCTTTTTTTATCCTAAGGTTCATCAATAAAATTTCCAGAGAAACTAATGGATTGAAGCCGTACGTTTCACGTGAAACCTATCCTATCTGTTACATGATTCATGTATTCATAAAGAAATCCTAAAACAAACAACGGGATGATAGCTCACCTTTTGATTCTGCTTATCGCTCATTTTGTTTCACGTGAAACCATAGGATTCACCCTTGAAAACAGCAGAACAATACTTGGCCTTGCATAGTTTGCAAACCGATTGTCTCTCAACAAGAAACCTCAACCAGCCTCTCTGTTTCATGTGAAACAATCACTGCAGGAGAGATAGCATCTAACCCAGGTAAAAAATAAAGCCTACACAGACAGTCTTAGAAATACATCTCTGAAAGTCCTTATATATACAGGTTTACTTGTATATATTTTCTGGTTTTTGAGTTGGTTGGTTTTTTCAGGAAATTTTTCGAAAGAAATCCGAAACCCTCATAATCTTCATTTCAAAGCGCCAATTGCATGTTTTTTCCCTATGTTTCTATATAACAGTACAGATTTGCCTAGAGAATTTGGCTCTTTTTTTGCTTAAAACAAAGCCGCTCCCAAATTAGGAGCGGCCTTGCCAAAACTACTATACAAATGTTTTATTCGCTATCTGTTGGAGTTGCTTCTTCCTCAATTTCTACAGATTCTACACTCTCTTCTGAAGCGGGAAGAACATCTTCTAAAAGTTCTTCCTCTTCCAACTCTTCCTCTTCCCCTGTCGCTGCAATGGCTACTATTGCATCCTTAGCGGACTTCATAGTAACTACCCTCACTCCAGAAGCATTTCTGCCTTGAACCGAGATATTCTTCACGTGCACACGAAGTGTCTGCCCCAAACGGGTCACACATACCACGTCATTCTCATCATTGACGGCAAGAGCCCCTACGATGAAGTCGGCTTTTCCACCGAGCTTATAGATCCTCTGACCTTGTGTGGCTCTCCTGTGGACTGTGAAGCTGTCGAAGGTTACCTGCTTGCCCTGGCCGTTTTCGGTGACCATGAGGATCCGCTTGGTATCATCAACCTTCAACAAGCCAGCAACCACATCATCGCCCAGCAGCTTGATTCCACGCACGCCTCGTGACGCACGCCCCATAGCCCTGACGTCTGACTGTGCGAACTTCAGCCCTCGTCCCTGGCGGGTAATGAGCATACACTCATCGCCTTCCTGGACAAGTTCGCTGTGCAGCAGCTCATCGCCCTCATCAAGGTAGATGGCAATGATACCGCGTGCCCTAGCATTCCTGAAGTTATAGAGTGAGACCTTCTTCACCACACCATGGCGGGTAGCCATCATGATGTACTGGTCTTCACTGAACTCCTTGAAATTGATGATGGAGGTTATCTTCTCTGTCGTCTCCAGCTGGAGGATGTTCTTTACGCTGATACCCTTGGCATTCTTGGAAGCCTGGGGAATATCAAACACCTTGGTGTAGTATCCCTTTCCAGCATCGGTGACAAAAAGAACGTACTCATGAGTGGAAGCGACAAACATGTGGTCAACGAAATCACCATCCTGAAGTTTGGCTGTCCTGCTGCCCTTGCCAGCCCTTCCGTGGGTGTCATACTCCTCGGTAGGGATACGCTTGGCGAAGCCCTTATTGCTGATAAGCACCACAACCTCTTCATTCTTGATGAAATCCTCCATCGTCGACTGTCCGATCTCCTCGCGGTTGATCTTAGACAGACGGCGATCCTTGGGGGCAAGGTTGCCTGGAAGAGCCCTGACTTCACTCTTTACGACAGCCAGGATCTTCACATCATCAGCGAGAAGCTCCTGGTAGTAGGCAATCTTCTGCTCAAGGTCCGCAAGCTCATCCAGAATCTTGGAAGATTCCAGATGGCTGAGACGCCCGAGTTTCATATCGATGATGGCCTGTGCCTGGATCATGTCCAGAGCAAAGTGAGAAATGAGCCTTTCTGCAGCAATGGTGTTGTCTGGAGACTCCTTGATGATCCTGATCACCTCATCGATGTTATCCAGACCGATCTTAAGGCCCCGTAGGATATGGGCCCTTTCCTGAGCCTTTCTCAAATCAAACTTGGTCCTGCGTACAACCACTTCCTTGCGGTGTTCAATATAGTAGAACAGCATGTCCTTGAGATTAAGAAGCTGCGGTCTGCCGTTTACAAGGGCAAGGTTGTTAATGTTGAAGTTCGTCTGTAGCGCTGTCCGGGCAAAAAGCTGGTTGACGACAACCATCGGCTCACTGCCCATCTTCAGCTCGACTACAATACGGATTCCATTACGGTCGGACTCATCCCTTACGACAGAGATGGAAGGGATCACCCCATCCTTACGGAGGTCGTCTATCTTCTTGACCAAATCCGACTTGTTGACCTGGTAGGGAATCTCACTGAAGACAAGATGATCCCTGCCATTGTCAAAAGATTCGATTTCATAGCAGGAACGTTGGACAATCTTACCCTTACCGGTAGTAAAGGCATCCTTAATTCCCTGGGTGCCGCAGATAATAGCTCCGGAAGGGAAGTCCGGTCCCTTAATATGCTCCATCAGCTCATCAATGGTGATATCTGCGTTATCGATGACAGCGCAAATGGCATCACAGATCTCCTGCAAATTATGAGGAGCCATATTGGTGGCCATTCCGACAGCAATCCCGCTACTACCGTTTGCCAGCATGAAGGGGAAGGATCCAGGCAGGACTGTGGGTTCCTCAAGCGACTCGTCATAGTTAGGGCCGAAGTCGACTGTCTCCTTCTGGATATCGACAAGCATCTCTTCACCGATCCTGCTCATCTTCACTTCAGTGTAACGCATCGCAGCCGCTGGGTCGCCGTCGATGGATCCGAAGTTACCCTGTGGAGTGACCACAGGATACCTGAGTGAGAAATCCTGGGCCAACCGTACCAAGGCGTCGTAGACAGAACCATCACCGTGGGGATGGTACTTACCTAAAACGTCACCGACTATACGGGCACTCTTCTTATAGCTGGAGTTGGCCCGAATACCCATCTCAAACATATCGTACAAAATCCGCCTGTGTACGGGCTTCAGCCCATCGCGCACATCAGGCAAAGCCCTACTTACAATTACGGACATGGCATAGTTGAGATACGAGGTACGCATCTCCTTTGACACATCCACAGGTATTATTCTGCTGTTGATTTCTTCTTCCACAATACTATCCTTTCCTAGACATCCAGATTCGATACATAAACGGCATTAGCGTCAATGAAGGCCCTGCGAGGCTCAACCTCTTCACCCATGAGCATTGAGAACACCCTGTCGGCTTCCTCTGCATCATCAAGCTGTATCTGGCTGATCATACGGGTTTCCGGATTCATGGTGGTCTCCCAAAGCTGTTCGGGATTCATCTCACCAAGACCCTTGTACCGTTGGATGGAAGCCTTGGTGCCTTCGCCGATCTTGTACTCTTCAAGAATTTTCAACCTTGCTTCCTCGTCATAGGCATACATCACTTTCTTACCAACGGTAATCTTATAGAGGGGAGGCATGGCAAAATAGACATACCCGGCCTCGATAAGAGGACGCATGTACCTGAAGAAGAAGGTGAGCAGGAGAGTTCGGATGTGCGAACCGTCGACATCGGCGTCAGCCATAATGATAATCTTATGATATCTGGCTTTGGTCACATCAAAGGTGATGCCATTTTCGCTCTCATCCTCCAAGTCCTTACCGGTATTGTTGTAGCGGGTGATACCCGCCCCGATAGTTGAGATGACAGGCTGAAGCTTGTCATTGCCCAACACACGGAACTCTTGGGCTTTCTCTACGTTCAGCATCTTTCCCCAAAGAGGAAGGATTGCCTGGAACTTGCGGTCACGACCCTGTTTGGCCGATCCGCCTGCAGAGTCACCCTCAACGATAAACACTTCACATAGGGAAGGATCTTTCTCCGAGCAGTCAGCCAGCTTGCCGGGAAGCCCGCCGCCTTCGCTCTTCTTGCGAATCTGCTCCCGCGCCTTGCGTGCGGCTACCCTACCGAGAGCTGCGCTGATTATCTTTTCGAGCACTTTCTCAGTTACAGCAGGAAACTCGTCAAAATAGTTTCCAAGCTTCTCGTAGACCATGGAGAAGACAATTCCACTTACAGCTGAGTTACCCAATTTCATCTTGGTCTGGCCCTCAAATTGGGGCTCGGGGACCTTTACAGATACGATGGCGGTGAGGCCCTCGGAAATATCACTCTGTTCGAGCTTTTCCTCATATTTTTTCAAAAGTTTTGGATTTTTCTGCAGTTGGACGTTGATCACCCTGGAAAGGCCGGTTCTGAAACCGGTAAGGTGGGTACCTCCTTCACGGGTATTGATGTTGTTCACATAGGAGAGCACCTTATCATCGTATTTGTCATTGTACTGTAAGGCGATCTCAACCTTGACCCCATCTCTCTCGCCCTCGACTGCAATGGGAGGATCGTTGAGCACACGCTTGAACTCATTGAGATAGCTGACAAACTCGCTGATGCCTCCTGTGGCATGGAAGGATTTCTCGCGGATCTCCTCTCCCCGCCTGTCAGTGACTGTGATGGTAATCCCCTTATTGAGGAAAGAGAGCTCACGGAACCTGTTTACAAGTGTCTCATAGCTGAATGAATTCTGCTCCAAGATAGTGTAGTCGGGGGTAAAACTCACTATAGTACCGGTGCGTTCGCTGTCGCCTGTTTGCAAGACTTGGGTTTGGGGCATACCTTTTGAGTACACCTGCTTGTAGATGCCGCCATTACGGTAGACAACCACTTCCAGCCATTCGGAGAGGGCGTTTACACACGAAACACCCACACCGTGCAAACCCCCGGATACCTTATAGGAGTTCTTGTCGAATTTTCCTCCAGCATGCAGCTGGGTAAGGGCTATCTCCAAGGAACTCTTATTTTCAGTAGGATGCATCTCGACAGGTATGCCTCGCCCATTGTCTTCAATGGTACAGACATCCCTGCCTTCCTCATTACGGTCGAGAAAAACCTGGATATCAGTACAATACCCTGCCATTGCTTCATCGATACTGTTATCCACCACCTCGTACACGAGATGATGCAGTCCATCGATGCCAGTGGAACCAATATACATTCCGGGTCGTTTCCTTACAGCTTCAAGGCCCTTGAGGACCTGGATGCTCCCGGCAGAATAGCTATTTGTTGAAGCTTCCATATGCGAACCACTATGGTGTAGTGGCGGCTGGAAGTTTCCTTTGTCAAAGCTCCCTTCACTCATCAGTTATATCCTTATGTAATAATAAAAAAAGGCTTACGCCAATCCTTATTGATTATACCAGAAAGAGGGGTTCGTTGCAAGTATTCCGATAAAAAACTGCCTATTTATAACTGCTTTTTAGGCAATAAATTATCAGCTTGTCCACAGAGGTTATCAAAGAGCTCTTGCAAGCCGAAGGACGACAGGGTAAAATGGCTTCATGAGCGACACAAACAGTAACTATTATGAATTTTGGCAGGAGACTATCCTCCGCATACAAGAGACCCTGCCAGCCCAGGAATATACAACCTGGTTCAATCGTATCGTCTATGTTGGTTCGGAGGACAAGAAGGTTATCCTTGCAGGAGCAAGCCAGTTTATCCTCGACACAGTGATTGCGCGGTATAGGGATCTCCTGGTAAATACGCTATGCGAACTTACCGGAGAGGAAATCAGTGTAGAATTCATCGTCAAGTCCCTTTCAGAAATACAGGAACACAAGAAAGGAGACCCTTCATCCATAGTAGAGCCCCCTAAGGAAGCCAAGGCCGTCCAAGCTCCAGTCAAAAAAAAGGCCTCACCTGAAACGACAATGAAGATGAAGAGGGATTGCAACCTCAACTACTCCTATCAGTTCTCCAATTTCGTCATAGGCGACAACAGCACATTCGCATACAATGCAAGCCTGGCTATCGCGAAGAACCCGGGCGTAAGCTATAACCCATGCCTCATCTACGGCGGTGTCGGACTGGGAAAGACACACCTGCTCAGCTCAATAGGAAATCATATCATTGACAACACACCTGAGCTGAAGGTGATGTACGTCACCGCAGAGATGTTCACCAACGAGTTTATCGACTCTGTCGGATCAAACAAGATGCAGAGCTTCAAGAACAAGTTCAGAAAGGTAGATGTGCTGCTCATTGACGACATTCACTTCCTCCAAGGAAAGGATGGGACCCAGGAGGAGCTCTTTCATACCTTCAACAATCTCTACGAGTCCAAGAAACAGATGGTCTTTACTTGTGATAGGCCCATCAGCGAACTGAAAAATATCAGTGACCGACTCAGTTCCAGGTTTGAACGCGGTCTGAATGTCGATTTGCAGCCACCCTCTTACGAGACGAGGGTCGCCATCCTCAAAAGCAAGACCGAACAGAGGAACAGCTCGATGAGTGAGGAGATAATAGACTACATAGCTACAAACGTCTGTACAAATGTACGTGACCTGGAGTCCTCCCTCACAAAATTGATAGCATTCAGCGAACTGCTGGACCAGGAGCTGACCCTGGATAAGACCAAGGAACTTCTTGGAACCCTTCCTTCCCTTGCTGCCAATGCAAACCAGACACTCTCCATAGATACGATCATAAAGGTGGTGGGAGATTATTTCAATGTCAGTTCGTTTGAGATCAAAGGCAAGAAAAAGAACAAGAGCCTCATCCAACCCAGGCAGATATCCATGTACCTCGCCCGGGACATTACTGAGTACTCCACCACAGAAATTGGAACTGAATTCGGGGGTCGCGACCACACCACTGTAATGCACTCGTTCAACAGGATAGAATCACTGATGAAAAGCGATGAAGCGTTCACAAATACTGTATTGAAATTAAAGAGGGACTTAATGAATGTTAAGCGGTAAATTCCTGTGGATACCCTATGGATAGGTTGTGGATAACTTCCAAAACCTGTGGATAGCCAAATTTGCTTGTGGAGCAATTGTGGACAACTCCTAGAGTTATGCACAAGATGACAAAATCTAAGGATAGGTTGTATAATGAATTATTCAGTTATCCACAGAATCCATGCTACTATTACTACTGTTACTACATATATTAAATATTAGGAGTTAAAGATGAAATTCGTCTGCAGCAAAGAATCAATCCTCACTGAAGTCATATATTCAATGGATTTTACGAGTCAGAGAAATTCCCTTTCTGTTACATCAAACGTCTATTTGGAAACTTTTGACGATCGTCTTATCATCAGGGCAACAGATCAGAAAGTAGGATTCAGCACCGAAATAGCAGTCCAGACTTTGGAGAAAGGAAAAACCATGGTCTACTGCGATAAGTTTCTGAACATACTTCGTTCGCTACCTGAAGGTAATATTGAATTCACAGCTCAAAGCGGGGTTTTTGCCATAAAGCCTGAAGGACAGAGCATTGATTTCAAATTGAGAACCATCAATGCTGATGAATTCCCTGCAATGGAAAGCATTGGGGATAACTCATATTTTACCATCTCACAAAAAAGCTTCAACGATATGGCCAACCAGACTATCTTTGCCATCAGTGAAGATGAGACCCGCTACTTCCTTTGCGGTCTCTATCTCGAAAGGACTCCGACAGGAATGACCATGGTAGGGACCGACGGACGAAGACTCTCCATAGTCGAAAGAAAATTTGATGAGGATATTCCAACCTTCTCACCTGTCATAATTCCACCAAAGTTCTTTTCAGTCTTGAAAAAGCTCTCAACGGATGAGGGTTCTCTTAAATTGTGCATTACTGAAAACATAATTTTCGCTCAAATTGCTGAGAGACTTTTCTATTCGACCCTGATAAAAGGCCAATATCCAAATTACCGTAGGGTCATACCTGAAAGCCAAAGCTATACCAGCACGATGAGAATCCAGGATATGCTCGATGCATTGAAACGCGTATCGTTGCTTGTGGAAAATAAGGCAAGACGCATTTACTTGGATATCAGCGAAGCGGGGATCCTGCTTACCAGTGATGAAAATGAAGTGGGGGAGGCAAAAGAGATCATCCCGTGCAAGTATGAAGGACCTGAAAACAAGGTATCCCTCAACTTCACCTATTTGATGAATCCCCTCAGGACAATGGAAGGCGAGTTCTTCTCTATCAGCTTCACAGAACCGACCAAGGCGATGACCATCAAAGCGGAGAGTGAGCGTGACTACTATCATATCATCATGCCCATGCAGCTAAATGCCTGATGGTATTCACTGAGATCAGGGCAATTCAATTCAGAAATCTTCACAATGAGGCAGTACCTGTCAATAACCGGCAGGTATTCCTCATTGGTGCGAACGGTCAGGGAAAAACTAATTTTCTTGAAGCCATCTACACGCTTTGCTATGGTTCATCCTTTCGGTCCTCACAGCTTCGTGAACTGGTAAAGCATGGGGAGAAGTCTTTTAAATTGACAGGAAAATACTTGGGAGAAGATAAGCTTTCCCACACACTCGTTCTGGAATACCAGGATTCCAAACGAAGGGTATTTCTTGATGAAAGGGAGATAAGGGACAGGAAAGAACTGATCTACAACATCCCCTGTATCGTCTTCAGTCATGATGACATTGCTTTTATACGTGGGGAACCGGAGCAGAGAAGAAGATTTTTCGATCAGACGATGAGCATGTACGACCCTCTTTTCTTTGATGATATTCGTCGTTACAGGATGCTTTTGAAACAGAGAAACCTTGCGATAAAGGAAGGGAGCCTCTCCATTTTGCCTGTATATGACCTGCAATTGGCCAAATATGGGCTTTCCATCCAAAAAGAGAGGCAAAAAGCAGTCACGGAGTTTGGTGAGATTTTCCCGGAAATGTATAGGAACGTTTCATCTTCCGATGTGAATATTGCAATTCAGTACCAACCCTCTTGGTCAGAATGCACAACCGAGGACGAGATAATAGGGTATCTTGAAAAGACGAGACAGAGAGACCTCACTATGCAGACTACTACCAGCGGTATCCATAGGGACCGTTTCAATATAGTCCAGGATGCCGGGATATTCTCGCAAATAGGATCAACAGGGCAGCTCAGGCTTGCTTCACTTATCCTGCGAACTGCCCAGATGGAATTTTTTCACAAGAAAACCGGTAAGAAACCCCTGATACTGGTCGATGATGTGCTTCTTGAGCTCGATCTTCCCAAGCGTGAGAAGTTTCTCTCGCTCATGGAAGGGTATAGCCAGGCTTTTTTCACATTTCTTCCCGAGGAGCACTATTTTGCTTCTCTAGCAAGTGAGGGTGCTTTGATCTATGATGTGAAAGAAGGGAGCTTCCTAGGTCATGAAGGATAAGAAAAAACGTATTTGCAAGGATGGGGAACCCATAGAAGGCAAAAAAGTGCTGGATATGGTTCTGCATAGGCTGGATATACGTCCGGAAAACCCTAAAGCGGCAATAGGAATGAATTGGCAGGATATAATTGGTACGAGACTCTATCCACACGTTAAAATAATTGATATAAAGGGGAGTACGCTGGTGTTGAAAGCGGACCACCCTTCTTGGGCACAGATAACCATGATGCAACAGAAGAGAATTCTTGCTTCCATCCAGAGGAAATACCCTTCCTTGGGAGTAAAATCGCTTCAGGTTGTTAGTGTCTAGTTACTTGACCTAAAGAAACTGGCTCTATATACTGCACCACTCGGGGGAGCATGCCTCCCTTTTACTATGAATACTATCCGCGTAAAGCGATGAAAAATTGGAGAAGATCTCATGAGTTACAAAGGAAAAAGAACCTACCAGCCTAGTAGAGTAAAGAGAAATAGAAAATTTGGGTTCCGTGCACGTATGGCAACAAAAGGTGGTAGGCACATACTAGCTCGCAGAAGAGCCAAGGGTAGGCATAAGCTTAGCGTATGTGATGAGAAGAAGCCTTTCTAAAAAAGAAATAGTAAAACGTAAACCGGAGATAGATCATATTTTCAAGACTGGCAGGACCTACTCCAGCCAGGGAATGAAAATGGTTGTTAGTCGTAATGGCCTTGATTGGAATAGGATTATTGTAATTCCTGTTCGGCACTACGGAAATTCTGTGCAACGCAATAGAATCCGTCGTCAGATCAAGGAAATATGGCGTAATGCTAAACCATCCATGAACTCCGGTTACGACTTTGCATTTGTCGTATATCCAGGAAAGGTTCCAGATCATGATATCCAAACGAAGCAACTCATATCTCTTTGTGAAAAGGCTGGGGTTTTCCTTTAGCCTTAAGGTACTTCTGTAGTCCCACCTCACCTTTTTTGTAGAAACCTTCGTATAATCCTAATCTTTCCTGTGATTTCTTCTCATGTATTACCCCATCAGGAGCAGATATGGATAAGAATACCATTCTAGCAATTGTCCTTTCCGTTGTGGTCATAACAGTTGGAATGACCATACAGACCACTTTCTTTGCCCCCCCTCCCACAGCAACTCCTGTGCAGAGTCCTGTCCAGTCGGCTCCGGGCACGACACAGGCTGATGCATCCTCTTCGCTGTTGGCTCCAGCTCAGAATGCCATGGTTTCAGCTAATATTGCCTGGGACAGCGGACTTCCAGGTTCTCTGGTAGCAGTTGGCGAGAAAGGGACAGCAACCCCATTCACCTATGAGACACCCCTGTTCACCATTGAATTCAACCCCGTTGGTGGTTCCATCTCCTCATTCAAGCTGAATCAGCATTTGGATGATGGAGTACCTGTCGAACTGCTGTTCCAAGGTGAAGAGAGTAACGATGCGTTCCTGATGTATGCTGGAAATGACAAGTCAAATCCCATTGATGCAACCTTCCGCCATGCGATACAGGGAAACAAGGTTGTCTTCAGCCAAGATTTTGAGATGCTGAATGCTGAAGGGAAAACCACCGGTGAGTCCTTTGTCATAAACAAGACCTTTACGTTTGGAGAAAATGACTATCTTTTCCAAGTTGACATCAACATGCAGAACAGTGTGAACAAGTCAATTCCTCTCTCCTTTGAGAACTTTGCCTATACTCTGGCTTTTGAGCCGCAGATCGGGCCTTCCTTTACCAGTGCTCCAAACAACAACTACAACTACAGAAGGTTCTACATCAAGGAAGACGGATCTTCCAAGAAGAAGCAGATCAAGCTGAGCAACGGATTGTACAACACTACCAAACCTGTCTCTTGGGTAGCGCTTGCCGGCAAGTACTTCTCCATGATCGCCATCCCAGACGCCACCTCCTATGCTATCAGTCTCAGTGAGAATACCGAAGCGAGCATTCCGATGGAGTCGAGCATGTATTTCTCCAGGCCCTCCATAAAGAGTGCTTCTCAGACTGATACGTTCCGCTTCTATGCAGGACCTCAGATCAAGAGTTACATGAGCATCTACGACGATCCGAGCTTGAACAGCTTCGGTGTTTCCAACTTGCAGCTTGATAAGGCTCTGGACAGCAGTTCCTGGCTTGGATGGCTTGAGAATATCCTCAAGTGGATCCTGAATTTCCTCTACAAGCTCATTCCAAACTACGGTGTCGGCATTATCATCCTGACCTTCCTCCTGAAACTCGCTCTTTATCCTGTCACCAAGAAGGGTATGGAATCGACAGCTAAGATGTCCTCCCTCACCCCTAAGATGAACGAGATCAAGGCTAAGTATCCCGATAACCCGACCAAACAGAACGAAGAGATAGCAGAGCTTTACAAGAAGGAAAAGATCAACCCGATGGGCGGATGTCTTCCCATGTTGGTCCAATTCCCTATCCTTATCGCTTTCTATGGTCTCTTGAACAAGCACTTTGAGCTTCGTGGAGCCATGTTTATCCCAGGCTGGATACCAGACCTTTCCTTGCCTGATACCGTATTTACCTTCCCCTTCTCCCTTCCTTTCTTAGGAAATGAGTTGCATTTGCTTCCCATCATCTATACGGTCAGCATGATTTTTTCGATGAAGATT
>Ga0265295_1004522_pt1 | contig 18633 bp, 17 predicted proteins | sample Munlansysbiofilm_FD_192503 | JGI IMG/M metagenome (GOLD analysis project Ga0265295, IMG submission 192503) | Leachate microbial communities from a municipal landfill in Southern Ontario, Canada - Methane capture system biofilm | ecosystem: Engineered > Solid waste > Landfill > Unclassified ...
TGGACGAACCCACCAACCATCTGGACATGGAGAGCCGCGAGGCCCTCATGGACGCGCTTTCGGCCTACCAGGGCACCATGCTGGTGGTCGCCCACGACCGCTACCTCTTGAGCGAGGTGGTGAGTGAAATATGGGAACTGCATGCCGACGGCATAGAGGTGCACGAGTGCGGCTTTGACGAATATCACGCCCGTAAAAAGGCCCGCGAGGCCCAGGAACTGGAAAAAGCCGAGACCACGCGCGTGGTTCGCACCGAGCAGAAAATCAAGAAGCGCGAGCAGGCGGAGATGCGCAATCGCATCTATCAGCAGATCAAGCCGCTGCGCAAGAAGTACGAGAAGCTCGAAGCGGAGCTTGAAGACAACCTGACCGAGCAGGAAGGGGTGGAGGGGCTGCTGGCTGATCCCGCGACCTACGAAAACGTGGATTTGTCGCGGGAATTGGGACAGCGTTTTGCCCTCCTGCAGAACAGGGCCGAAGAGCTCATGTCCGATCTGGCCTATCTGGAAAAGGAGTTGCAGGATCTGGAAACCCAGAGGGATGCGTGAGTGGCGCCATCGATGTCGTGGCCGCGGTCATTGTCCGTGAGAAGAGGTTTTTGGCGGCCAGACGCTCCGCGTCCATGTCAGAGGCCGGATTCTGGGAATTTCCAGGCGGAAAGGTCGAAGCCGGGGAGACGCTTGGAGAGGCTCTTGTTCGCGAACTGGAAGAGGAATTATCCATTGCATTAGATGCTTTTTCCCTCTGGAAAGTAAAGGAAAAAAAGGTTAAGGGAGGTGCAATTCGGCTCTTCTTTCACCTTGTGACGGAATTTTCCGGCGTACCGACGCCGCGTGAAGGCCAGGAATTGGCCTGGCTCACATGTGAAGAAGCCCGTGGGTACTCTTTTTTGCCAGCTGACGAGGAAGTTCTGTCCGAACTCGCCGCGTGCCAGCAAATTCGTTGAGGACCCAAAGGATTCGCGGTAACGTTTGGTTGCTCATATTTCCGACCCAACTTCTGGAGGACATTCATGCCTGTCTTCATCTACAAGGCAAAATCGCGCGGCGGCAGATCGGTCAAGGGTGATCTGGACGCTCCAAGTCTGGAATTTGCCGAGAATATCCTGCGGCGCAAGGGCTACGGCAATATCCGAGTCAAGCCCAAACCCAAGGATCTGCTCGAAGGAACCTTTCTTGAAGGCGGAGTGTCCGATCGCGACATGGTCGTCTTCAGCCGCCAGTTCGCCACCATGATCAATGCAGGTGTGCCCATTTTGCAGGCCTTGCAGATCATGTGCGAGCAGACCGAGAATCCCAAGCTGCGCCGCAAGCTCTATGCCGTCAGAAACGACATCGAGGGCGGCAGTTCCCTTTTCGAGGGCCTCAAAAAACACCCCGACATTTTCGATGCCCTGTACTCGAACATGGTCAACGCCGGTGAGACTGGCGGTATCCTGGACCAGGTTCTGCTCCGGCTGGCCGAATACATCGAGAAGGCCGCCAAGCTCAAAGCCAAGATCAAGGGCGCTATGATCTACCCTGGCGTAGTCGTGACTGTGGCCGTGGGGGTCATCGCGGTCATTTTGATCTTCGTCATCCCGACTTTCGAGCAGATGTTCTCGGAAGCTGGCGGCGCGTTGCCCTTGCCGACCCAGGTGGTCATCGCCATGAGCAATTTCGTCATCCACAATTTCATGCTGCTCGTGGCCGGCATCATTGCCTTTATCGTCGGCTTCAAGTTCTTCTACAAATGGGAGAAGGGGCAGATCCTGGTCGATCGATGGGTGCTTTTTCTGCCCGTGTTCGGCCCCCTGCTCAGAAAGGCCGCCGTGGCCAAGTTCAGCCGCACACTGGCGACCATGGTCTCAAGCGGCGTGCCGATTCTGAATGCCCTGGATATTGTCTCGCGCACATCGGGCAACAAGACCGTTGAAAAGGGAGTGCTTGAAGCCAAGAAATCCATCGCCGAAGGCCAGAGCCTGGCTGAGCCTCTGGAAGACACGGGAGTCTTTCCGCCCATGGTCATCCACATGATCGCCATTGGCGAAACCACGGGCGCGCTTGATTCCATGCTTTCCAAGATTGCCGATTTTTATGACGACGAGGTCGATGTGGCCGTTGACGCCCTGACCTCCCTCATCGAGCCGATCATGATCGTTTTCCTGGGCGTGGTCGTTGGTGGCCTGGTCATCAGCATGTACCTGCCCATATTCTCCATCGCGGACACCGTAGCTTAACAGGCCGTTAAAGAAAACAAATGTCCAGGCTGTTCAAAAATGGTGAGATGCAAGGAAGCGAAAAAATCCAGGCCGCGCGATGTATTAAGCTGATGCGCGGTCTGGATTTTTTCGCTGACGCAGCAGATTGCCATTTTTGGGCGGCCTGTTAACTGGAGGGAGTTTTTCGTGCGTATTGCCCAGTTGCTTCAGCGGCAGGAACCCTTTCTGTCGCTGGAGTTCTTTCCCCCCAAAGACCGGGCGCAGTGGCCCGGTTTTTTTGATGTCGTGCGTCAGCTCAAAGAGCTCGCCCCCCTGTTCTGCTCCGTGACCTACGGCGCGGGCGGCGGCACCCAGTACAATACGCTGGAGATCGTGACCCGCATGAAACAGGAATATGGCCTGGAGCCCTTGGCGCATTTGACCTGCGTCGGGGCGGACAGGGCCCGGCTTGGCTCCTTTCTGTCCGGCCTTGCCGAGGGGGGAGTCGATAACGTGCTCGCCCTGCGCGGTGATCCGCCCCGAGGTGAAACGTTCTTTACCCCGGACAGCGAAGAGTTTCAGCACGGCAGCGACCTGGTTTCCTTTATCCGGCAGGGGTATTCGGATCTGTGCATCGGCGTGGCGGGCTATCCTGAGATGCATCCCGAAGCCCCGAGCATGGAAGACGATCTGGAGCGCCTGCGGCACAAGGTCGCTTGCGGAGCCGATTTCGTCATCACCCAGCTGTTTTTCGACAACGACAGGTATTTTGCTTTCGTGGATCAGGCCAGGAAGGCGGGCATTGGCGTGCCCATCATCCCGGGCATTCTGCCGGTTCAGAATCTGGCGGCGCTAAAGCGCATGCTTTCGTTTTGCGGGGCTTCGGTGCCGGAAGTGTACATGCGCGATCTGGAGCACGTGCAGGCAGTCTATGGAGACAGCGGAGTCAGGGGGCTGGGGCTGGGCTACGCCAAGGACCAGATCCGAAATCTGCTTGACCGGGGAGCCCCTGGAGTGCATCTCTACACCCTTAACAAAGCCGATACCTGCCTTGAAATCTGGAAGGATTTCTCGCGTCGGGATGGGTTGAAGTAACAAATTTTGGAGGCGATGATGAAGAAAATCCCCGTAGTGGCCGTGGTGGGCGCGACTGGCGCCGTGGGCAGAGAGATGCTTGATACGTTGGTCCGCCGCAATTTCCCCCATGCGGAAGTGCGGGCTCTGGCTTCGTCGCGCTCTGCCGGAACCCAGGTTGAGTTCGGCTCGAAAAAGCTGACCGTGCAGGAATTGACCGAGGATTCCTTTGCCGGGGTCGATCTTGCCCTGTTCTCGGCTGGCGGTTCCACCTCCGAAAAATTCGCGCCCTGCGCGGTCAAGTCCGGCTGTGTGGTGGTCGACAACTCCAGCGCATGGCGCATGGACCCGGCCGTTCCCTTGGTCGTGCCCGAGGTCAACCCAGGCGACCTGTCCTGGCACAAGGGCATCATCGCCAATCCCAATTGTTCCACCATCCAGATGGTCGTGGCCTTGAAACCCCTGCACGATGTGGCTCGCATCAAGCGCGTGGTGGTCTCCACCTATCAGGCCGTTTCCGGCACCGGCCAGAAGGCCATTGTCGAACTGGAAAACCAGGTTCGTCAGCTTTTCAACGGCCAGGAAGCCACCAACTCGGTCTATCCGCACCGTATCGCCTTCAACTGCCTGCCCCAAATCGACGTCTTCCTGGACAACGAATACACCAAGGAAGAGATGAAGATGGTGCTTGAAACCAAGAAGATCATGGGCGACGACTCCATCCGGGTCACGGCCACCACGGTGCGCGTGCCGGTTTTCTACGGCCACAGCGAAAGCGTGAACATCGAGACCGAAAAGAAGATTACGTCCAAGGAAGCCCGCGCCATCCTGTCCCAGGCTCCGGGCGTGCGAGTCTTCGACAATCCGGGTGAGAAGATCTACCCCATGCCCATCGTCGCCGCGGGCGAGGATGACACCTTCGTGGGTCGCATCCGCGAGGACGAGAGCATCGAGAACGGTCTGAACATGTTTGTCGTGGCCGACAACATCCGCAAGGGCGCGGCGTTGAATGCCGTTCAGATCGCGGAAGTGCTTCTGGAGCGGGGTTTGCTTCGCGTACCCTAGTTTTTGCATGTTTTTTTGATACGCACGCCCCGATCCGGACAACGGCTTGGGGCGTGTTTTGCGAGAATCGGGCAGGCGTGGGGATTTTTTTTATCCTGCGGGAGGCAAGAATGGTCGAAATCGGAAATGAACAGCTTTTTTGGGAACGCCTGCTGGCTCTTCCTCGTCCCGGCGAGGAGAATTTTCTGGCCTTTTACGATCACCGGTTGCAGGCCATTTTCACCAACCCCCGCCTCTTGCTCATCCCCCTTGATGACCATCTCGTGCACCGTGGCGACGGAGTGTTCGAGGCCCTGCGGTTCGAGGACAAAGCCATTTATCAACTGGAAGAGCATCTGCGCCGTCTGGAGCGGTCCGCAGGGGCCATCGGCCTTGCCCTGCCGGTCAGTCTGTCCGAGCTGGACAGCCTGATTCGTCAGGTCTGCCTGGCCAGCGCCGCATCCCAGGGAAACGCCATGGTCTTCGTGGGGCGCGGCCCCGGCGGTTTTACCCTCGATACCCGCGAGTGTCCGCAGCCAAGTCTGTACATTGTGGTCAAGCGTTTCGCCCACAAGCCCGAATCTTTCTGGAGTTCGGGCGTCAGCGCCGTGCGCACGCGCATTCCGGCCAAACAGGGCTGGATGTCCCAGATCAAGAGCGTCAACTATCTGCCCAACGTACTCATGAAAAAAGACGCAGTGGAGCAGGGCGCGGATTATCCGCTCTGTTTCGACGCCGATGGTTTTCTGGCCGAAGGGTCCACGGAGAACGCGGTTCTGGTGGACGGGGAAGGGGTTTTTGTCGTGCCCGAGCTCAAGAACGCCCTCATGGGAACCACCCTGAAACGGGCCATGAGCCTGGCCGAGGGCTTCATGCCCGTCGCCACCCGCCCCGTGCCGGAGTCCGAGCTTTATGATTGCCGCGAAATCATTCTTCTGGGCACGAGCATCGATGCGGTGGGTGTGGTTCGCTATAACGACCGCGTCATCGGCGGCGGCGTTCCGGGTCCGGTCAGCCTGCGCCTGCGCGAACTGCTGGTGGCGGACCGCAAGGCCCACGCCCAGCCACTCATTGGTGGTGCATGATATTTTTTAGCCGCTTTTGGTTTTGATACATGGTTGTTTAGTAACAGTTTGAGTTTGATGTATTTATATGTTTCAAGTTAAGGGTGTTGCCTATCAGTACCGCACATGCAAAGGCGCCTCGTAGCGTCTGTCTTGTCAATTCGAATCGAGCCTGGGGAGGTGGCGAACAATGGTTCTTGACGCACGCCCTGCTCTTGGCTGAACGTGGTTACCGTGTCAGCGTGGTTACGCATCTTCAGTCTGTTCTCGGTGAACGCCTTTCGAGTTATCCCCACATTTGCCAATTACGTCTCCCTATCGGAAATCTGAGCTTCTTGAACCTTCGGGTTTTGTCGCAACTAAAGAAGTTCTTCAAAGACAATGACGTTGATTGCGTAATTTTAGCATTGCCCTCGGATTTGAAATGCGGGGGGATTGCGGCGCGTCTGTCTGGTGTTCGAGACATAATTTTCAGGCGAGGTCTTGCTTTGCCGACGCGAAACACCATGATGAACCGTTTTCTTTTTCGCCGTGTGGTAACGAAGTTACTTTGTAATTCGGAACATACTCGCAGGATGGTTCTTTCGGAGAATCCACGCCTGATTCCCTATGAACGAACATTTGTCGTTTTTAATGGGCTGGACCTTGCGGCTTTTGACTCCTTGCCTGTCAATCCACTGGTTCCCAGGCAGGCAGTCAACGTGGTCATCGGTTGCGCTGGCAGGCTTACCGAGCAGAAGGGGCATGTTTATTTGCTGGAAGCAGCCGCGCTTCTTCGGGAAAGAGGAGTGAATGCTACGTTTCTATTGGCTGGAAGCGGAGAACTCGAAGACAGCCTGCGCTCTAGGGTAGCGGAACTCGATCTGGATGAGAGTGTTCATTTGCTGGGATTTGTGGAGGACATGAAAGGTTTTTACGCCTCCATAGATATCCTTGCCCTGCCGTCGTTATGGGAAGGTTTCGGATACGTGCTGTCCGAAGCCATGAGCATGCGTCTTCCGGTTGTCGCCTTTGACACAAGCAATATTCCTGAAGTCGTAGTCGATGGTGAAACTGGCTTGCTTGTCCCTCCCCGAGACGTCGCTGCTTTTGCAAACGCTTTGGAGACATTAATACGAGATTCCGGACTGCGTCTTCGTTTCGGTCTTGCTGGACGAGAGCGAGTAGAGCATTTTTTCAGCTTGGCAAAAACAACACGCGCATTAGAAGATGTCTTGTTAGTTTCTGTATGAACGCAGGGTTGAACCAAAGCCGCATGCCGGAATAACGAAATTCTTTCCCCGGAGGTTCACATGACCAAAGCCGCCAACCCCGAATGGTTTCTGCCCGAGGACCAGCGAAAGACCCTGGCCGTCTACTTGAAGGATTTCAAGGATGTCGTTCCGGTACATCTTTTCGTGAAGCCCGGAGAAAACGACGCCTACGCGGAATTCGCGCATAGCCTCCTTAAAGATCTGGTTCGCCTCAGCAACAAGATCACGCTCAATCTTTATTCCAAGGACGAAAAGGCCAACAAAAAATTCGGCGTGCAGCGGTTTCCGACTCTGCTCATAGCGCCGGATAAATATTCCATCCGTTTCACTGGCGCCCCGGCCGGAGAGGAGGGACAGGCTTTTTTGCATGCTCTGATGATGGTCTCCACGGGCAAGAGTTTTTTGTCCGCGCAAAGTACAGATCTGCTTCAGGAACTTAAAGAGTCTCGCCAGATCAAGGTTTTTGTCAGCCCCACCTGTCCGTACTGTCCCGGTCAGTGCGTCAACGCCATCAAGGCCGCCGTTGAGAAGCCCGGACTTGTCGGCGTCGAATGCATAGAGACCGGGGAAAATCCTGAGTATGCCGAGGAGTATTCCGTTGGGTCTATTCCGCATACGGTTTACGACGAAAAGCTAAGCACCGTGGGCATGGAGTCGGAGCTGGCCTTTGTTCTGCAGCTTGTCACGCTCAAGGCGGCCAAGGATATGGCCCAGGAGCGCCAGGAGGTGGACGGGATGGATGCAAGCCGCCATGATGTGGTCATTATCGGCTCGGGCCCGGCTGGCCTCACGGCCGGAATCTACGCCAGGCGTGCCGGGCTTGACGCCGTGGTGCTGGAGAAAGGCATTGTCGGCGGACTGGTCAGCATCACGCCGGAAGTGGAGAACTATCCCGGGTTCATCAATATCGGCGGCAAGATGCTCATGGACATGATTCACGAGCAGGCCAAACAGTATGTGGATGTCGTCACCGGGCAGACGGTGGAGGAGATCAAGGTCGGCAGGAATTTGGAAGTCTTGACCCAGGATCGGGTATATATGGCCGATGCCGTCATATATGCTGCTGGCGCGTCCTGGAAGAAGCTCGGAGTTTCTGGCGAGGATCGTTTCATGAGCAAGGGGGTGTCCTTTTGCGCGTCGTGCGACGGGTTCATGTTCAAGGGCAAAAAAGTCGCCGTGATCGGCGGCGGGAACACCGCTCTGACCGACGCCTTGCATCTGAAGAATCTGGGAGTGGACGTGTTCATCGTGCATCGCCGGGACAGCTTCAGGGCCGAACAGCATCTAGTTGATTCCGTACTGCGCGAAGAGATCCCCGTGCGCTGGAACAGCGTTGTCGAGGAGATCGGAGGAAAGGAGGCGCTTGAGAACATAAGCGTCAAGCACGTCAAGACAGGCGAGTCGGAGCGCGTTTCCGTGGACGGGGTATTTCTGGCCATCGGCATCGTGCCCAATGTTCAGGCCGTGGCCCACCTTGGCCTGGCCCAGGAGCCCGGCGGCTATATCCGGGTGGACAGAAGCGGGCGCACCAGTATCCCGCGCATCTATGCGGCAGGTGATATCACCGGCGGGGTGCAGCAGATCGTGACGGCGGTCAGCGAGGGGGCTTCGGCGGCGATGGCTGTTTTCGAGGACTTGACGCGGCGCAGGTCCGAGTCAGGGACGCCAAAGAGATGATAATGGCCCCGTGAAGGGGCCAAAATTCGTAACGGCTCAGGCTTCCGGGCCTGCGCTGAACAGGTAGCGCAGCCCCACTCCGTACCCGGCGGTGGAGTCCGGCAAATTTTTTTTCCAGATGACTTTGGCGTAATAACAGGTTTTCGGAGCCTGGTATTCGAACTCCGAGCCGCGCAGCTCCTCCTCCCTGCCCAGCACTTCGATGAGCAGGTTGGCTCCCAGTTTTGGCGGCGGGTAGTCGAGCTCCAGATACATTCCCGAACTGCTATAGTTGACCATCCGGGCTATTTTGCATTCTCCAAGCTCTCCGGCGCAATACCGGATGATTGCTTTGTGCTGAATGCGATCTTTTACCCGGTTTTCGTTTTTGATTCTGTCCCTCATACCCACCTCGTCCTCAATTTGCTGGCTCCGTCATACGGATTCTTGCCGAATCTAAAGCAATATTCATGCCTATAATAGATTAGAGGCGCCTCCCGAAGTGCCTACATATCTGTCGCGAATTGACGAATGAGAGGTATTTTCTTTTTTTTTCGGATTCGGCGGTTTTCTGCGTTCTGTGCCTGCATGCTCATGGTGCGAAACGAGCATGTATTTCAAGAAGATGTGATCTTGGCCGAGTTTGGCAGAGCAAAGATGGCCGGGTCATGATGTTTTCCGGTAAATCCGGATTTTAGCGCTGGCGACATTGACGGTGAAAGCGGATGCCTTCCGCTTCCACGCGGGCGATCTTGTCGCCTGGAAACTGGATGCTTCGTCCACAATTTTTGCGCATCCAGGCCTTGTCGAGGAGCAAAAGATGGTGCGCTAAGGCCTGTCCGGGGCCTATGGCGTCAAGGATCGACTTGTAGATGCGCAGGCGCAGCGCCTGGTGGACGTCAAGGTCGGCTTGGCGCAGGAGGTATTCCTCTATGGGCGGCAAAATCTCCGGCAGCGCCTTTTCCCAGTATTCTGCATCGATGCGGGCCAGTTCCCACAGCTGACGGGCTGTCTTGGCAAAGGAAGGGTTTTCGCGTTGCAGCAACGGCAGGATATCGTGACGTACCCTGTTGCGGGTGCGGTCGGAGGCGCAGTTGGACGAATCTTCCCGCCAGGTGATTCCTGTTTCTTCCAGAAACGCCTGCAGCTCGCTTTTGTCCCAGTCGAGCAGCGGCCGCAGCAGGCGTCGGCCAGGGTCTACTCCCGCCATTCCTCCCAGTCCGGGCCAGCCAGTGCCCCGGAGCAGACGCATGACGACGTCCTCGGCCAGGTCGTCGCCATGATGGGCAGTCACGATAAAGTCCGCCCGCGCGTTTTGGCGCGCCGATTCAAGGAACGCATAACGCGCCTTGCGGGCGCATTCTTCCAGGCCATCTCCCGACGCGGCCTGCAGCGCGGGCACGTCGAGCAGACTCGTCGCGCAGGGAATGCCCAGTTCCTGGCAGGTTTTTACGGCGTGTTCGAGTTCCTGATCCGATTCCGGACGCAAACCGTGGTGCGCATGGGCCGCGGAAATGGTCAAATTGAGGGGGACGCGCAGCAAGTGCAAGAGGTGCAAGAGGGCCGTGGAATCAAGTCCCGTGGAATAGGCCACCAGCAGGCGCGCTCCGCGCAGATCAACCCCAAGGGTTTCCCTGCAGAAGCGCGGTATGCCCAGGCAGCGCCGGGCCAGATGGCGGGGAAGGTCCTGAAGTCGCATGGCCTTTTGGATCAGAGGGGGATGCCCAGCTCTGTGAGCAGGTTTTCCAGGTACGAGATCATGTACTCCTGCTGCTCGGGCGTGGCGTAGGCAATGCACGCGCAGCGCAGGATGCGTTTGGCCCTGACCAAGAGTTCGAGGCGGACCCAGTCCCGGCCCGTTTCCACCGCCATGTAGAAGGGTCCGCACTCGGGCGCGTGTTCCTGCTGCATGGGCGAAAGCAGCTTTGGGGGGAGATGGAAGTGATAGAGGTGCTCGATGCTGAGAAGTTCCTGCTCTTTGAGCCAGATCTCGAGTTTTTCCATGTCTTCGGGAGTGATTTCATCGATGACGAATGCGCGCATGGGATTCTCCGTTATTTTCCGCCGCCCGGAATCTTGCGGTCCAGATGGGCGTCATCGGGGATGGCATCCTCGTCCAGATTGAACATTCGGCGGGCGTTGTGGATGAAGCGCTGGGCCGAGCCCTCTTCCTGGGAGCGGCGTTTCAAGTAGCTGATGGGCTCGTGATAAATCTTGTGGCACAGGGACTTGGCCAGCCGTTCCATGATGGCGACGGTCTGCGGGTCCGGATCGGGGCCGAGTTGCTTGATGGATTTTCTGAGTTCCCTGCGCGCGATGCTTTCACCCTGATCAAGCAGGGCCACGATGGTCGGCTGCAGTTCCAGCCCATCGCGCCAGCGCATGAAGGCGCTGACTTCCTCGGCCACGATGCCCCTGGCTTTTTGCGCTTCCTGCTGTCTTCCGGCCAGGTTTTCTTCGACCACTTCTTTCAAATCGTCGATGTCGTACAGATAGACGTTGTCGAGGGCGTTGATGTCGGGGTCGATGTCTCGCGGCACGGCGATGTCGATGAAAAAGATGGGGCGATGGCGGCGCTTGCGCAGCACTTCCTTCATGTCCCTGGCGCGGATGATGGCCGTGGGCGAGCCCGTGGAGCTGATCACGATGTCCGTATCCAGGAGGGCTTGGTGCAGGTCTTCGAAGGGCATGGCGCGGCCCTTGAACTGCCTGGCCAATTCCTCGCCCTTGGCCAGGGTGCGGTTGACCACGGTGATGTCGCGCACTCCGGCACTCAAGAGGTGGGTTGCGGCCAGTTCGGCCATCTCCCCCGCTCCGATCAGAAGGGCGCGGTGGTTGGTCAGGTCGGTGAAGATCTTGCGCGCCAGTTCCACGGCCGCATAGCTGATGGACACGGCGCTGGAGGCGATGGCCGTCTCGGTGCGCACCCTTTTGGCCACGGAAAAGGCCTTGTGCAGCAGGCGGTTGACGATGACCCTGGCCGCGCCTTTTTCCACGGCCTTGCGGTAGGCGGTTTTGAGCTGTCCCAGGATCTGGGGTTCGCCCAGGATCATGGAGTCCAGGCTCGAAGCCACGGTGAAGAGGTGATTTACGGCCTCGTCTCCGGCGTGGCAGTAGGTATGGTTTTCCAGATCGGCCACGGGCTGTCCGCATTGGTCGGCCCAGAAGCGCAGGATGTTGGCGCGCATGTCCGCACTGCGCAAGCCCACGACCAGAAATTCGACGCGATTGCAGGTGGAGAGGATCATGGCTTCGCTCACCGATCCTGCATCGCTGACAAGCCCTGCGGCGGCGGGATCGCAATCGGACAGAGCGAAGCGCTCCCGGATGTCGACGCCGGCGGTTTTGTGATTCAACCCAACGAGATAGATTTCCTGATTCATGGAGTGATGATGCCTAGAGATTACTGTCTAAAGCTGTGGTGCGAAGGCAACAGGAAGTTGACCCCGACCAGGGACACCAGACAAAGGATGAAGAGGATTATGGCGGTCTTGGCCGGTTTTCGGCCGCGCCAGCCAAGGGCCATGCGCTGGTGGAAGAGCAGGGCAAAAAGAGCCCAGATGGCGATGGAAATCAGCTCTTTGGGATCCCAGCTGATGACCTTCTTCCAGGTGAAAGACGCCCACAGAAAACCGGCCAGCAGGCTTATGGAGTACAGCGGGAAGCCGATGCACACCGCCCAGTGATTGGCCTTGTCGAAAGTCTCCAGGGAAGGCAGCTCCTTGGAGAATCCGGGCAGCTTGGCCTTGGTCTTGATGAGCCGCTCCAGATGCAGATAGGCGAGTCCCGCCCCGAAAGCCATGGCGATGAGCGCCAGGGAGACGAAGATGGTGCCGACGTGCAGGCTGAACCACAAGGCGCTGAAATGCTCTGGCACGGAGAGCACCTGGGTGCGCACGGCCAGGGAAGACGAGAAGAGGATCAGGGCCAGCGGGGCGGTGATCATGGACAAAAAGTCGTGTTTGAGCTTCCACCAGAGTACGAAAAAGATGAGCACGAAGAACCAGGCCATGAGGCTCATGTAGAACTGGCCGTGCTGCAGGTTTGCCGCTCCCAGTTCCATGAAGCGCAGGGCCAGGTCCACGGTGTGCAGGCCGAAGGCCGCCGCCGAGGTCCAGGCGGCCATCCGTTTCAGGACCTGGCGGCGAAGAACCAGACCCAGGGGATAGGAGATGGACCCGGCCAGATAGAGCAGTGCTATGATCAGTTCAAAAAGTCGGGAAGCAGTCATCACACCATTCTCCGATTCTTGTGTGCAAGTCAGTGGGGAGCACGGCCTGGAGCAGCTCCAGGCAGGCTTGCCGGTTGTTGGTCCTGATCAGTTCCGGCAGGGCGGAGGCTGCCAGTTCGCGGAAAAACTCCCTGTTTTCGTCGCTGCCGCGTCCAAGGGCCAGCAGGCCTGCCCTGATTTCGGCCAGCAGCCTGGTCATGATTTCGTATTCCGGTCCGTAGCGCTTCTCAAGATCCTGGCGGATGACCCGGGCCAGGGCGGGGCTGGCTCCGCTGGTGGAGATGGAGATGGTCAGATCGCCGCGCGTGATGCTGGCCGGAAGCACGAAATTGCCTGCCTCGGGCGCATCGGTCATGTTGCATAGAATCCCGCGTTTTATGCAGGCCTGCCCGATGGCGGCGTTTACCGCCCGGTTCGAGGTGCAGGCAAAAACAAGCCGGGCCCGGTCCAGGTCCGTATCGGCAAAGGGCCGCTGTTCATACGAGAAGTTGTCCTGCGTTGCAAGGAGCGCTGTCAGTTCTGGGCTCGGCGGGGCGGAATCGACAGCCGTGACCTTTTTGGGCTGGCATTGCAGCAGCCCTTTTATCTTGCGCAGGCCGACTTCGCCCGCGCCGATCACAAGGCACTCTATGCCGCTCAGGTCGAGCAAGAGGGGATAATAACGCATCCGAGCCGTTTAGCAGAGGCGCTCCTGCTTGTCCAAGCCGTCCCTGCCTGCCTCCTGCGGCGCAAGAGGGGTGGAAATCCGGGGAGTTCTGGACTTTTTGCCTTTTTTGCCGGATGAAAGGGCATGAATTCCGGCAAGATCGATATGCGCAGCCCTTCCTCCTCCAGACATCTGGTCATCCAGTTGGCCCGGTTCGGCGATCTGATCCAGACCAAGCGCCTTGTGCGCTCCTTGCAGGCCGAAGGAGAAGTACACCTGCTGGTGGACGAGTCCCTGAGGCCCTTGGCCGAACTTGTCTATCCCGGCGTTCATATCCACGGCATGGCCGCTCACGGAACCTTTGTCGGTGACGTGTTGTCCCGGATTCACCAAGATCTGGGCGAGATCGCGGACTGCGATTTCCACCGTGTCTACAATCTCAATTTTTCCGGGCCGAGCTTCGCCCTGGCGGGCATGTTTCCCTGGCGCAGCGTCAGAGGGTACCGGTCGCGGCAGGGACAGCGCCTCATCGACGCCTGGCCGGAACAGATCATGCGCTGGACCAGGACGCGGTCCCTGACCGGTCTCAATCTGGTCGATGTCTGGGGCCTCTATGCCCAGCAACCCATGGCCCCGGAACTGGTCAACCCGGACGCGGCTTCGCGCGGAGGCGGGATTGGAGTGGTCATGGCCGGTCAGAACGCTCGTCGTTCACTGCCCGCGAACGTGTTGGCCCCGCTTGTCCAGGCCGCCTTGGGCCGCGTCGGGCATGGCCCCATCCTTCTGCTTGGCTCCGGAGGGGAACGGCGGGCCGCCAAAGAGCTTGCCGCCCTGTTGCCTGCCTCGTTGCGCGGCGAGGTGCGCGATCTGGTCGGGAGGACAGACTGGCGGGAACTGCACGACACGGTGGCCGGGCTCGACCTGCTCGTCTCGCCGGACACCGGCACCATGCACCTTGCCGCGCATCTGGGCGTGCCGGTGCTGGCCTTTTTCCTGTCCTCGGCCTGGTGCCACGAAACCGGTCCCTACGGCCGGGGGCATCTTGTGCTGCAGTCCGCCGCCGAGTGCGCGCCCTGTCTCGAAACCGCCTCGTGTCCGCACCAGATCGCCTGTCGCCGGGTTTTCAGCGACCCTTCGGTCCTGCGTCATGTCAGCGGGCACACGTCGAGGGAACTCGCCTCCGGCTGTCTGTTCATGGCCAGCGGTTTTGATGCGCTGGGACTGACTTTCACCGCCATTGCCGGATCGGATCCCTGGTCCGAGCGGCGCCGGGCCTTCAGGGGCATGGCCGCCGCCTATGCCGGGGTGCCCTTGTCGGATGCTTTGGAGTTAACGCCTGACGAGAACTGGATGCGGGAGCGGGACTGGATGCTGCCGCAAACACTGCGAGGAAGAATACATGACTGATACGCGGCGGATTCTGGTTGTGCTGCCCATGTACGGCGGCTCCCTGCCGGTCGGGCGCTATTGCGGCAACGCCCTGCGCGAGCTTGGGCATGTGGTGGAATATTTCGAGGCCCCGGATTTTTTTGGCGCCTTTTCGGCTTTGAAGACCTTGCGCGTGGGCACCGACCGCCTCGATTACCTGGAGAACAGTTTTCTACAGGTTGTGTCCCAGGCCGTTTTGGCCAAGGTCGAGACCTTTGCTCCAGATCTGGTCCTGGCCATGGCCCAGGCACCCCTGTCGCGGCAGGCACTGAAGCGCCTTAGGCGCGACAAGGTGCCCACGGTCATGTGGTTCGTGGAGGATCGCGATGTTTTTCCGTACTGGAAGGCGTTCGCTCCTTTCTACGATCTGTTCGCCGTCATCCAGAAGGGGGATTTTGCGGAGCAGCTAACGGCCCTGGGCCAGCCCAACTCCTTTTATCTTCCGCTGGCCGCCGATCCGGGCGTGCATCGCCCCCTGGAGCTTTCCGCCGTGGAGCGGCGCACGTACGGCAGCGAGCTGTCCTTTGTGGGCGCTGGCTATCCCAACCGCCGCCTGGCTTTCCGCCAGCTGGCCGGTTATGATCTGCGCATCTGGGGCAACGACTGGGACGGGGAAACGGCCCTGGCTCCCTTTCTTCAGCGCCAGGGTGCGCGCATCGAGACCGAAGAGGTGGTGCGCATCTTCAACGCCACGACCATCAACGTGAATCTGCACTCTTCCGTGCGTCCCGGCGCGCTGGTCGGGGACGGGGATTTCGTCAATCCGCGCACCTTCGAGCTGGCAGCGTGCGGAGCGTTTCAACTGGTGGATTCCCGCCTGCTTTTGCCCGAACTTTTCGCCGAAGGCGAATTGGCGCTTTTTTCAAGCATGGCCGAGCTGCTTGACGGCGTCGAGTTCTACCGCGCTCATCCCGAGAAGCGGGCCGAAGTCGCTGCCAAAGGGCGGGCCAGGGTTCTGGCCGAACATACCTATGCCCACCGCATGCGCACGCTCATGGAACACGCCGCGGGGTTTATGCCGGTCCGGAATATACCGGACCACGACTGGCGCGCTCAGGTAGCGCCGCATCTCAGGCAGGAGCTGGAAGCTCTTTTGCAAAAACTCCAGCTTCCGCCCACGGTCAGTTTCGACGATCTGGTCTGGGCCTTGCGCAGCCGGGAGGGCAGCCTTGAGCGTCTGGAAACAGCCATCCTTTTTCTGGACGAGTGGAAAAAGCTCTACGCCGGTCCCCGGCCCGGAAAATAGGCCGGCAAAATTTGGCTTGAAAGTCTTTTCCCAGGCGGTTAGGCAAGCAGTCATCAAATGATCAGGAGATTTTATGCATAAGCCGTCCATCGGCCTTTCCCTTGAAGGCCTTCCCTTTATTTTCTTGACCACCGTGGCCACTCTTACGTTCGCCGTGCTGGATTGCTGGTTCATGGCGACCCTTCTGCTCGTGGCTCTTTTTTTCGTGCTCAATTTCTTTCGCGACCCCGAACGTGTTGTTCCGCAGGAGCCCGGCGTGGCAGTGTCTCCGGCCGACGGCAAGGTCATCAAGGTCGAGACCATGCCTGATCCCATGACCGGAGAGGATCGCACCACGGTCTGCGTGTTCATGAACATCTTCGATGTCCACGTGAACCGTATGCCCGTGGAGGGGCGTATTTCCCGCATCTCCTATTTCGGCGGGAAGTTCATAAACGCCTCTTTCGACAAGGCTTCCACGGACAACGAGCGCAACGCCGTGCAGGTGGAGGATGTTGATGGCGCAAGCTGGACCGTGGTCCAGATAGCCGGGCTCATCGCGCGGCGCATCATCTGCTGGGGCGAGGAGGGCGACAGCCTGAGACGGGGCCAGCGTTTCGGACTGATCAAGTTCGGATCCAGAGTTGACCTTTACTTGCCTGCCGGGTATGAACCAAATGTTCGAATTGGTGAAAAGGTTTTCGCAGGACAGAGCATTCTGGCCCGAAAAAAATAAAAAAAGGCTTTTTTTCAGGAAGTTGATGGAACACGCCAAGCCCAAACATCGGGGATACTATCTGCTCCCCAACATGATGACCATGGCCAGCCTGCTGACCGGGTTCATGGGTATTTTGTGGTCCATCGACGGCAAGTTCGAGCATGCCGCCATAGCCATTATCGTCAGTTGCGTTTTCGACGGGCTGGACGGCAAGCTGGCTCGCCTGACCAACTCGGCCTCGGATTTTGGCGTCCAGCTCGATTCCCTGGTCGATCTCGTGGCCTTTGGCGTCGCTCCGGCGGTCATGATCTATCAGTGGAATACGGCAGATTTCGGCCGTCTTGGCATCATGGCCTCCTTTCTGGTCATGGCCTGCGGATCGCTGCGCCTGGCCCGGTTCAACATCCAGACTGGCAAGATCAGCAAGAGGTTTTTCATCGGTCTGCCCATCCCGGCGGCGGCCTGTACCCTGGCTACCTTCGTGCTTTTTTCATCGTACATTCCCGAGTCCATGACGGGGCTGGTGCCCGGCATCACGCTTGGCCTGGCCTTTCTGGTCTCCATCCTCATGGTCAGCAATGTCCGTTACGCCTCCTTCAAGGACGCAGAGGTCATTCGTGCCCATCGTTTCAGCGCCACGGTGACGGCGCTGCTCATTTTCGTACTTGTTGCCTCCGAACCGAAGCTCCTGAGCTTTGTTTTCTTCATTGGCTACATCGTTTCCGGTCTCATTTACTCTTACTTCATTCTGCCCCTACGCGGGAAAGCCTTCCTACGAGAGTCTTCTCACAAGATCTCGTAAAGGAAACACGTAACCCCCTCAGCATCGTTTACAGGAAACGGCCATCCCGGCGCACAGTCAGCCAGGATCAGCTACGATCTTTTATAGGATAATCGATTATACATCATCCATCAAAAGGAGTGCATTATGTCAGAACGAATTTTCATTTTCGACACAACCTTGCGTGATGGCGAACAGTCACCCGGCGCGACCATGAACCGTGACGAAAAGGTCCGTTTGGCCCGGCAGCTTGAAATACTCGGCGTCGACATCATCGAGGCCGGTTTTCCAGCGGCCAGCCAGGGCGACTTCGAAGCCGTGCACGATATCGCTTTGGCCGTGCAGGGCTGCCAGGTGGCGGGATTGTGCCGGGCGTTGCCCAGTGACATCGACCGGGCCTGGGAGGCGGTCAAGGGCAACCCGCAGGCCCGCATCCATACTTTCCTGGCCACTTCGGACATTCACATGAAGTACAAGTTGCGCAAAGAGCGACACGAGGTGCTGGACATGGCCGAAGCTGCGGTGAAGTACGCGGCCAGCAAGACTTCCAATGTGGAGTTTTCGGCCGAGGACGCCTCCCGTTCCGACTGGGCCTTTCTGGCCCAGGTTTTTGAACGCGTCATCGCGGCCGGAGCCACGACCATCAACGTCCCGGACACTGTCGGCTATACTCAGCCCCAGGAGTTCGCGGAACTGATCAAATATCTGCTGGAGAACGTGAAGGGCAGCCACAAGGCCGTTTTTTCCGTGCACTGCCACAACGACCTGGGACTGGCCACGGCCAACACCCTGGCGGCCTTGAAGGCCGGGGCGTGTCAGGCCGAGGTGACTTTAAGCGGTATTGGCGAGAGGGCGGGCAACGCGGCTTTGGAAGAGGTGGTCATGTCCATGGACGTGCGCAAGGACTTTTACCAGCTGGCCACGAATATCAACAAGGAGCAGATTTTCCCCTCCACCAGGCTCTTGTCTTTGATCATTGGGCAGCCTATACCTCCCTACAAATCGATTATCGGTGCCAATGCGTTTGCCCATGAATCCGGAATTCATCAGGATGGCGTGCTCAAGAATCGCCAGACCTACGAGATCATGACACCCGAGTCCGTTGGACGACAGGAAGAGGACATGGTCCTGGGCAAGCATTCGGGCCGCGCCGCCTTTGACAAGCGCCTGAAAGACCTCGGTTATCGTTTGGACGAGGAACAGCTGGGCGTCGTGTTCACGGCCATGAAAAAACTGGCCGACCGCAAGAAGGAGATTTTTGTCGAAGACCTTGAAGCGGTGGTCCTCGACGAGATCTTCCGCCTCCCCGACAAGTACCGCCTGGAATACCTGAG
>Ga0265295_1004525_pt1 | contig 18621 bp, 15 predicted proteins | sample Munlansysbiofilm_FD_192503 | JGI IMG/M metagenome (GOLD analysis project Ga0265295, IMG submission 192503) | Leachate microbial communities from a municipal landfill in Southern Ontario, Canada - Methane capture system biofilm | ecosystem: Engineered > Solid waste > Landfill > Unclassified ...
GGGCTTCGTTTAATATTATTCCGACGGCGTTTGATCCGGTCGTTAAGATTTGATCGACTATTTTTTCCATTCCCAAATCGTAAGCGTCTTTGAGGGTCGCGTCCGTCAGAATCGGAGCGCCTCTGACAATCAAAATCAATTCCGGCAAAACAGCGCTCGGATTTGTTTTCTTTTCCGTTTCATGCTGTTCTTTTTGAATCCGCTTGATGACTTTTAAGACTTCACGATCAAAAACGAGTTCGCCGCAATTATCGGTGATGTAAACGACTTTTTGAAGATGTTTCATCATTTCATCGGTTTCATTGATGTCCAATCCTTTTTCAAAATAAACCGCGAACTTGTGTTTAAAATCTTCATCGGAAGCTTCCATTCCCATAACGCCGAAATCGAAATAATTGCCGATGACGGCAGCAAGTATTGCTTTTTCAAAGATTTCATTGAGCGGACGCGGACTGCTTTCTGCCGTGTATGCGCTTCCTTTTTCATTTTCGCCGTAAATCATTTTTTGAACCGCCGGCAAAATTTCAAGCGCGGTTTTTGTATTGAGTTTTTTAACTTCATGATAAGGATCTTGATTTTGAAGAACTTCAAAACATTTGCGATGAACGGCAGTTCCGACGGCGGTTGATGTTTTTGACGGATCATATTCTTCGCTCAGCGTTGACATGCATTCTTTCATAACGCGGTGAATGAGAGAAAGATCATCGGTGACCAAATGAGATTGATAATGAACGCGGGAAAGCAAACAATAAGAACAGCGGGGATTTATTTTCATATAAACGGTCCTTTTTTCAAATCGAAAATGAAATAATCGAAGTAAATGAAATTAAATGAAATTAAATGAAATTAAATGAAATTAAATGAAATTAAATGAAATTAAATGAAATTAAGTGAGATTAAGCGAGATTAAATAAAATTCAATAATTCAATTGATATTTTTGAATCTAACGAGCATGAATAATCTCTGAAAATATTAAAAAGGAACTGAAAATAAAATTGATTTTTTAAAGTGAATGAAAATTAAAACAAAAAATACATAGCGGGCCTATTGCGACTCGAACGCAAGTCGACGGATGTCTTCACAATTTTTTGTTTCGAAGTCCGTCAGGATATCCACTACCCTATAGGCCCAAAAAATTTCAAGTAAAAAAATTAAATAAAAAAATATTAGAACGGGCTCAAAAACGGTGTCTTTGATTTTATAGTTTTTGCCACCCGAACAACAATTTTCATTAAAATAATCCGAGTATATATGAATTGATATACGGCCAAACAAACATCAAAATAAAAGACAGGAAAATAAATGCGGTCAGATATGTGCTGATTTTAAACGACAAGCGAACCGCTTTTTGAGAATCCATGTTCAATTTTTCCGCAATTTTTACGATGTAAGTTCGAAGCAAATGACCGCCGTCAAGCGGTATGGCCGGCAGGCAATTGAAAAGACCGACGTAAAAATTCAGCCAAGCCACCCAGTAAAGCAAATTGGCAATCCAAAAAATGCCGATTCCAAGAGGTTCCGCCCATCCGATCGGTTCGAAGAATTGCATCATCGAATCAGAGAATCCGCTAAAACCGTCTCCAAAAATGCTTAAAAAAGGCATCATTACTAAAATTAACAAAACGCCGATCATGGTGAGAGCGGACTCTTTGGGCTCTGAGAAGTCAAACGAAAAGAGTAATTTCGGTAATGTTTTTAAATATTCCAAATAGCCCGCGGCATTAAATTCACCGGCCGTTATTCCCAAAAGATTGATTTGAAGCGGTGCCGGTTGATAAGATACGCCGAGATAACTTTTTGATGAATTATCGGGATGAGCGTCTAATGTCACGGCAATATCCTCTTTCAAAACCGCGCCGTTTTCATCCGAAAGTTGAACGGAAAGCAAAACGGAATCTCCCGGAGATTTATTTGCCATCACGGATGAAAAATCATTTGCGCCGAACAAATAATTGCCGTCGATTTTGTAAAGAATCGAACCTTGTTTTATTCCGGCAGATTCCGCCGGAGAGCGGGGAGAAATACTTTGTATCAAAATGCCGGCGTAGCTGATATTTTCCGCGGAAGCGTTTGTTTTAATCGTATAATTTTGAATCTCTCGATTATAAGAGGCTGTCACAGTAACGGAATCGCCGGGCGTGACGTTTTCTAAGGCCTTATTCACTGTTGTGATATCCGTTACATTTTGGCCGTTAATGCCGACCAAAACCATTTCTTTCATTAATCCGGATGATGCCGAAAAATCTTCCGTTTCCATAATTTGAAGAGAACCGATTGGAGCCATTGCACCGATGACGGGACCGAAAAACAAAAGACCGGCAATGAGCGCAACGACAAAATTAGACATAACGCCGGCTGCTAAAATGCGAGATCTTTGCGTTTTGGTTGCCGTTTTGAGTTTGTTTTTATTTTCGTTTTCTTTTTCTGTTTTGATTTCGTTTTCGGTATTTGTTTCGTTTTCAGCAATAAAAACCGATTGATTGTTTGAGGTTTGCGTTGTCAGACGATCATGCTCGCGAATTTCTTCAATGGTTGCCGTCAAATCATTAAATTCAGACGCCGTTTCTGTTTCAAGCGCTTCGAACTCATCTCCGTAAAGTTGTTTGTCATCGATTTTTGCAAAACCGCCAATCGGGAAAAGCGCGACAATCAAACCGACGGAGTGAACGCGAATATCTTCAACGCGTGCCAAAACGGAGTGCATCATCTCATGTATAAATACGGCAATGATAAGAGCGATTAAGCCCCATACGAAAGGAATGAAATCGTTAACGCCGGGAATTAAAAAAACATTTTGAATTTCCGTGAATTCATTCGGTTCCATAACTGTTCCGTCTAACGCCGTTTTAAAGAGCGCTATGTCGGAGAAAACAACCAACGAAAACATGAAAATCATACCGGCAAACATTAAAACAATGCCGATGTTTGCAAACAATCTCCAAAACCGTTTGGGGAGCGCGATTTTATCTAAGAGGTGAAGTCCTTTATCCGTTTCAATCATTAAAATCGGTCCGTAGGCGGAAATATTATATTTCGCCAGGATACCTCTCGTTTTTAAGAAGTAAATAATGGCCCAATACGCAAAAAAGGCAAGAATAAAAAGTTGTGTTGTCAGTTGCAATAAATCACCCGAGCTCTCGGAAAAACCGAAATTCAGTAAAAATATGATTGCAATAAAACAGGGATGTTATTAAATCGTTTGGTTTTTAAAACGTTTTCATTTTTTTTGATTTTCGTTGTCATCCTTTTAGAATCGGACAGGGCATCCGCGGAAAAACTTTTTCGGGCTGTATTTGAGTTTTTTTTTGAAAATTTATTTTTCATTTTTCAAATTTTAAAATGATGGGTAATTCATTGCTTTTAGAGATTATGCACTTTTTCATTGATTGCAGCAAAAAAAGAAAAGAATTAGAATAAATGAAAATTGAAATGAAAGATATGAAATAAATGAAAATTGAAATGAAAATTGAAATGAAAAGATATGAAATAAATGAAAATGAAATAAATGAAAATGAAATAAATGAAAAGAATATGAAATAAATGAAAAGAATATGAAATAAATGAAAAGAATATGAAATAATGAAAATTAAAAATGAAAAAGAAGAAACAAAAATTTAATGAGCTGTTTCCGCTTTTTGGATGTCGACAATTTTTATTTCAAAAACCAAAGTTTTTCCGGCGACTTCCGGATTGAAATCAATGACAACATCGGTTGATGTAATTTCAATAACGGTTCCTTCCAATATAGCGCCTGTTGCCGAGACGGTCATTAATTTGTCACCAACGGAAGGAAGAGAGCCGAGGTCTTCGGTAATTGCTTCTTTTTTGGAATAAACGACCAATTCTTCACGATAAACATAAGCGTCTTCCGGTTTAATTGTAACGGTTTTTGTTTCATTTATTTTCATGCCGCGGACAGCTTTTTCAAATCCGGGAATGACGGTTCCTTTTCCCAATACAAAAGACAAAGGCTTTTTGTCGTTTTCGCCTTGATTGGAATCAAAAACGGTTTTATTTTCAAACTGACCGATATAATATACAGAAACAGTATCACCGTCTGCCACAGTGTCATTTTCATTCATGTCGGTTGATGAGCCGGGATGAAAAGCGATAATGATGATTGAGAAAATTAATAAAACGGTAAATAATCCGCCTACAATTCCCAATATTGGATTTATTTTTTTTGCCATAGTACTAACCCGATAATTTTTCAGATAATTTTTGAAAAAATTATAAGTCATAAAAAGATATGAATTATAAATATAATAAAGCCGAAAATATTAAAAATCCGGAATTCGAAAGGCTGCGATGAAAAACGTTTATCATAACAAATTCATCGCAGATATTAATGGACTAAGAAAGAATCCTTCATTTAAAAAAGTTACCTTTAAAAAAATAAAAACAAAGCCAAAAAACCCCATCAAAAATTCCAAAACAAAAAATTTCCAAAACTAAAAACTTCCAAAACTAAAAACTTCCAAAACTAAAAACTTCCAAAACAAAAAACTCCTAAATTAAAAACTTCTAAACTAAAAACTTCCAAAACAAAAAAATCAAAAACCCCAAATCAAAAAATGAATGATTTAAAAAATTGAGGATAAAATACAAAATTGTTATATAAAGAAAGGCGTATTTATTTTGTGCTTATTATAATTCCTCAAACGAAAAAATAATACGCATTAAAATAATAGAGAGGGAAAAAAATGGATGAACAGGCAAAAACACAAACCGGAAAAGAAGTTTTAGAAAGCATCGGCAATAAAATGGGCTTTAAACCTTACGTTCTTGAAACTTTAGCAGAAATAGACGAAGAGTTTGTCAAATATTACGGTCGATGTGACGGCAGATTATTGTCTGACGGCGTACTTCCCGCAAAATATAAAATATTAATGGCGCTTGCCGTCGTCGCATCAAAACAATGCGAATCATGCGTCATGTCTCAAATGAGAAGCGCAATCCATAACGGCGCAACCAAAGATGAAATAATGGAAACGATGGAAGTTATTTCAATTACATCCGGCGCTCCGGCTGTTGCTGCTTGTCGCGACGCGTTACGAACATTATTGGTTGACGGGAAAGTGGCCGGCGGAGATTGTAAGAGAGATTAAAATCATTTATGATTTCTCTTTTTTTATTTATGCGGATTGGAATTTTTGGATAAATTATTTTTCTTTTTTCTTGTAAATATAATAAAGAGTACCGACACCTGCAAGATTCAAAACGGCAATTAATAATATTAAAACCGATTTTGAAAGGTTTAAAGAAGAAGCAAAATCGGTTTTTTTTGAAAGTGACGAATTGTTGTTTTCAGAAGAATTGAAGAACGAAAAGCTTGGCTTTTTCAAATAATCCGACAAATCAATTTTTGTGTCGCTTGTGAGCTGAAATTGAACTTCATTTTGAGAATAAGATATTTTTGAGGACTTCGTTTCCCATTGCAATAAATATTTCCCCGGGGGAAGTCCGGAAATTGAATAATTTGAAAAAACAGCGTCACGATTAAAACCCAACGAGTTAAAAACTTGGGTTTGGCCGTCTCCCGTTAATTGATACAACTGAATTTGAATCGGTTCGGGGGATTCCAAATGAAAAGAAGGCTTTTCTTTCACCGGCAATATGCTTCCTTTTGAAAAACGAGGAGTGTTCGGTAAATTAAATAAAGAAATTAATGTCGGCGCTATATCTTCTTGTAAAGCCGGATGATAATGAATTGTGTCTTTCAAAACATTATTTCCGTAAACAATAAATGGAATCGAAAGGGATTCCTTTGTTTTTGAATATTTGGCCGAACTGTGGCCGCCGCTTTTTTTACTTTGTGATTCAAAAGACATGCCGTGGTCCGCGGTGATTAAAAGAAAAATATTGTTTCGGCGGCATTTTTCATATAATTTTGTCAAATCCGAATCCAGATTTTCAATCACTTCCAAATAAGCGTAATAACCTCGATAATGACCGGTCGAATCCACTGCGCCGACATTGACGACAAGAATAAACTTTTGGTCAGGATATTTTTCCATGACGGACAAAACCTCAACCGCCGCATCCAATCCCCAGCGGTTGTATCCGGCATATTTGTCGCTTATATTTTTTGTATTTGTATAAGAAGAGGCGCGGTTTTTATGAGATTCTAAAACGGATGTGATTTCTTGAACGACTTTTTTATTTGAATCGGCAAATTCGTTTGTTTGGACGATAAATTCCATATTGTTGACCGAGTTCGTTTTATCATAAGCAATCACATCAAATTTTTGACGCATGGATTCAAAATCCCCGCGCTGCATCACACCGATACACAAAAAACCTTCTTTTCTGAGAGCGTCCATGATTGTTGAATCCGTGTATCCGACCATTTCAGAATCTGCCGACGGGTTTCCGGTTACCAAGACGGAATGCCCGATTTCAGTCATCGGAACCGGAACCGTCATTTCCGAGATTCGGAAACCATTTTTATAAATATCAGGCAAAACCGAACATGAAGCTTTTTGAATCGATTCTCCTTCCAAAGTTTCTCCTTTTAACTCCGGAAAAAGGTAATAAGAACCCATCCCGTCAACAATTAAAAGAACAGCGCCGTTTGGCGTTAAATTCCACTCATCCAAATGCGTTGAAAAAGAATCGGACGAAGAGGCAAAAGTTACGGATGACGCTGTCGTCATAAAAATTAAAAGGAAAAAAAATACGAACAAAAGCTTTACGGATTTTTTTAAAAAAGTTTTCGAATTCATATCTTTTAGAAAAACCTGAAAGAATAACTGTGTGTCGAAATATTCAAAATCCAAACATTTAAATCTGAAATTTGAAATTGTATTGAAATTTGAACCTGTTTTTATCTTAAACTTCAGTTGAAGTTGCAGTTTAATAAATGTATATATAAAACGCACTCCTTTTTTAATTCATTAATTCCATGATTTGGAATGTTTATGAAATTTTAATTTCATTTTCACTGTCATTTTTTTATGAAAGTTATTTATTGATTAACAAAAATTCCAAAGAAGAAGGTTTAAACATGAATATGAAAACACTATTTGTTTTGTGTTTGGTTTTAATCAGCGCGGTTTTTATCAGCGGCTGTTTATCCGGCGATTCTTCCAAATCGGATGATGTCGGAACCAAATCATTCAAATCCGAAAAAGAAATGAAATCCTTTTTTGAATCCCTCGAAAAAAGAGGCGGCGGCACTGTTTTTTATAACTCGGTCAGTTATTCCAAAGTTTCGGGAACCGGTTTTGAAGCTCCAATGTCTCCGGCAGAACCGATGGCAATGGAAGATGCGGCCGTTGCAGAAGCGGACGGCGGCAGTCGTTATTCCGGAACAAATGTTCAAGTTTCCGGCGTCGATGAAGCCGACATTGTTAAAACCGACGGCAAACTCATCTATTACTCCCCCGGCTTAAGTTATCCGACGGATATGATTTTCCATGAAGACAAATATTATTCCTATTATAATTACAACAGCACACAAATCACGTACGTCATAAACGCTCTTCCTCCCGAAACGGCAAGTATTATTTCAAATATAACAGATTCCGGCGGCAGCCTTTACTTGTATGATGATACGCTGATTACAATCGATTATAATCTCATTAAAGCGTATGACATCAAAGACCCGTCCGCACCCCAAATGAAATGGAAGCAAGAGTTTGACGGCGGTTATGTGAATTCCCGTATGATTGACGGAGAATTGTTTTTGGTGACTCAAAATTATAAATCTCTTCACTATCCGATTATGTATATGGAAAAAGCCGTTCCGTATGAGAACTGCTATTATCCGTACGGTCCCGATATGATTATGCCCGATATCAGCGTTACGTATTATGTTTCCAAAATGGATGTTAAATCCGGCCAAACAAATGATTTGATTGCATTAATCGGCTCTTACAGCACAATCATGTACACTTCGGAAAATAATATTTATTTAACGAATTATTACTATCCCGACACTCAAAAAATAGAACTGGATTTCATTGTCAATAACGGCAGCGATTATTTCCCGTCTTCTGTCATGAAAGAAATTAAAACGGTCATGGGCTACGATTTAAGCGACCGTGTCAAATCCATGGCGATGGATGAAATCATTTACAATTACGCTTCCGAATTGAACGAAGAAGAAGCCATTGAGTTGAATGATCGTTATTATAAAGATTACAATGAATATTCCTCTCGCATCATCGAGGAAGCCGAAAAAACAACGGTTACGAAAATCGATTTAAAAACATTTGAAGTCACATCCGGATTTGTTCAAGGAAGAATCAATGATCAATTCTCGATGAACGAACACGACGGGTATTTGCATGTGATTGCCACCGCCGGAAGCAATTGGAGAACAGAAAACAGTCAACAGGAAACTTCCGTTTATGTTTTTGATTCCGATATGAGCGTGACGGGCAAATTAAGCGGATTGGCGCCGCGCGAAGATGTTAAAAGTTCTCGTTATGTCGGCGACAGACTTTATTTGGTCACTTATGAACAAATCGATCCGTTCTTTGTGATTGATTTAAGCGACCCTCAAAATCCGCAGATTCTGGGTGAACTCAAACTTCCGGGCTATTCCACCTATTTGCATCCGCTGAGTGAAACACTCATTCTCGGTGTCGGTGAAACCGGCGATTGGAGAGACAGACAATATAAATTGACATTATTCGATGTCACGGATGTCAACAATCCGGATGAAATTGACAGTTATTACTTTGACAGCGATCAATACATCAATTTGTACGACCACCATTCCTTCCTCTGGGATGCCGAAAAGAGTTTGATTGTCATTCCGGGCTATGAGCACGCTTACATTCTCGAAGTGAAAGACAACATTATTTCATTGATCAAAGACGATTATCATAAAAACGCAACCGTTCAAAGATCTCTTTACATTGATGATTATTTGTATATTTTCTCAAGCAAGGAAATTCACGTCTACGATCAAAACACATGGTCTCGTGTAAAAACGATTGAAATCCCGCAACCGGTTTACCCGGATTATTCGGTTTATCCGCCGGTTTATTTCGGACCGCTTCCGGTGACCGTCGTCAAAGAGCCGGCGGGAAGGCTTCAGGTTACCGACGAACCGGTTGCGCCTATTGCGGCATAATCTTTTTACGGGAAATGCCGTTTCATTCGGCTTTCCATTTTTATTTTTTTGTTTTCCTTCTTTTTTATTTTTTCTATTTCTGTTTTATATTTTTTATAAGACCATAGTTGTCAACCCAAGTCAAACGGCAAAAGTCTTGTTAAAAACGCACCGCGCCAAAAAGCGAAAACGATTGATCGTTTTTAAAAACTTTAAACAAAAAAGAACGGCAAAAGTCTTGTTAAAAACACGCCGTGCCAAACAACGAAAGCGTTTGGTCAATTTTAACTTAAAACAAATCTGAACGGTAAACGGCTTATTAAAAGCACACCGCATCAAACAACGAAACGACCGATCATTTTTAAAAGTTTTAAAAAGGCGGAAACTTTTTTGTATCTTTTTTTGTATCGTTTTATTCCATTTTTATTTTTCGATAACATCAACATTTTTCATTTCATTTAAAATAATTGTTGAAAATAAAATTTATTTTGTTTGCTTTTTATATAGATTAATAGCGTTTTTTAATATGAGGAAATTTATAGCATTTATTTTCAATCATTTTTGGACCGGGGTTTTATTTTGAAAAATTCTGATACTTTAGATTCGGCGGCTTCTTGTCAACAACCGACGGCGACACTTTCAAAGGAGGGTGTCTTTGTCACGGTTGTCGGGATGATTGTCAATATCGTTTTAACCATTTTTAAAGTCAGTGTCGGAATCATCGGAAACAGCACCGCTTTAATCGCGGACGGGGTTCATTCTTTGTCGGATTTGTTGACGGATTTTGTGGTTATTTTCAGCATCCATATTTCCGAAAGGCCGGAGGATGATTCCCATCATTTCGGGCACAAAAAAATCGAAACCCTGACTTCTTTTTTTGTCGGAATCATGTTGTTTTTTGCCGGTTTGATGATTTTTTACGAAGGCGCCAGCCGCGTTTATGACTTTATCACCGGAGTCTCTTTTCAAACCCCCTCCATGATCACGTTTATCGTCGCGCTCATTTCCGTCGTTTTAAAAGAATTGCTTTTCCGATACACTTATCGAGAAGCGAAAAAAATCGGAAGCGAAATGATTGAAGTCAACGCTTGGGAGCATCGCTCAGACGCCTTTGCTTCTGTCGGGGTCGCGGCCGGAATCGGCGTGACGATTCTGTTCGGGGAGCAGTGGGCTGTCTTAGATCCGATTTTAGCGATACTGTTGGCGTTTTACATTCTTTACGTGGCTTCTAAAATCCTTTACCACAACGCAAACGATTTGATGGACGCTTCTTTGGACGAGGAGATAAATGATGAAATCATAGCCATCGCAATCGGTTGCGACGGCGTTTTAAACGCGCACTCTTTAAAAACAAGAAAACTCGGAAGCGCAAAATCCGTTGATGTTCACATCATGGTCGATGAAAATTTAACGGTGGAAGAAGCCAATTTGATTCAGCAGGAAATCGAATTTAAATTGAAAAGAGAATACGGTGACGACACTTATGTTATTGTTAAGATTGAGCCGTTCATCGACCGAAAAAGGGAGAGAGAATTGCATATTTTAAGCAACCAATAATTTTTTTGAAAAACGAATTATTTCTAATTAATATTTTTATCTAATTACCATTTATTTATACTATTTTATGCCCCAAAAATTTATATAATTCTTGAATTTTTTTATTATTGTACAATTATATTTTAATTGTATGTGGGCTCAAAAATGTTTACAGAGATTTGAACCCACAAATTGCATTGAAGCAAGTGATAATATGCGTTTTAAGTATTTATATTATCTACTTGCTCCTCTACAGGAGTGAAAAAATATGATAAAAAAATTTATATTTAAATCTAGTGTTTCATTTTTGATGATATTGTTATTTATTGGTATGACTTTTGCACCAATAGTGAATGCACAAGCCGATGAATTAAAAAATAAACATTTAGAGCAAGAAATTGAATATATTGCAGAACATTCTAAGATATTATATGAAACTTTAAATGAACAAATTATTGTTATGGAGACAATTGAAAACGAAATAATTTATGGGGTTCTGAAAAGAGATGATGTGAATCAAAACAGAATTTATTTTACAGCTGTTTCACAAAATGATCTTCAATCTTTGTTTACTTCAAAACAGAACAATTTAATTTCTCAAAATATTTCTTCTAATCAGATTGAAAGTGAAGTTTTAAAATTGAATAATGTTTTTTCTGATAATTTTATATGTTCTGATGATACTCTATCTATAATACGTGCTGCTGCGGCATCATCTGTTGGGTTTGGTCGTGGAAGTTATGCTGAAAACTATGGCAATTCAGTAACAGGCGGTGTTCATGTTTATCTTTCACCTATTGATGCGAGTGATGCTGTTCTCGGATCAACCGCTATTTTAGGTTTAATTGCTTCAGCGATTGTTCTACTTTCAAGTGGTAGTCTTGCCGTTCCCGCAGCATTAGTGGGTGGACTGGCATATGCAATTCAACTTTATTACGTAGTTGCTAAAAATAATGACGGCAGTTTAGATATTAATATGTCTTATGCTGCAGTTTACTTCTATACATTGGGTATTAATATTCCGGGTTTGTACATTACATTGGGTGTAGGTTCACGAGTATATAAGTATTTTATTTCATAAAGGATATTTATATCCTTTTTAATTTATTGAAGGTGTTATCATATGAAAAAAAATAAATTTATTCTTTTTTTTGGTATTTTCCTGATACTTTTAGTTTTTTTTATTAGTATTTTTATTTATTTTTCAAATTCTTATAATTCTCCAACATTAAGCACTCTTTCTCAGCTGTTTTATATGCTCGGATTTCTATTCCTTTTATATTATTATGTTTCGTCTCGTCCTAAACCAAAAACAAAATATTTAAAAACAATAGTTTTTATTATTTTTTTGTTGATTGCATTCTATTTTATAATTTGGATTTTTTTGAATAATTATATCTATACTTATCAGGGAACAACATATTATATTTTAAATATATGGGCAAATTTATTTCTATATTTAATAGCAATTGTGTTTATTACTCTTGCCATCCAATATACAGATTTGATTATTGATAAATTAAAAAATTTATTGAGATTGTAAATATCGTATTCAATGAAGAAGTGTATGTATTTTCAGTTTTATTTTCTTTTATTTCTTTTTTTACAATGATGGTTTTTCGAAAAAATTATATAATTCTTATTATTTTTCAGAATGAGGAATTTAATGAAAAATGAGCAAAAAAAACATACTGTGTTTATTATTTTATTTGTTATTTTAAATGTGATTGCATATTTATTTTCTGAATTGACGGATTACAGTTCGGCGGATTCTCTCTTAATATTCGTTGTTTTACCGCTTATGATTTTATCCACTTTAGTTATGCATGTGCCAAAAATATGGAAAATGATCACAGTGTTGTTGGTTTTTGTCGTTTTATATTTCGCATTGGTCAGCTCTCCGGATTTAAGAAATATTAAATTGGCTTTTTTCATTTTTTTGATAATATATATATTTGCAATAACCTATTTCAGTGAACGAAACAGGATAAGAAATCAATAATTAATTTTACAAATGCAAAAATTATAATTTCCGCGCTTTTGCAATAATATTTTATATTTAAAGTCAATTGACTTATCCAAAACAGAGTCTATTATATTCGAGGAGCTGACTTCGCTTTTCGTTTTCTTTTTATCTGTTCCTTTTTAATTTTTGAAATGTATTGAAATGTGATTAAATATGGCACAAAAACCGCAAACATTAGCTGAAAAGATTATCAGTGGCCGTGCCGGCAAAGAGGTTTATGCCGGCGACATTACGCTTGTCGATGTCGATGTGACCGCTGTTCAGGATGGAACGGGACCGCTTGCGGTTCAGCAACTTGAAAAAATGAATTTGGTTCAAGCCGCCAATCCGGATCGTACGGTTTTATTCATTGACCACGCCGCGCCCAGTCCTCAAAAAGATTTATCCAACGCGCACGTCATTCTTCGAACGTTTTCCAAAAAAACGGGCGCGCACCTTTCCGAAGCCGGAGAAGGGGTTTGCCACCAACGTTTGGTTGAAACCTATGTCAATCCCGGAGATATTTTAATCGGCGCGGACTCCCACACCTGCACGTCCGGCGCGCTCGGCGCGTTTTCAACCGGAATGGGCTCAACGGACGTCGCCGTCGGAATCGCTCTGGGCAAAACCTGGTTCCGCGTTCCCGAAACCTTTTTGGTTAACGTGACCGGAGAATTTAAAAAAGGCGTTTACGCCAAAGATTTGATTCTTCATTTAATCGGTTTGATCGGCGCGGACGGCGCGACTTACAAAGCGCTTGAATTCCGCGGGGAGACGGTTGAGAAAATGACCATGTCTCAAAGATTCACATTGGCCAACATGGCCGTTGAAGCCGGCGCCAAAGCCGGTCTTTTTGAAACGGACGCGACGACAAAAGCGTATCTTGAAGAACGCGGCCGCGGCGATAAATTTAAAGAAATCAAAGCCGACGCAAACGCTGTTTACGAACGCGTGATTGACATTGACGTTTCCGAATTGGAACCGACGATTTCAAAACCGCACACGGTGGATAATACCGTGACGGTTGCCGAAATCGCGGGAACGAAAATCGACCAAGTTTTTATCGGAACCTGCACCAACGGCCGATTGGACGATCTTGAAATCGCCGCGAAAATTCTGGAAGGAAAACACAGGCATCCGGACACGCGTTTGATTGTCGTTCCGGCCTCAAAGGAAATCTTTTTGCAAGCCGTTCAAAAAGGATACATTGAAACGTTTATCAAAGCCGGCGCAATCATCATGGCTCCCGGATGCGGCCCGTGTGTCGGCGTTCACGAAGGCGCGCTGGCCGACGGCGAAGCGTGTTTGGCAACGCAAAACAGAAACTTCCAGGGCCGAATGGGCAACACGGAAGGATTTATTTATCTCGGATCTCCGGCAACGGCCGCCGTAACGGCGATCGCGGGCGTTATTGCCGATCCGCGCGAGGTGATTTAATGTCTGAGACAATTTATAATGGCAGAGCTTTCAAATTCGGTGACGACATCAGCACGGATCATATCGCTCCGGGCCGCTTGTTCCACCTTCGAACCAATTTGCCGGAATTGGCAAAACACGTTTTAGAAGACGCCGATCCGGAATTCGCGAAAAAGGTTCAAAAAGGGGATTTTGTTGTCGGCGGAAACAACTTCGGTCTCGGCTCCTCTCGCGAGCACGCGCCGACAATCATTAAAATGGCCGGCGTCAGCGCCGTTTTAGCGAAATCCTTTGCGCGCATTTTTTACAGAAACGCCATCAATGTCGGCTTGCCGGTTTTGATTTGCGACACCGATCAAATCGACGAGGGCGACCGATTGGAAGTTGATTTGGCCGGCGGCGTTATTCGAGATGTCACCAAAGGAATCGAATTGACGTTTTCTCCGCTTCCGGACGCCATGATCACCATTTTAAACGACGGCGGACTGGTGGCGCATATTGAGAAAAACAAAGGGTTTAAATTCGATTAAAAATCGTTTTTAAATTTTATGGAAAGTTTTTCAAAACTTTTCATTTCATTTCTTTTTTTACTTTTACCCAAAACATTTGTCAATCGTTTTTGAATTTTTAAAAACACGGGTTGTTTTCGCTGTTTGGGCGCGCTTTCTTTTGAGGGGTCTGCCGCTTTGCGTTTTATATCTTATTCGCTGTTATTGTATCGGTATCGACGCTTTTAAAAACCATTTTGTAAGAGAAGGGTTGCCGGCAAACCTCAAATAACAGGTTTTAAATTGTTTGAATTATATTTGTCCATTCAGTTCATTAAATCATTTTATTTTTATATTCTTTAATATTCATTTAAATTTCAAGGAATTATTATGAAAACGAATCGTTTTGTAATCACCGTTATCGGTGTTGACACGGTCGGAATTGTTGCCGGCGTGACGCGTGTGATGTCGGATTTCGGCGTCAATATTATCGATATTCGCCAAACGTTAATGGAAGATATTTTTACCATGTTAATGATTGGGGAAGTCAAAAGCGAGAATTTTGTTTTAAAAGATTTTCAAGACAAAATGACGCAAGTCGGTCAAGAGTTTAAAGTTGAAATTCGCGTTCAGCATGAAGATGTTTTCAAATACATGCACCGCATTTAAGGAGTTTTTTTATGTATTTGACGTCTGAAGAGATTTTAGAAACCATCGATATGGTTCGAATGGAGCATTTGGATATTCGAACCGTCACCATGGGAATCAGTTTAAGAGATTGTTCTCATCCCGATATTGATATTTTCAATCAAAACATTTATGAAAAAATTGTCGGCAAAGCGGAAAATTTAGTCGGCACCGCCGAAGCCGTTGAAGAACTTTACGGCATTCCGATTATCAACAAACGCATTTCGGTAACCCCGATTGCAATCGCCGCGGAAGCTTGCAAGAATCCGGATTTCGTTTCCGTTGCAAAAACGTTGGATAAAGCTGCAAAAGAAGTCGGCGTGAATTTTATCGGCGGTTTCAGCGCGTTGGTTCAAAAGGGAATGACGGACGGGGATCGCCGTTTGTTGGAATCCATTCCAAAAGCGCTTTCTCAAACGGAGCGCGTGTGCTCTTCCGTTAATTTGGCCGGCTCCAAAGCGGGCATCAATATGGACGCCGTCGCCTTGATGGGAAATATGATTAAAAAAACGGCGGAGCTGACGGCCGAATCCGACAGTATCGGCTGCGCCAAATTGGTTGTTTTCGCCAATGCGCCGGATGACAATCCGTTTATGGCCGGCGCGTTTCACGGTGTCGGGGAAGCGGAGTGCGTCATTAACGCCGGTGTTAGCGGCCCGGGCGTCGTGAATTCCGCGCTTCGAAGGTTGAAAAATCCGTCTTTGGGTGATATTTCGGAAGAAATTAAGAAAACGGCTTTTAAAATCACAAGGATGGGCGAGATGGCGGCGCGCGAAGTTTCTCAAAGGCTCGGCGTTGAGTTCGGCGTTGTCGATATTTCTTTGGCGCCGACGCCTGCGGTCGGGGACAGTGTCGCCGAGATTTTAGAGGCGATGGGTCTTGAAAGATGCGGAACGCACGGAACAACCGCGGCTTTGGCTCTTTTAAACGACGCGGTTAAAAAAGGGGGCGCTATGGCGTCTTCTTCTGTCGGCGGCTTGAGCGGCGCTTTTATTCCGGTAAGCGAGGATGCCGGAATGATTCGATCCGTCCAAGACGGGGCGTTGTCGCTTGAAAAATTGGAAGCCATGACTTGCGTTTGCTCCGTCGGCTTGGATATGATTGCCGTTCCCGGAGACACGTCCGCATCCACCATCTCCGCAATCATTGCCGATGAGATGGCAATCGGCGTCATTAACAAAAAAACAACCGCCGTTCGCTTGATTCCCGCCGTCGGCAAAAAAGTCGGCGACAGCGTCGAATTCGGCGGTCTTTTGGGCTCTGCGCCGGTTATGAATGTGTCCGCCTTCAGCTCGGAAGAATTTATCAAGCGCGGAGGTCGAATTCCGGCGCCGATTCAATCTTTAACCAATTGATTTTTAGGAGTTTTTAAAAGTGTTTTTATTTTAAATGCTTTTTTAAACGCTTCTTTTTTTAAAAACGGCAGGGTCGAAACTATCCGGTACTCGATAAAAAAACAATTTAAATAAAATTCAAATTAAAACAAATAATTAATCCAATATATTGATTCTGATTCAAAATAAGAGTGTTCGGCATTTATTTATTTATATATTTGTTTATTCATATATTTATTTATTCAGTATGTTTTTTGATAACATCAATTAAATCAACGCTTTTGAAGGGTTTTTCGATGACTTCTTTGACGCCCACTTTTAAGAGTTCATTGTTTTTGGTTGAAGAAAAGGAAGTCAGCACAACAATGACGGCATCGGAATCATTTTTCAAAATGCTTTCCGCAATTTGAATTCCGTCGGCGCTTGGATTAATGGTATTTATGATGACGATATCCGGGTTCGTTTTTTTGTATATTTCAACGGCTTTCTCTTTGTTTTTAGATTGTTCAACGAAATATCCCGAATTTTGAATGATTTGAGCAAGAAGATTTCGAAGTAAATCCTCTTCATCAACGACCAATACTTTTTTTTGCATATTTCTTCCCTTAAATTTTAATAGACCGACCATATTTTTTTGTTTTTAAATGCCTTTTTAAAATATATATCTCCTATATTATTTATTATATCATAGATTGAAGAAATAGATTATAAAGTATTCGTTATGCTCATTTTATGGTTTGTTGTTTGTTCCGGTCGTTTTTTAAAATAGTTTATTCTTACCGGCACCCTTAAAACAGGCATACGTATATATATACTAATATGAAAATAAAAAATAAAATATTTGAATCTTTTTTGTTCCAAAAAATGAACTTGGACGGCAAATCAAAGGTTTTTTGGAATTTTACAGTCGTTTTGTTTTGAGAAATTTAAGAATGGTCAAAAAATTTTAAAAACAATAATAGACTGATTAGAATAATCATTTGACCTTTCCCATACTACAAGTTTAAGTGACGTTTATTTTTTCTTGTTATTTGAATAATTCTTTAGAATTGTATGTTTCATAGTCTGTTTTTGATTCATGCTTTTGAACGGATTGGTATGATGATTGAAACAATGGTTTTTTTTCAAATCCCCATCTTTTTGCAAAATATGAATAGGGTACCATGTTAATTCTTTTATTATAACTGGATGCGGCTTGATTATATCTTTTTTTTGCTGATGCCGTATTATTTGATTCCTTTTTTATTTCTTTTATTAAATCTGTATACATCGGCGTTGCTGTAATTTTTGGAGTAAGATCTGTTATTTTATAAATTCTTTGAAGCGCCATGTCTATACTACTCGCTTTTTCAAAAACCGATAAATTTTTACCGCGAATTTCTGTAACATCTTTTACAAAATTATATTCATTTATGTCATAATTTTTTATAAGATTTACAATTGAATTTATTATATCATATTGTTTTTCCAATTGTATATCTAAGTTGGCGGCCCATTTTTCAACATCTTCCGAATAATATGTAAATTCATTTCTTTTTCGTAATAATTTATGAAGGAAAATTGATATTAATACAATAATTATGATAGTAATAATAACAAGTATGATTATTTCTATTTTTAATTCCTCCCGTTTGAAAGTTTATAGTTTTTATTAAATCGTTCTTATAATGATTTTTAAATGTAATTAAGCCCTTAAATATTTTGGTCAATCCAAAAATCATATATTCAGATTTATATTATATTTAGTTCATGCCGTCGATTCAGTAATTCAACTTATGAAAACAAATATGTCCTTTATTCAAATCAGTTTTCTTCAAGGCGATAAAATAAAAAATCAAAAGTTGTTAAAGAAATTTATTTTGATATAAATCGTGATGATATTCAAGAAAATTGTAAAATACGTATCTCATTTTAGATAAAAAAAGGGACCCCGGAAAACCGAGACCCCGTGTTTGTAGTATTTATGGACTGATCGGGAATTGAACCCGAGGCCTCTACCATGCCAAGGTAGCGATCTCCCGCTGATCTATCAGCCCTTTTTTATTTTGTTTTTTTTCAGGTTAAATTTAACCTGATTGCACAATTCCGAT
>Ga0265295_1004526_pt1 | contig 18613 bp, 18 predicted proteins | sample Munlansysbiofilm_FD_192503 | JGI IMG/M metagenome (GOLD analysis project Ga0265295, IMG submission 192503) | Leachate microbial communities from a municipal landfill in Southern Ontario, Canada - Methane capture system biofilm | ecosystem: Engineered > Solid waste > Landfill > Unclassified ...
ACAGACTCGAAATCTGTTGTACCGCAAGGTACCGTGGGTTCGAATCCCACCCCCTCCGCCAGTTTTCTATAAACAAGGGCTTGACCGATACCGGTCAAGCCCTTGTTTTTGTTTGTGCACCCGCGCTTTGAAATTAGGGTTCAGAGGGTCGGGCGATCAGGCCTTGTCGCTGACTTCCTTCGGGCTGGCCACCGCCTTGACGATGCCGAACATCACCAGAGCGGCCGGAACCAGCTGAGCGACAACGATCAGGCCGCAGAAGCCGAGGAACAACCAGACCAGCAGACCACTGTGGTCAGCGCGCTGCGTGGCGGCGAACACCGGCGAGGCAAGCAGCAGCGAGGTCAACGAGAGCAGGGTGGTTTTAAGGGTGGTTTTCATGGCGTCCTCCTGTGGTGAAACGTTTATGGGGGTTGAATCGGTTATCGGTTTGTTCCGTTGCCCTTCTGCTCGACTATTTCAGCGGCAGGGTTTCCTTGCTGTGGGTAACCGCCCGGGTGATGCCGACCAGCAACAGCAGCGACGGCAGAATCTGGGTGGCGATCAGCAGGGCAAAGAAGCCAAGGAATGCCCAGAGCAGAAAACCGCTGGAGGAAGCATCGGCTGCCGCGTAGACCGGCGAGGCCGCCAGCAAGGAAGTCAGGGTCAGCAGCGTGGTGGTTTTCATGATGTCCTCCTGTGGTTGCGGTTGATGGCTTGCGGTCGTGCGTTGTTCTTGCCAAGACACTACTGCGCGAGACGTGCCAAGCCGTCTAGAAAACAATGTAAAAAGTAAAAATCTTTTCAAGTGATTGAAATTAGATGAAAGATGTAGGGCGCTATTCTGCCTGCCTGTGCTGCGGCGAGCCAAGCCGGGATGAGAACCGCGATTGTGACGGGGCGAACGTATGGTGGCGCTATGCACTGGGCAGCAGCGGTAACGTCGGGCAGCGCGGCGGGTTTGCTGGTTTTTAGCCTATCCTGCCGGAATGTCGATAGTTTTTTGGGTGTATGGTGGAAATGTGCCGGCCGCGGCGGCAAACCGAAGGGATGCGTTCGGGGCCGGCTGTGGGTCAGAGGGTGGCAGCAGGACTGCCGAGAACCTGTCGAGCCAGATTCAGGCCGCTGAGCCAGGCGTCTTCCACCCGGCGGCCAAGGCACCAGTCGCCGCATAGGCCAATCCGTTCAGCCGCTTGCCACAGGCAGGGCTGACCGAGGGCCTGGCGGGTAAAACCGTAGCGCCAGCGATGGCAGAACAGGATCTGACTGTCGCGGGCTGGGGGCCGACAATCCAGCCAGAACTGGTGCATCTGTTCGCCAATCTCTGCCGGCGGTTCTTCCAGGTGGTTCTGTGACCATGCGGTTGAGGCCTGCAGAACATAGATGCCCTGTCGACTGCGACCGGGTTTGGCGCTGTTGTGGGTGATGCGCCGCAGATGGGGATGGGCGCCAATCTCGACATCTGGCAGGGGAAGAGGGGTGGCGGTCTGCACCACGGTGACCCAGCAGGGCTCCATTTCCACGCTGGCCAGTTGTGTCGCCAGTGCGGGTAGCGCTGCCAGCAGGGGCCGGGCCTGGGGCGCTGGCAGCGCCAGCAGGACCAGATCCCAGCTGCCCAGCAGGGAATCGCCATCGTTGAACAGTTGCCAGCGGTTGCCGTCGCGCTGTAACCGGGCCACGCGGGTGGAGGGCTGAAAGCAGACCGGCGCCAGCAGGGCGCGGGTGACGGCACTGCTGCGCGGTACGCCGACGTAGCAGGACTGCTCGTCGGCGGCCGCCAGGCCACCGATGCCGGGCTGCCAGGTGGCCAGCACGCTGCTGGCGAGGCGTTGTTGCAGAAAGCGATGAAAGGCCGGCTGCTCGGCACCAAAGTAGGGCGCACCGTGATCGATCCAGTCACCATGGTATTGACGACTGGCCAGCCGGCCGCCGCTGCCCTTGCTTTTGTCGAACAGGGTGACCGCGATGCCGGCTTCCTGCAGCAGGCGCGCCACCGTCACGCCGGCCATGCCGGCGCCAACAACGGCGGCGTTCATGATTGGTCGCCTCTTTGTTCCAGGGTCTCCAGACAGGCGGCCCGCACGGCTTCGAGACCGGCAATGGTGGCCATCTGGCTGTTGTCGCCTATGATGCCACGGCCGGTCCAGTCATTGCCCTGGCGGACGTAAAGGGCCTGCAGTTCCGCTTCCACCTGCCGCAGGGTACGACGAGGCTGACAGCGAACCTGCTCGGCGAAGAAGCCATACAGGCCCTCGATAATTTCCTGTTGTTTTTTCTGTAGAAACTCCATGTTTGTCTCCTGCTGGCGAACGCTGCCGTAACGGGTTGTCATGTGCGATTTTTTGGATATATAATCAGGCAAGAGACATTTTGTCTAGGACAAAAACACCCCCCCTTTGCCGGAGGACTACCGATGCCCCATGTTGTACTGGAACAGACGCCGCCGTTGCGACAGCTCTTCGAGGCGCTCAGGCCTGAGACGCTCAAGGATGAAACCCGTATTCTGAAGCTGGGCGAGGGTTATCTCAACGCTGCTGGCAGTTGCGCGCTCATTGAGGCGCTGGCCATTGAAGCGGGCCGGCAGCAGAGCTTTTTTATTCAGCTGGCGCAGAAGCCGGCCGGTCTGACGGTGCGGCTGCTGCCCCTGACCGATCCGGACAAGACCGCCGGTGTCAAGACCCTGCTGGCGCTGGTGGCGCAGCAGATCCGCCAGTCTGAGCCGGACGTCCGTTACGGCAAGACCAATCTGCAGGATTTTCTGCTGCCCTAAAGGGTCCGTTTGTGATACACAGCCTTTGAGAAGCCAGACCCTCTGACAGCGGAGGCGTTCTGGCTTTTTGCTGCGGCTTGGGGCTGTCAATCACGAACAGGGCAGGAACAATGAAGGAAAATCCGCACACAAGCGCTCCGCCGCAGCCGGTTCCGGAGGTGGTGGGCGATGCCACGCGGGCCGCGCTGCGGATGCTGCGGGCGCTGCGGCCGATTATCCGGGCGGTAGATGTGTCCTCCCATCGCCTGGCCGGACAGCACAACATCACCGGTCCCCAGCTGGACTGTCTGCTGACCCTGCGTGAATTGGGGCCGCTGACCAGCGCCGTGCTGGCGCGGCGCCTGTACCTGAGTCCCAGTACGGTGGTCGGGATTGTCGACCGGCTGGAGGAGAAGGGGTTGTTGCAGCGCGAGCGCGACCGCCGCGACCGCCGTCAGGTGTATCTGTCTCTCACCGCGGCTGGCACCCAGCTGACCGCCCAGGCGCCGACCGTGCTGCAGGATCGGCTGGCGCAGGCGCTGGCGGCTCTGCCACTGGAGGAACGTCAGAACCTGACCCTGGCGCTGGAACGATTGGCGCTGCTGTTTCAGCCGGAATCCCTTACGGCCCTGACGCACCTGCAGCCGGCCGCCGCTGTCGCTCCTGCGGCAGCCGGCGCTCAAGGCTCTTCCAACCTGACAGATTAGGCACGATTCAGCCCTTGGTCTTGACAGGGGCTGATGGTTTTTGTTAGCATCGTTCGTGTTCTAATAATTCACTCCAAAATTAAGCTAGCCGTTCTCGTAGCGACAAACCGCTCAACCGAGGGAGTCTCCCATATCATGAAAATCTTTTCTTCTTCCCAGCAGCAGCTGGCCCGCGAGCTGTGTAACGAGCAGGTTGGTCTGTCCAACTGGCGCGACTGGCGCTGGCAGCTCAAGCACAGCATTCGTGATATCGCGACCGTCGAGCGCTTGCTGGGCGTGACTTTCGACACTGCCCACCGGCGCCAACTGGAACAGACCGTCAAAACCTTTCCGCTGAGCATAACGCCTTACTATCTGTCGCTGATTGACCGGGCGGATGTGCTGGGTGATCCGGTGTTCCGTCAGGCCTTTCCCGATCCACGCGAGCTGCAGGTGGAGCCCTGCGACATGGCCGATCCGCTGGCCGAGGATGTTGACAGCCCGGCGCCGGGCATCACCCATCGCTATCCTGATCGGGTGTTGTTCCATGTCAGCAATGTCTGCTCCATGTACTGTCGCCATTGCACGCGCAAACGCAAGGTGGGCGATGTGGATTCGATTCCCGACCGTGAGCAGATTCAGGCGGGTCTCGATTACATTCGTGCCACGCCGGTGATCCGTGATGTGCTGCTCTCGGGTGGCGATCCGCTGATGCTCAATGACGCCTATCTTGACTGGATTCTCACCGCCTTGCGCCAGATTCCCCATGTGCAGGTTATTCGCATCGGTACCCGCATGCCGGTGGTGCTGCCCTATCGCATTACCGACGAACTGGTGACCTTGCTGAAGAAGCACCACCCGCTGTGGCTCAACACCCATTTCAACCATCCGCGCGAGGTGACCGGCTCGGCCCGCGAAGCCCTGCGCAAGCTGGCGGATGCCGGTATCCCGCTGGGTAATCAGGCGGTGCTGCTGGCCGGTGTCAATGACTGCCCGCGTATCATCAAGGCGTTGGTGCACAAGATGGTGGAAAACCGGGTACGGCCCTATTACCTGTATCAGTGCGACCTGTCTGAGGGGCTCAGCCACTTCCGCACGCCGGTGGGCAAGGGCATCGAGATCATGGAGGCGCTGATTGGCCACACCAGCGGTTTTGCCGTGCCGACCTATGTGGTCGACGCGCCGGGCGGTGGCGGCAAGATACCGCTGAGCCCCAATTACCTGATTTCTCTGTCGACCAACAAGGTGGTGCTGCGCAATTACGAGGGCGTGATCACGACCTACAAGGAACCGGACAGTTACACCGCCAATTTCTGTGATCGCAACTGCAGCGACTGCCATCTGCAGCTGAATCTGCAGGATGGCGACGAAAGCGATGCTACCGGCATTGAACTGCTGCTGAGCGATTACGACAGCCGCATCAGTCTGACGCCGATGGAAACCGCCCGGCTGGAGCGTCGTCATGACAGCTGATCGACTGGAAAACTTTGGCGCTTCGCTGTTGCAGCATGGCCCGGCCAGCGACCGGGTCTATCTGATGAAGCTGGCCGCGGCTGATCTGCCGGCGCTGCTCGATCATATCGACGGGCTGGTGGCGCGCCATGGCTATTCCAAGGTGTTTGCCAAGGTGCCGGCAGCGCAGGCAGAGGCTTTTTCGCTGCGCGGCTATGTTTGCGAGGCGCGGGTGCCCGGTTTCTACCGTGGTTGCGACGACGGCTGGTTTCTGGCGCGCTACGCCGATCCGGCGCGGCAGCAGGATCCGGCCGCCGATCAGGTGGCCGAGGTGCTGCAGTTGGCACAGGCCAAGGCCCGGCCGCCCCGGCCCCAGGTTGTGCCGGATGGTCTGGTCTGCCGGCTGGCGACAGCGGTGGATTGCGATGCCATGGCGGAGTTGTACCGGCAGGTGTTTGCCAGTTACCCCTTTCCGATTCATCAGCCCGATTACCTGCGGCAGACTCTGGCCGAGCAGGTGCGCTATGCCGGTATCTGGCGGGGCGGGCAGTTGCTGGCCCTGGCGTCGGCCGAAATGGATGTGGCGGCCGGCCATGCCGAAATGACCGATTTCGCCACCCGGCCCGACGCCCGCGGCCAGGGCTTGGCGCACCTGCTGCTGCAGTTTCTTGAACGACACATGCCGCAGGAAGGGGTACGGCTGGGCTACACCATCGCCCGTGCCACCTCCTTCGGCATGAACATCACCTTCAGTCAGTGCGGCTATCGGTTTGGTGGCACGCTGGTCCGCAACACCCAGATCTCCGGAGGGCTGGAGAGCATGAATGTCTGGTACCGGCCCCTGGCAACCGCTCTGACCGTCACCTGATCGTCCGCGTTCACCGCCAGACCCAAGGGAGGATTCATGACCTGGCAGGAACAGCTCAAAGCCTTTGTCCGTACCACCGAACAGCTGGAGACCTTTATCCATCTGACGGCCGAGGAGCGGCTGGCGCTGGAGAATCAGCAAACCAAATGGGGAACCACGCCTTATTTCGCCAGCCTGATGGAACGCGACAATCCAAATTGCCCTATCCGGCGACAGGTGGTGCCCTCGCTGCAGGAACAGCATAATCAGTTCGGGCGGGAAAACTATCTGTTGTGGAAGGAAAATCGCGAAACTGACGAGGTGCGGCCCGATAGTATCGCCCGCCAGTACCGCGACAGAGTGGCCTTTACCGTTACCCAGGGCTGTGGCATTTACTGCCGTCACTGCTTTCGCAAGGAACTGGTGATCGATGGCGACCTGCAACTGGATTTCAATGTTGACGAGGGACTCGCCTGGCTGGCGGAGCATGCCGAGGTGCGCGATGTGCTGGTTACCGGTGGCGACCCCTTTTTGCTGGCGGACGAACAGCTCGACTATCTGATTCGTAAACTGCGTGAATTGCCTCATGTCGAAATGATCCGTTTCGGCTCGCGTACGCCCATCGTTTTGCCGCAGCGGATCGACGCCGGCCTGAAGAAGATACTGGGCGGCTATCATCGCACGCCGCTGTGGCTCAATACCCAGTGCAATCACCCCAACGAACTGACCGATGCAAGTGCCCGGGCGGTGTTAGAACTGTTGTCCTGCGGGGTTAACGTGGGCAATCAGGCGGTGCTGCTCAAGGGCATCAACGACGATGTGACAACCTTCCGAGCCCTGCACCAGAAGCTGCTGCAGCAGCGCATTCGGCCTTATTATCTGTTTTATTGCGAGGCAGCGCCCGGCATCGATCACTTTCGCACGCCGGTGGAGCGCGGCGCTGAACTGATCCGCGATGCCTTGCGGGGTCATACTACCGGTCTGGCTCAGCCGCTGTATGTGGTGGCGACCAATATCGGCAAGATTCCGCTGATGCCGGACTATTATCAGCTGGGCAGCGACGCGGACGGTCACCGTCTGCGCAACCACCGCGGCCAGACCACATGCCTGCCGCGTATCCCCGCCTAGGGTCGCTTGGCTTGATCCCGACCGCCAGGATGTCGATCCGGTGATGGCCGCAGCCGCCAGTGGCTGCGGCTGTTGTTGCGGAGGAGCAAAAAGAGGCGGCTCTGCCCCCGTGGGGTTTCAGGTTACGCCGGCCAGTTGGTGTCGTCTGTGGCAGCGATCAGATCATGGAGCCGGCGAAAGGCCGAGGCCTTGATGGCGGCAGTCAGTTGCTGGCCCGGGCGCAGGTGCAATTCAGCGACGGCATCGTTGACCACCTGGGCAATCAGGCGCTGGCCGTCGCAGTCGAGTTCGACGCCAACCCGGTTGTCGACCTCAAACAGACGCTCGACGCGTCCGGCCAGCAGGTTGCGGGCGCTGCTGGCTTCGGGGTGACGTTTGAACAGGGTGATGTCCTTTGATGACAATCCGAACAGCGCCGCTGGCGCCGCGCTGCCGGCCAGCAGCGAGAAGTGATGGCGCCCCCAACGGTAACGGTACAGCCCCCTGTGGCTGTCCAGGCGTTCGAGGGACAGCAGATTGAGATAACCGTCAGGATGGCTGCCGAGCTGGCGGCGGGCCAGGGCATCGACCGGTCCCTGGCTGTGCAGTCGGCCCTGGCGCAATTCGACCACCTCGTCGGTCAGCAGGCGCATTTCGCCGAGGACGTGGCTGGTGAGCAGGACCGGTACGCCGATGCGGCCGAACAGCTGCTGCAGGCAGGGCAGAATCTGATATTTGAGGGTATCGTCGAGGCCGCTGAGGGGTTCATCCAGCAGCAGCAGATCCGGGCAGGCCAGCAGGCTGCGGCCCAGGGCCAGCCGTTGGCGCTCGCCGCCGGAGAGCTGGCCGACACTGCGATCGAGCAGTGGGCCGAGTTGTAGCAGATCGACGAGCTGGCGGACTTCAAGCTGGCGCCGTCGGGGTGGCGTGCGGTGGTAACCGTAGAGCAGATTGCGACGCGCACTCAGATGCGGAAACAGCAACCCTTGCTGGAATACCAGGCCGATGCGGCGTTGCTGCGGGCTTAGATCGATGCCGGCGGCGCTGTCAAACAGTACCCGGTCGTTGAGGCAGATGTGGCCGTGGTCGGGTCGGCGCAGGCCGGCCAGCAGCTGAAGCAGGCTGGATTTGCCGCTGCCAGACGGGCCGAACAGTCCGCTGCGGGGCTGATTGAGGCAGCAGGCCAGTTGCAGGCTGAAGGCACCCTGACGCTTTTCCACTTCCAGCTGCAGTTTCATGACCGGCTCCGTCGCTGCAACTGTTTGAGTAGAAAATCATTGAGCAGCAGTACCGCGAGTGCCAGCAGGGCCGCCAGCAGGCACAGACCGGCTGCCTGGGCTTCACCGCCGGGGACGCTGGTGTAATCGTAGATGGCCAGCGGAATGGTGCGGGTCAGGCCGGGAATGTTGCCGGCCACCAGAATGGTGGCGCCGAACTCTCCGAGACTGCGGGCGAACATCAGGCTGGCACCCGCCAGTAAGCCCCGGCCGGATAGCGGCAGAATCAGGGTTAGCAGCCGATCGGCGCTGCCCGCCCCGAGGGTGCGGGCGGCATCGAGCAGCAGGGGGTCAATGGCCTCCATCGCCAGCCGGACTGAACGTACCAGCAGAGGGAAGCCGACCACCAGCGAAGCCAGCACGGCAGCGCGCGGGGTGAACAGGATCTGCAAACCCAGCCGGTCGAGTCCGCGGCCGATCAGACTGTCGTGCCCTAGCAGCAGCAATAGCAGGTAACCCACGACCACGGGGGGCAGGACCAGCGGCAGACTGACCAGGGCATCAATCAGCGGCTTGCCCGGCAGGCGGCTAAAGGTCAGCAGGTAAGCCACCACAAAGCCGGCGGGGAGGGCCAGCAGGGTGGCGACCATCGCTACTTGCAGCGACAGTAAGGCTGCCTGGATGTCGGTCGGTGCCAGCAGGTTCATGGCTGACTGCCCGGCAGGCTGAGCGGATCGATAAAGCCCCGTTGCACCAGCAGGGCACGGGCGCTGGGGCTGGTGAGAAAGTCCAGCAACTGCCGTGTTGCGGGGTTGTCAGCGCCACGGCTGGTCAACGCCATGGGAAAGCGGATGGGGTCATGCAGCTGGGGTGGCACCCTCAGTAGCAGGCGGGCCTGGCGCGCCAGGCAGGCATCGCTGTGATAGACCAGGGCGGCATCCACCTCGCCGCGATCGGCATAGAGCAAAGCTTGTCGCACATCACTGGTCAGCAGCAGGCGGGGCTGCAGTTCGGTCAGTAGGCCCGCATTGCGCAGGGCCTGCTCGGCGTACTGGCCGGCGGGGACACTGCGGGGGTTGCCGATGGCGATGCGGCGGCAGCTGCGCAGCTCGTCCAGGCTGCGCAGCGGGGTATCGCGGCGCCCGACCACCACCAAGCTGTTGGCGGCGAACAGTACCACCGGTTCAGTAATGCGGTTGTGTAGCCGTAACTGCTCCATCCAGTCCATGTTGGCGCTGATGAACAGATCGACCGGCGCGCCCTGCAGGATTTGACGTGCCAGTACGCCAGAAGAAGCAAAGTTGGTCCGAATGGCGGTGTTGTTGACCGGATACTGGCGCAGCAGTTCTTCCAGCACGGAACGCATGCCGACGCCGGCGGACAGTTGCAGGTTGTTGCCGGCCAGGGCTGGGCAGGGGCCGCCGGTCAGGGCCAGGCAGAGGACATGGAACAGCAGCAAGGAACGGCACAGGGAGTGTAGAGCAGTAAGACGGGACATTGGGAGCCTCCTGACAGCATGGCATGCCTGAAACGAAAACAAGGAGGCTGCCATAGCCAGACGGCAGGGCCCGGCCGACAACGCTGGCGGAGGGAACCCTGGAATCTCCCTTTGGCGGGTTTCGCAGGCTGTTGAGTGGCCTGCGAAAACCCGGCAGACGGGGGCTGAGTCGGCCCGGCAGGAGCTTCTTCAACCTGCGATCATGGTGACACAGGCTGGGGCTGCTGTCAAACACGGGGCGGTTGGGTTGGCATGAAAGCAAGAAAAAAGCTTTACAGCCTCCGAAGGCCTCGTGTACTATCCACGGCCTGTGTGGAGAGGTGACCGAGAGGCCGAAGGTGCACGATTGGAAATCGTGTGTACCGCAAGGTACCGAGGGTTCGAATCCCTCCCTCTCCGCCATTACATTTTTGATGATTCTCTTTGCCGCCACAGGTGGCAGTCGGGTCCCGCGCAACGGGCGGTCGTGAACCCCGTCAGGCCCGGAAGGGAGCAGCGGTAACGGCGCAGCCGGTGTGCCGCGGGGGTGCCTGACTGCCACTTGTGGCGGCAAAGTTTTTCCGGGCGCCGCCCGTGCGGTACAGCAGGCAGCGCCTTTGTTTTTTTCAGCCTGCCTGTTCCGGCCGAACGTTTTTGTTGGCTGCCGCGGTTCCACGGACCTACCCCTGTCGCGCCTGTCTGACGAAGCGAGCTGTTGCATGTCTTATCTGGTTTTAGCACGCAAGTGGCGACCCCAGACCTTTGCCGATCTGGTTGGGCAGGAACATGTCGGCCGTACCCTGTCGAACGCCATCGCCTGTGGCCGTGTCCATCACGCCTTCCTGTTTACCGGTGCGCGCGGTGTGGGCAAGACGTCAGCGGCGCGCATTCTGGCCAAGGCGCTCAACTGTGTCGATGGCCCGGCGGCCGAACCCTGCAATCAGTGCGACATCTGCCGCGACATCACCACCGGCAACGCCGTCGACGTGCTCGAAATCGACGGTGCCTCCAACAATGGGGTCGACAATGTCCGCGAACTGCGCGAAACCCTGCGCTATCTGCCGGCCCGCTGTCGCTACCGCATCATCATCATCGACGAGGTCCACATGCTCTCCGGCAGCGCCTTTAACGCCCTGCTGAAAACCCTGGAAGAGCCGCCGGACCACGTCAAGTTCATCTTTGCCACTACCGAACCGCACAAGATTCCCATTACCATTCTGTCGCGCTGCCAGCGCTTCGATTTTCGCAAGATTGCTGCCGTCAAGGTAGCCGCGCAACTGCGCCGAATTGTTGATGCCGAAGGGATTCACATCTCCGATCGTGCTCTGGCGCTGGTGACCCAGCGCGGAGAGGGCAGCATGCGGGACAGTCTGTCGACGCTGGATCAGGTGGTGGCTTTCTGCGGTGAACGGGTGGAGGATGCCGATGTGACCAGCCTGCTTGGGCTGGTGGATCGCCGGCTGCTTTTTGACACCCTTGAGGGTTGTATCGGTCATCAGCCGGCACTGGTGCTGGAAACCATTCGCCGTGTCGATGAGGCTGGTTATGCCTTGCGCCCGTACTGTCAGCAACTGGTGGAGCTGTGTCGGCAGCTCATTCTCTGTCCGCTGGTGGATGATCCGGCGCGGACACTGCAGCTGACAGCCGATGAGCTGGCCGAGTTGCGGACGCTGGCAGCTGGCGGGGCGCAGGAAGACTGGCAGCGGTTACTCGATTTGCTGTTGCATTGCCAGAATCAGCTGGGGCATAGCAGTTTCCCGCGGGTGCAGCTCGAAATGACGCTGGTGCGGGCCGCGACCCTGCCGCCGGCACGGGACGTGGCCAGCCTGTTGCAGGCTCTGGAGCGCCTGCAGCTGCAAGGTGCGACAGCTGCCCCGGTGGTTACGGTGCCGCAGCCGAAATCGCCAGCGCCGGTTGCTGCCACAACAGCTGCGGCGCCGGTGGCTGACTCGCCGCCGGTGCCGGCCGCGCCGCGATCCGAGGCGGCGGAGGCGACAGCGGGGCCAGCGGCAGTGTCTGTCGCCGTTGGGCAGGATGTCGCCGTGCCGGTTGACGATGCGGTGTCCGTGGCGGGAGACTGGAGCGCTTTTGTCGCCTTTGTTCAGCAGAAACGACCGCGGATTGGCGCCATTCTGGCGCAGGTGTCAGCGCTGGTTGACGGCCCGCCCGTGTTGCAGCTGGTGGCCCCTGCGGGCTCCTTTGTGCTGCAACAGCTCAGGGATGGTGAGACGCAGGAGGCTTTGCAGGAATTGGGGCTGACATTCTATGGCCAGAGGATCCAGGTGAAGGTCGAGGCTGCCAGTGGCGATGTTGTCCTGCCGCCATCCCTGCAGGAGGCGCGCCGTCAGGAGGAGACGGATCGCGAGCGACGCCTGCGGCAGGATGCCCTCGGTCATCCGCTGGTCCAGAAGGCGGTGGAGATTTTTTCCGGACAGGTTCTTGCGGTGAAGGCCACCGACAAGGGTTTTGTCTGATCAGACAAAAAGGAGAGACGGATTCATGGCAAAGGGATTGGGACAGATGATGAAGCAGGCGCAGCAGATGCAACAGAAGATGGCGCGCGTGCAACAGGAACTGGAACAGCGTGAGCTCGAAGCCAGCGCCGGTGGCGGCATGGTGACGGCGCGGGTCAACGGCAAGCAGCAGGTGCTGGCGCTGACCATTGATCCGTCTGTTGTTGATCCGCAGGATGTCGAAATGTTGCAGGATCTGGTGCTGGTGGCGATCAACGAGGCCATTCGCCAGAGTCAGCAGATGGTTCAGGAAGAGATGGGTAAGCTGACCGGTGGCCTGAGTATTCCCGGACTGTGCTGAATCTGCAGGCCTGACCTGTTGCCACCGCTGGCAGTTGTAAGCCATCATCGATCGCTTCGTTCGTTGGTGGCTTTGCTGTTTCACCCTTTATGGTTATTTATTTCAACTGAAAAAGCGTACACTGCAACTGAAAAAATAAAACGCTATTTTAAATAGTTTGGATTTTCGAGGCGTTCATGCTAGACTCCGTTCCCTGCCTGACCCGCTTGACAGCACAGCTACGGCGCTTTCCCGGCATCGGTGAAAAAACGGCCCAGCGGCTGGCTTTTTTTGTGCTGAAACAGCCACGGGCCCAGGTTGCCCAGCTGGCTCAGGCCCTGCTCGATGTGAAGGATAAGGTGGTGTTCTGTTCCCGCTGTTTTCACGTGACCGAGCAGGATCCCTGCCCGTTCTGCCGGGCGCCCGAGCGGGACGATGGCCTGCTGTGCGTGGTGGAACAGTCGCAGGATCTTCTGGCCATCGAGCGCGGCGGCGGGTATCGCGGCCGTTACCATGTGCTGCACGGTGTGCTTTCACCCCTTGACGGCGTTGGTCCGGCGGAACTGAATATCCCGCAACTGGTGCAGCGGGTAGAGCAGGGTGAGGTGCGGGAGCTGATCGTGGCGACCAATTTCACCATGGAAGGCGAAGCGACTGCGCTGTATCTGCGGCGTTTGCTGCAGCGGCCGGGACTGCGCCTGACCCGTCTGGCTCACGGTGTACCGACGGGCGGCAATCTGGAATATCTCGACGAAAGTACCCTCAGCGGGGCCATGGCACGCCGCTATGAACTCTGACCGGCCTCGCTGCCGGCTCTTTGTGCTGGTGCCGTGACCACCGCGCTGATCAGGACATCCGACAACGAATGGGTTATAAAGCCCGCTGTCTGACATCATCCAAAGGAGGAACACCATGTCGCGTAAGATGGTAAACATCGATGGCAACACCGCCGCGGCCCATGTCGCCCATGCGACCAACGAGGTTGTTGCGATCTACCCGATCACCCCGTCGTCAGTGATGGGCGAAATCTCCGACGCCAAAAGCGCCGCCGGCGAGACCAATATCTGGGGAACGGTTCCCAAGGTGGTCGAGATGCAGTCCGAAGGCGGCGCCGCCGGGGCCGTGCACGGTGCTCTGCAGGCAGGCGCCCTGACCACGACCTTTACGGCGTCGCAGGGTCTGCTGCTGATGATCCCGAACATGTACAAAATCGCCGGCGAGCTGACCTCGACGGTGTTCCACGTCTCGGCCCGTGCCATCTCGGCCCAGGCCCTGTCGATTTTCGGCGATCATTCCGACGTGATGTCCTGCCGCGCCTGTGGTTGGGCCATGCTGTGCTCCAACACGGTGCAGGAGGTCATGGATTTTGCCCTGCTGGCTCAGGCTGCTACCCTGCGCACCCGCATTCCGTTCCTGCACTACTTTGACGGCTTCCGCACCTCTCACGAAGTGCAGAAGGTTGAAGAACTGACCAAGCAAGACATGGCTGCCCTGATTGACGACGATCTGGTTCGTGCCCACAAAGCCCGCGCCCTGTCGCCGGATCATCCGGTGCTGCGTGGCACCGCCCAGAACCCCGACGTCTACTTCCAGGGCCGTGAGACCGTCACCAAGTTCTACGAGTCCGTGCCTGAAGTGCTCCAGGGCGAGATGGACAAGCTGGCCAAACTGGTCGGCCGCCAGTACAAGCTCGTCGACTACGTCGGCGCGCCCGACGCCGAAGATGTCGTCGTGATCATGGGCTCCGGTGCCGACACCGTTGAAGAGCTGGTCGAGTATCAGGTCGCCCAAGGCAAGAAGGTCGGTGTGCTCAAGGTCCGCCTGTTCCTGCCGTTCCCGCTCAAAGCCTTTGCCGAAGCCATGCCCGCCACCGTCAAGAACCTCACTGTTCTCGACCGCACCAAAGAGCCCGGCTCCCTGGGCGAGCCCCTGTACCAGCTGGTGCGTACCGCCATCGGCGAAGCCCTCGAAGCCGGCTTGGGCAACATCAAGACCTACCCCAAGGTGGTCGGCGGTCGTTACGGCCTCGGCTCCTTCGAATTCACCCCAGCCATGGCCCAGGCCGTGTTCGACAACATGCGGGCCGCCGCGCCCAAGAACCACTTCGTCGTCGGTATTGAAGACGACGTTACCGGCAACAGCCTGCCTTTCGATCCGGCCTTCAGCGTGCCGTCCGACTGCTACGCCGCCATGTTCTACGGCCTCGGTTCCGACGGTACCGTCGGCGCCAACAAGAACTCCATCAAGATCATCGGCGAGACCACCGACAACAAGGTTCAGGCCTACTTCGTCTATGACTCGAAAAAAGCCGGCAGCATGACCACCAGCCACCTGCGTTTCGGCAAGCAGGCGATCAAGTCACCGTACCTGATTGACAAGGCCGATTTCGTGGCTTGCCACAATTTCTCCTTTTTGGAGAAATACGACATCCTCGTCAATGCCAAACAGGGCGGCACCTTCCTGCTCAACAGCCCCTACGGCAAGGATGAGGTGTGGGCGAATATTCCCAAAGAAGTCCAGCAGCAGATTGTGGACAAGAAGCTCAAGTTCTACGTCATCGACGGTGTTCGTCTGGGTGAGGAGATCGGCCTCGGTGCCCGCATCAACGTCATCATGCAGACCGCCTTCTTCAAGATCTCCAATATTATTCCACTTGATACCGCCGTGGCTGAAATCAAGGACGCCATCGTCAAGTCCTACGGCAAGGCCGGTGAGAAAGTGGTCAACATGAACATGCAGGCCGTCACCTGTGGTCTCGATGGCATCGAAGAAGTCACCCCGGGCCCCGTCGGCAGCGATCTGCGTGTCCACGGCGCCATTGAGGGCGAAGCTCCGGCCTTTGTCAAGCGCACCACGGCGACCATCATCGAAGGTAAGGGTCACACCCTGCCTATCTCGGCCATGCCCAGCGACGGCACCTTCCCGACCGGTACGGCCAAGTACGAGAAGCGCAACATTGCCGTCAATATCCCGGTATGGGACAAGGATCTCTGTATCCAGTGCGGTATCTGTTCCTTTGTCTGCCCCCATGCCGCCATCCGCATGAAGGCCTACGATGCGGCCCTGCTTGACGGCGCGCCCGCGACCTTCAAGTCCACCGACGCCAACGGCAAGGAACTGGCCGGCATGAAGTTCACCCTGCAGGTGGCTCCCGAGGACTGCACCGGTTGCGGGGCCTGCGTGCACAACTGCCCGGCCAAGAGCAAGGAAGACGAGGGCAAGAAAGCCATCAATATGACCTTCCAGGCCCCGCTGCGGGCCAGTGAAGCCGCCAACTGGGAATTCTTCCTGGGCCTGCCGGATACCGACGAGGATCGGTTCAAGCGTCAGACCCTCAAGGGCAGCCAGTTTTTGCCGCCGACCTTCGAGTTCTCCGGTGCCTGCGCCGGTTGCGGCGAGACACCCTTCGTCAAGCTGCTGTCGCAGCTGTTTGGCGACCGTGCCCTGATCGCCAACGCCACCGGCTGCTCCTCCATCTACGGCGGCAACCTGCCCACCACCCCCTGGACCACCCGCAAGGACGGTCTGGGCCCGGCCTGGAGTAACTCGCTGTTCGAGGACAACGCCGAGTTCGGCTACGGTATGCGGTTGTCGGTGGACAAGTTCGGTGAGTATGCCCAGGAGCTGCTGGCCAAGGCCGCGACGCACCTGTGCAAGGCGGGATCGGAGTATGCCGGCCTGATTGAGGAGATTCAGCAGGCCGACCAGTCGACCCAGCAGGGCATCGAGGCCCAGCGCGCCCGTATCGCCAAACTCAAGGCGGGATTGGCGCAGTGCCCGGATAACGATTCCAAGCAGCTGCTGTCCGTGGCGGACTATCTGGTCAAGAAGTCGGTCTGGATTGTCGGTGGCGACGGCTGGGCTTATGACATTGGCTATGGTGGTCTCGACCACGTGCTTGCTTCTGGTGAGAATGTTAACGTGCTGGTTCTCGACACCGAGGTGTACTCCAATACCGGCGGTCAGGCCTCCAAGGCGACGCCACTGGGCGCTGTGGCGCAGTTTGCTGCCGGCGGCAAGCGTATGGGCAAGAAGGACCTGGGCATGATCTGCATGACCTATGGCAACATTTATGTCGCCAAGGTCTCCATGGCCAACCCGGCTCAATGCGTCAAGGCGTTCCTTGAAGCTGAATCCTATGATGGTCCGTCGATCATCATTGCTTACAGCCACTGCATTGCCCACGGTATCGATATGACCACCGCCGTGGACGAGTGCAAGAAGGCGGTGAACTCGGGTCACTGGCCGCTGTACCGTTTTGACCCGCGTCTGACGGATCAGGGCAAGAATCCGCTGCAGCTCGACAGCAAGGATCCGAGCATCAGCTTCGCCGATTATGCCTACGGTGAAAACCGTTTCCGCGTGTTGAAAAAAGCCCAGCCGGAAGTGGCCGAGCGCCTGATGAACCAGGCCAGCAAGGAAACGGCAGCCCGTTACGATCTGTACAAAAAATTGGCCGCGATGGATCCGGATTGCGGCACCAAGTAAGGCTCGTCCATCCATGATCTGACACCAAAAAACCCCGCCGTGCGGTTAACGGCGGGGTTTTTTGGTGTCGCGTTACCAGGTTGTCAAGGGCAGGGGGGTGAATCCCTTGCCGATCCGGCTGGTGAATGCTATAACCGCAGCAGTACCCGGCCTTGTGGCCATAAGCGCTTCAGCCTGTGGGAGAAAACGCATGTTCGGCCCTCAAACCACCTTAGTTCTCTACGATGAAGAGGCTGCCAAGGTCAGTCAGATTCTGCAGCATCTGCTCCGGGCAGCCAACGCCAAGGCGATCTTTCTGGTCGATAAAAATGGTCAGATGATTGCGTCAAGCGGTGAGGTTGCCGGCATGGACACCACCAGTTTGGCGTCGTTGACAGCTGGCAATATCGCTACCACCGGCGGACTTGCCAAGCTGATCGGAGAGAAGGAATTTTCTATCCAGTTCCATGAGGGTGAAAAAGACAGTATTCATCTGTCCATCGTTGGCGGGCGGGTGATTCTGGTGGTGATCTTTGATCTGCGCAGTTCGCTCGGGCTGGTGCGGTTGCGGGTGAAGCGGGCCAGCGCCGAACTGGCGCGGCTGTTTGAAGACATCGGCCGCAAGAGCGAACAGCGGCAAGGTGACGAGGCGGGGCTTAATCCCTTTGCCGAAATCACCGACGATGACATCGATAATCTGTTTCGCTAAAAGGGTTGCCGCCATGTCGTTTCTCAATTACGCCTCGCGCGAGATCAACTGCAAGATTGTCTATTATGGCCCGGGACTCTGTGGCAAGACGACCAATCTGCAGCATGTCTATCAGAAAACCGCGCCGGAATCGAAGGGGAAGATGATCTCCCTGGCAACCGAAACCGAGCGCACCCTGTTCTTTGATTTTTTGCCGCTGGCGCTGGGCGAGGTACGTGGCTTCAAAACGCGTTTTCATCTCTATACCGTTCCCGGTCAGGTGTTTTACGATGCTTCGCGCAAGCTCATCCTCAAGGGTGTCGATGGCGTGGTATTCGTCGCCGATTCCCAGGAGGAGCGCCTTGATGCCAACATCGAAAGTCTGGAGAACCTCAAGGATAACCTGACTGAGCAGGGTTACGATCTTTACAGCCTGCCCTTTGTGATGCAGTACAATAAGCAGGATCTGCCCAATCTCTCGCCCCTTAGCGAACTGCAGAAGTATCTCAATCCAACAACGGTACCCGAATTCCGGGCCTGTGCCATGAGCGGTGTGGGGGTGTTTGAGACCCTCAAGGCGATTGCCAAACTGGTACTGATGGATCTGAAACGGGGGGCGCGCTGATGCGCTGTCCAGGATGTCATTTAAGGGGGAAGGTGGGCTAAAAAAACCGTTGACAGGGCATGGGCCCTCGCGTATAGTCCGCACCTGTCGCAACGACATGATCCCCGGTAGCTCAGTCGGTAGAGCAGGTGGCTGTTAACCACCCTGTCGCTGGTTCGAGTCCGGCCCGGGGAGCCAAAGAAAACAAGGACTTACTGGCATGGCTGGTAAGTCCTTTTTTCGTATGGCAGCGCTGAACACACAAAAAAACGGAACCCTTCGAAGGGTTCCGTTTTTTTGTGTGTGAAACGAAGGACCGATGAGGTCCAAGATGATATTTAATGGAAATACTTGGCGTTGATCAGCATGTGGACGGCGATGCTGGCGGCATAGCCCAGCGCCACCGCCGGGGTATAGACCAGGTGCCGGCCGAAGGTGTAGATGCCACGGGCGGTACCCATCAGGCCGACGCCAGCCGCCGAACCGATGGACAGCAGGCTGCCACCCACACCGGCCGTCAGGGTCACCAGCAGCCAGTGGCCATGCG
>Ga0265295_1004527_pt1 | contig 18609 bp, 17 predicted proteins | sample Munlansysbiofilm_FD_192503 | JGI IMG/M metagenome (GOLD analysis project Ga0265295, IMG submission 192503) | Leachate microbial communities from a municipal landfill in Southern Ontario, Canada - Methane capture system biofilm | ecosystem: Engineered > Solid waste > Landfill > Unclassified ...
GCTCTTTGGCAATGTGGTGTTCTCACGCATCTGGGGTGTGGTTGAATAGCGCTTCGACCACATCTGCCCGTGCCTTGGCCGGCCAGCCCGGTGGCACTGTCGGTTTGACCCTGCGTAGGGCCACGCCCTATCATCGTCTAGCACTCGGCAGTCTCGAGTGCTAGAAGGGACCCCATGCTGAACGAACGCAGGCGGAGCGTGCTGTCCGCCCTGGTAGATGAATACATCGCGAGCGTGCAGCCCGTCGGCTCCAAAGTGCTGGTGCAGCGCTATGGCCTCGGGTGCAGTCCGGCGACCGTGCGCGCGGAGCTCGTAGCGCTCGAGGAGACGGGCTACGTCTTCCAGCCCCACATCTCGGCCGGTCGGATTCCTACGGATAGCGGCTATCGGGCGTACGTGGACGATGTGGTGGGGTCCGCTCCTGTGGGGCTCGCACCAAGCGATGTGCTGCGTGTCCGTCGCCACTACGAATCGGTCGAACGTGAGCTGGGCGAGGTGTTGCATGAGACCTCGGCATTACTCTCACGACTGACGTCGTATGTGGCGGTGGTGGTGGCACCGACGTTCCGGCGCGCACGCATTCGACGTGTGACGCTCGTTCCGCTGGCGCCACGCCGGGCACTGGTGGTCGTGGTGACGGACACGGGACAGGTTGCGGATCGCGCGATCGAGTTCGACGACGATGTGACGTCCGACGAGCTGATGTCCGTCGAGCAGTATCTGTCTCAGACGCTTGACGGTGCTGTAGAAGCGGCGGCCGAGGCGGCGCGTGGCCGCATCACCGGGATGTCGGGCCGGGAGGCAGGTATCGCGCTGCGGGCGCTCCACGACGTGCTGGACTGCCTCGCGGAGGCGGACGCCGATCGGGTGATGACCGGTGGTGTGTCGGCGCTGCTCGCACATCCGGAGTTCAGTGATCCCGCTACGGTGCGCCCGTTGCTGTCGCTTCTAGAAGACGGCCTCTCGATGCTGAGGGTCATCTCGGAAGTGATGCGTACCGCAGATGTGGAGGTCAGGATCGGACAGGAGAACTCGTCGGTCGAGCTCGGTCATACGAGTGTCGTGGCGGCACGGTATGGCGATGACGATCTCGGCGGCGTCATCGGGGTCATCGGTCCTACACGCATGGACTACCGCCGCGCGACATCGGCGGTTCGTACGGTTTCCGACACGCTTTCAGATGTGCTCGGTTCTTAAGAGGAAGAGGTTGCCAGGTGAGTCAGCAGGACTACTACACACTTCTTGGTGTGTCCCGTGAGGCGAGTGCCGATGAGATCAAACGTGCGTTCAGGCAGAAGGCGCGCGAGACGCACCCGGATGTGAACGACGGCGCGGATGCCGAGGAGACGTTCAAGCGCATCAACGAGGCCTATGAGGTGCTCTCGGATCCGGAGAAGCGGGAACGATACAACCGCTTCGGTACGGCCGATCCACGTGCAGGTGGCTACGGCCAGGACTTCAGTGGCGATATCTTCGGGATGGACGATCTGTTCAGCGTGTTCTTCGGTGGTGCACGCGGCGGCGGCGCTAGTCGACCCAGCCCCGACGGTCGTGACCTTCGCACGCAGATCGCCGTCACACTCGAGGATGCGGGTGCTGGCGTGGAGAAGGACGTCGTCGTGACGCATCTCGTCACGTGTTCCACCTGTACCGGAAGCGGTGCGGCCGAGGGCGGCAGTGTCCAGACGTGCCCCACATGCCACGGCACCGGACAGCAGCGCACGCAGCGCCGCACCATCCTTGGCGTCATGGAAAGCACCACACCGTGTCAGGCGTGTGGCGCGACCGGCGCGGTCATCGATCGGCCGTGTCCGGCGTGCGGTGGGCAGGGGCGTACCAACGAGACCGAGACGGTTCGTGTGACGGTCCCGTCAGGTGTGCCGGATGGCTACACGATGCGTGTTCCCGGGCGTGGTGAGGCGGGGGTCCGAGGTGCGCGCTCCGGTGACCTTCTGGTGACCGTTCGGGTGCTGCCGCACGAGTTCCTGCATCGCGAAGGGCACGACCTGCACGTCATGGCGGGCATCAACATCGCGCAGTCGGGGCTTGGCGGAAAGATACTCGTGCCCGGACTCGATGGTGAGGTGGAGGTTCCCTTCGGTGCCGGTGTACATACCGGGGACGTCGCACGCGTGAAGGGGAAGGGTATGCCGAGGCTTGATGGGGGTCGTGGTGACTTCGTCGTGCACCTCGACGTGCTGGCACCCAAGAGGCTCACCAAGCGTCAGCGCGAGCTCCTCGAAGAGCTGGGCGAGACGATGGGTAGCGGTAGCAAGGGCGATGATCGCACGCCGCTCTCCAAGCTGCGCGACTGGCTTGGTGCCTAGATGGTCGTCCGATGACGCTCCATCGCTTCTTCGTCAGTGATCCGGTGTTAGGAGGTGGCATCCTTCCGCTGTCCGATGCCGATGTGCATCATCTGCGTGACGTGCTGCGTCTCGCTCCCGGCGATGAGATCATCGTCGTGGGAGGAGGCCGTGCCACGCGCATACACCTTTCGTACGTGGGCGAGCAGGTGTCTGGCGAGGTGTCAGGCGAGGTGCGTGTCACAGAGCCGCCACGCGTCACGCTCGTGCAGGGACTCGCCAAGGGCGACAAGATGGACGACGTCGTGCGCCACGCGACCGAGCTCGGCGTGCGGCGGTTCATACCGCTTGCAGCCGACCGGAGCGTGGTCCGGCTTGATGCGGCCAGGGCAGACGCACGGGTGGAGCGCTGGCGTCGTATCGCCGCCGAGGCTGCGAAACAGTCGCAGCAGTCGGCAGTGCCGGTCGTGGAGTCGGTGACCACCACGGCAGCCCTCATGGACACCCTTGCCGATGCGCTCGTGTTGGTGTGCTGGGAGGAAACCGACGACGCGTACGGTATAGCCGAGGCGATAGAGCGTCATGCGCCGGATGTCGGTACCGAGTGCGCGGTGATCGTCGGCCCGGAGGGTGGGCTCACAGTCGCCGAGGTCGGGATGTTCACCGACGCAGGTGCTGTCGCGGTGACTCTCGGCTCGGCGATCCTGCGCACCGAGACCGCAGGTATCGTGGGCGCAGCGCTTGCGATTCACGCCCGCGGTGGGTTGGGTGCGCACCGTGAGTGACAGGGGGTCCGCTCCTCGGGTCGCGTTCGTCACGCTCGGCTGCAAGGTCAATCAGGCGGAGTCCGATGCGATCGCGTCGCTCCTTCCCGTCGCGCAGGTCGTGCGCGACCGAGCCGAGGCCGACATCATCGTCGTCAACACATGTACCGTCACGGGTGAGGCGGACCACAAAGCCCGCAAGGCGGTGCGTCATGCGCTCGCTCAGCCCAAGCGACCGACGGTGATCGTCACCGGCTGTCTGGTCGCGATCGATGCAGCCAGTGTCGCATCTCTGGGTGATCGCGTGATCGCCGAGCCGGACAAGGAGCGCGTCCGGGCGTGGGTCGCGGAGCTCGCCGGAGTCACCGAGTATCCCGTCGTCGCGCTGCGTGCCAACGGCCGCGCGCGCGTGCAGCTCAAGGTCGAAGACGGCTGTGATGCCTTCTGCAGCTACTGCATCATCCCGTACGCCCGGGGTGTGCCGCGTGCGGTGCCGCTCCACGACATCGTCGATTCGGTCGAAGCGCTCGTTTCGGCCGGTGTGACCGAGGTCGTGCTCACCGGTATCAATATCGGTCGATACGACGACCGCGGAGCGACACTCCCCGACGTGCTCGAGGCGGTGGCTGCGACCGGTATCGCACGTATCCGCATCTCGAGCATCGAACCCCGTGACATCGACGAGCGGCTCCTCGAAGTCGCCGCGCGTACACCGGCGTTCTGTCGCCACCTACACGTGCCGTTGCAGTCCGGCTCGGATACGGTGCTGGCTCGAATGGGGCGTCCGTATACCACCGCTGAGTTCGCCGGGCGCGTATCCGCTGTCCGTGAGGTACTTGGCAGCGCTGCCATCTCGACCGATGTGATCGCGGGTTTTCCGGGCGAGACGGACACCGAGCACGCCGAGACCGTCGAGTTCGTCGAGCGCATGCGTTTCTCCCGGCTGCACGTCTTTCGCTACTCAGCCCGGGCCGGTACGCCGGCTGCGACGATGGAGGACCAGGTGTCGCCACCCGTGCGGGCGTCACGCGCCGGTGAACTCCGCAGCTGCGGCGAACGTCTGATGGAGGTTGCGGCGGAGACGATGCGTGGCCGGTCGGCCGAGCTTCTCGTCGAGCGGGTCGCGCGCGCTGAGGCCGATGGTCTGCGGCGAATAGAGGGCACGACTCGGGAGTACCTGCGCGTGGTGGCGGTACATGAGTCGGCCCGTCCGGGTGACCTGGTCACCGTCGTACTGGGTGGCCTTCTGGCGAGTGGAGCAGTCGAGAGCATGGTAGAATCTTCGAGGTAACGGCATGCATACGCAAGCTGACAGACTGCCAACAGCAACGGGAAGTGCAGGGACCATCGACGTGACGAATCCGACACAGGTGCGCCTGGTCGCTCCGGCGGATATGAGCATGGTTGAACTGCTCGGTGAGAGTGACAATCTGCTCAAGCTCGTTGAAGAGCAGTTCGAGTCCGAGATCGCTGTTCGCGGTAACGAAATCACCATCACCGGTGATACCGCGGAGGCTCAGGCCGTCTCGGCTGTGTTCACGGAACTCTTCGATCTCGTGCAAGCTGGCGAGTCGCTCACATCCGACAGTATCGATCGCGCGATCGACATGCTGCGGCGCAGCGAATGTAGTCCGTCGAGCGTCTTCGCAGACGTCATCCTCACGCATCGTGGCAAGACGATCCGTCCCAAGACCGCCGGTCAGAAGCGGTATGTGGACGGGATCCGCGAGAACACCGTCACCTTCGGTATCGGCCCTGCGGGCACCGGCAAGACGTATCTGGCCATGGCAATGGCGGTCGATGCTCTTCGAAAAAAGGAGGTCGGTCGTATCATCCTGACGCGTCCGGCCGTCGAGGCGGGGGAAAAGCTCGGCTTCCTGCCTGGCAGCCTGTTCGAGAAGGTCGACCCGTATCTGCGGCCGCTCCACGACGCGCTCTTCGATATGATGGACATCGAGACGTCGGCTGCGCTCACCGAGCGTGGTGTGATCGAGGTGGCGCCGCTCGCCTTCATGCGAGGCCGCACGCTCAACGACTCGTTCGTCATCCTCGACGAAGCGCAGAACACGACCCCCGAACAGATGAAGATGTTCCTTACGCGCCTTGGGTTCGGTTCCAAAGTCGTGATCACCGGTGACGTGACTCAGACCGATCTTATCGGCGGACTCTCCGGCCTGAACCGGGTCCAGGACATCCTTGATGGTGTGAAAGGTATCGGTTTTGTGGAGCTGGAGGCGCGCGACGTCGTACGCCATCGGTTGGTGCAGCGCATCGTGACCGCCTATCACGAGTTCGGAGAGGCTCAGAGCCGTCACTCGGCTAACGATCATGTCTAGACAGAGACTCATCAACCGTTTGAGCCGGTTCTGGCCCAAGACAGGTCCGCTCTCCACATCGCTCGGTCATCGCGTTTTGCTGGGTGTCGTCGTGATCGTCCTTGCCGCAGCACCGCTCGCGGTGCGCGTCGTTCCGCTGGGTCTGAACGAAGGGGAGCCAGCACCGCGCACGTTCCGTGCGCCCCGTTCGGTGCAGTACGTCGACCAGGCGGCGACAGACGCGCTGAGGCAGGCTGCCTCAGATGCGGTGAACCCTGTGTACATCTTCGACCAGGAGGCGCAGTCCGAGGCTCGCCAGGGTATCGTGGAGTTCTTCTCCTCGGCGAGTTCTGTCATCGCGACATCGAGCGGGGAGATGACGGGGAGTATCGACGCCACGCGTGCAGTGGGTGTGCTCGCGGAGACGTACGGGTCTCGCGTGGGTACGGACACCATCGAGACCGTACTGCAGCTGTCGCCCACGTCCCTCGATACGGTCGCCCGAAACACAGAGGGCCTCGTGAGCAGCATCCTTTCGGGTCGTATCCAGGAAGGTGACTTACAGGCCGCTCGCGACCAACTCGCACAGAGCGCAGGTCTGATCCCGCTGACGCTGACCGAGCGGCTGGTGGTCATCTCCGTAGGCAACGCATACATCGAACCCACGGTGAACATCGATGAGGCTGCTACCGAGCGTGCCGGTGTCGAGGCGGTGGAGCGGGTCGCGCCGGTCGTGGTGTTCGTCCAGGAGGGCGAGAACATCGTCGAGAAGGGCGATATCGTCACCGCACGTGATATCGAGCTCGTCCGGACGCTCGGTGGTCTTGAGCAGGGTACCGATCTCGGCTCGGTGATCGCCGGCGTACTTCTCATGTCGGCGCTGATCGCGTTCGCCGGTGCGTACTGGGCCTCGTTCCATGAGGCGCTCTGGGCAAGTATGCGCGACCTCATGCTTCTCTCGACGCTGCTGCTCGGCATGATGTATGTGACGCGGCTCACGTCACTACTCGCGCCGGATATATCGCCATATCTGATGCCTGTCCCGCTCGTGGGGATCCTCGCCACACTGCTCGTCAGCCCACGGTCCGCAGTGCTTATCACTGCGATGAGTACTGTGGCCGCGCTTCTGCTTGGTTTTGCCGGTGGTGCGCAGGCGGTCGCCGCGATCGTCGCCAGCGTCGCGAGCATCGTGATGACGGCTCGGCTCAGGCGGCGTGCCGACATGTTCCGTGTCAGTGCGTTTATCATCGCGATCCTGGGCACCGTGTCGTTTGGTGCTTCACTCGCCTCCGGCAACGAGTTCGTCACGTCGGTCGTCTCGGGCGGCTACGGTATGGCGGCCGGTCTTATCACGGCTGTGCTGATGATCGGGCTGTTGCCGTTCTTCGAATCGGTCTTCGGTGTGACGTCTGGCATCACGCTGCTCGAACTGGGCAGTCCGAGCCATCCGCTCTTGCGTCGACTCATGACCGAGGCACCCGGGACCTATTCGCACTCGGTCATGACCGCCAACCTTGCGGAGACGGCCGCCGAAGCTATCGGTGCCAATCCGCTACTTGCCCGCGCCGGTGCGTACTTCCATGATATCGGCAAGGTGCGTCGTCCGGCGTTCTTCGTCGAGAACCAGGCCGGCGGCACCAACCCGCACGACGCCACATCGCCGTCACTCTCGGCTCGTATCATCACCGCGCACGTGCGGGAGGGCGTGGAGCTTGCCGAGGAGTACGGGCTTCCATCGGAGGTCGTCGATATCATCCGGGAGCACCATGGGACATCCGTTGTCGCGTACTTCTACGACAAGGCGAGCAAGAAGGGTGGTCCGGTGTACGAAGCAGACTTCCGCTACGATGGCAGACGCCCTCAGACGCCGGAGGCGGCGTTGGTGATGATAGCCGATGCGTCTGAGGCGGCGGTGCGGACGTTGGACAAACACACGCCCGAGCGGATCGAGGCACTCATACGTGCCATCGTGCGCGGGAAGATCGATGACCATCAGCTCGACGAGTCGCGTTTGACGCTGCATGACATCGAGACGGTGACGCTGGTGTACGCACGTATGCTCGCGAGCGTCTATCACCCGCGTATCGAGTACCCGGAGCCGGCCGAGAAGAAGGTGGAGCATGCTGGTCAGTATCGTGAGCCACAGAGAGCCTGAGCCGCTGGACTTCGGTGCGTTCGAACGCCTGGCCCGCTTCACGTTGCAGATGGAAGGTGTGCCCGAGGGTACAGAACTCTCTATCGCGCTTGTGGACCTCGACGAGATCGCAACGCTTAATGAGCGCTACCGGGGGATCGCAGGTCCCACCGATGTTCTGTCATTCGGGTGCGACGAGCCATGTCCCACGCCAGGTGATGAGCCGATCACACTCGGCGATGTGGTGATCGCGCCGACGGTGGCCGAGGGACAGGCGGTCGACCTCGGCCACAGCGTCGAGCATGAACTCGACGTCTTGCTAGTGCACGGTGTACTGCATCTGCTCGGGTACGACCACGAGGATGATGGTGACGCTGCCGTGATGGATGCGCGTCAGGTAGCGATCCTCGAGGCGTATGCAGACGAGTAGGGTGACGATGCGCAGCCGCTCTCTTCTCTGGAGTTTCAACTACGCGATCGAGGGCATCGTCTATGCGCTTCGGACGCAGCGCAACATGCGCCTGCACATGACCGCGGCGTTGCTCGTGCTGGGTGGATCGCTGTTCTTCAGGATCTCTCGTCTCGAGTTCATCGCTATTCTCTTCGCTATCGTGTTCGTCATCGTCTCCGAGCTGATGAACACGGCGATCGAAGCGGCAGTCGATGTAGCGACGCAGAGCTTCGATCCGATCGCGAAGGTGGCCAAGGATGTCGCTGCCGGCGCTGTGTTCGTCGCGGCGGTCAACGCCGTTGTGGTGGGCTACATAGTGTTCTTTGCGCGGTTCGGGGTCGTTGGCGACTACTTGCTCGTGCGCGTGCAGCAGACGCCGATGCACATCACGATCGTTGCACTACTACTCACATCGGTGGCTGTGCTCATCGGCAAGGCGGTGACGCGCTCGGGCACGTACATGCGTGGAGGGTGGCCGTCCGGGCACACTGCCACCGCTGCGGCGGCCGCGACGGCCATAGGCTACATCACTGCAAGCGGTGGTGTCGCCGCGCTCGCCGGGTTTCTGGCGTTCCTGGTCGGACAGAGCCGTGTCGAGAATGAGGCGCACACCTGGCCGCAGGTACTGGTGGGAGCACTGCTCGGCTTCCTCATCACAACGTTGGTCTTTCAGGTATCGTGGTCGTAAGTCATAGTGGATCAGGGGCGGATAGATGATCGGTCTCGTGTTGTTTCTGACGGCACTCGTGCTCGTCGTGCTCATAGTCGTGATGGCAGTGCTCTCGGCGGCAGACGCTGCGGTGCGGCTTCTTTCCCGTGCCCGCACGCGTAGACTCGTCGACGCGGAGGTGGTGGGTTCGGTGCCGCTCGACGCGCTCGCCGAGCGGCCGAGTCGTCTGGCAGCCGCCGTCTCACTGTGGCGTGCCATCTCCTTCTCGCTTGCGGCAGCTTCCGTTGGCTATACCACCCTCAGGGTCGCCGAGGAGGGTTTGTTCTCTCATGCGCCGCTTGTGCTGCTCCTTGCGTCTGCGGTGGTGGCGTTCATCGTGTTGTTCGTCCTCGGCGAGACGCTTCCGCGCACGCTGGCCGTGCAGAACCCCGAGCGTGTCGGTCTGGCGATGGCGCCCGCCGCTGCACGGATGACCTCCGTGCTCGCCCCGGTAGCGCGCATGTTCGCGGCCGGGTGGGTCGCCGTGACCTCGCTTATCGCCGATGAGCCCGTGCGTGACGCATGGCTGACCGGTGACGAGTTCGCCTCCGAGACGACCAGTGACGCGGTCTCGGAGCGGGAGGATGCGGAGGAGGCGTTCTTCGAGGCGGTCGTCGACTTCGGGAGCACGATCGTGCGTGAGGTGATGGTACCGCGCACCGATATGGAGTGTCTCGAGGACACGGCCACCGTTGCCGATGCGGTGAGCCTCGTGCGGCGCACGGGACTTTCACGTATACCGATCTACCGTGAGACTCTCGATGACATCCTAGGTGTGCTCTACGCCAAGGACCTGCTCTCGTGCATTGGCGATCCCACCTGCCCCGAGAGCGTCGTCCCGTTCGTGCGCGAGGCGTTCTTCGTTCCTGAGACCAAGCCGGGCGACGAGTTGCTGATGGAGATGCGCCAGCGCAAGACCCACATCGCGCTCGTGGCCGACGAGTACGGTGGCACTGCGGGGCTCGTCACCATCGAAGACCTCATCGAGGAGATAGTCGGAGAGATATTCGACGAGTACGACCGGGCGGAGGAGTTGGTCGTACGACTCGATAGCGGCGTGTTGCTGCTCGACGCACGGTTGCCGGTGGACGACTTCAACGATCTGCTCGGCACCGCGATCGAGATCGACGCAGACTCGATCGGCGGACTGTTCGTGGAGATGGCAGGATGTATCCCCGAGCCCGGCGAGTCCATCGAGGTCGAGGGTGTGCGCATGACGGTTCGTGACATGGAGGGCAATCGCGTGCGACGGCTGTTGGTAGAGCCGCGATCCGACCAGGAGAAGGAGGCGGAAGATGCCGAGTCGCATAACCGAGGGTGATCTGGCCCTGCTCGCGTTCGCACGCGAGGTGCAGTCACGGGCGTACGTGCCGTATTCGAGTTTCCGGGTGGGCGCTGCCGTGTTCGCCGGCGGCGAGATATTCCAGGGTGTGAACGTGGAGAACGCCGCATACGGCTCGACGCTCTGCGCCGAGCGGGCGGCAGCGATGGCTGCCGTGACGGCCGGCCACACCGACTTCGATGCGATCGCCGTGATCGGCGACTCCGACGCTCCGTGTGTGCCGTGTGGGGCGTGTCGTCAGTTCCTGGCGGAGTTCAATCCGGCCATGCGTGTGATCATGAGCGGGAAGACCGACGCCGTCGAGGTACTGCGCCTGGATGAGTTGCTACCAGAGCCGTTCGTGCGTGGCTATCTGGACCAGGACACGGGGGAGAACGAAGAGTGAATGATCCCGGATACGAAGTGGTTGCGAGCGGCTTTGTGGCACTTGTAGGGCGCCCGAACGCCGGCAAGAGCACGCTGGTGAACGCACTGGTCGGCACCAAAGTGGCGATCACGTCCGACACACCGCAGACCACGCGTCACCGGTTGCGTGCGGTGCTCGACCGTGAGGACTCCCAGTTGGTGCTCGTCGATACGCCGGGTCTGCACAAGCCGCACGATGCGCTCGGCGAGGAGGTCAACCGATCGAGCGTGCACGCAGCGGCCGATGTGGATGTGATAGCGCTGTGTATCGATGCGACCGCATCGGTCGGATCGGGCGACCGATGGGTGGCCGAGCGTGTGGCGAGCGGCAAGCGGCCGGTAGTACTCGTGATCACCAAGGCCGATGCTGCCGACGAAGAGACCATCGCACGGCAGCTTGCGAAGGCGCGCGAGCTCGTGACACCGGTTGCCGAGGTGGTGCTCTCGGCACAGACCGGCTTCAATCTGGAGGCTTTCATCGATGCGGTGGTCCCACTGCTGCCCGATGGTCCGCGGTTCTTCCCTCGCGACATGACTACCGATCAGCCGTTGTCGGTCATGCTCGCCGAGCTCGTTCGCGAGAAGGTGCTTCGGAAGACCCATGACGAGGTCCCGCATGCCGTTGGCGTGATAGTCGAGGAGCTTGTGTACGACGAGAAGCGGGACTTTCATCGCATCACGGCCACGATCTATGTGGAGCGCGAGTCCCAGAAGGGCATCATCATCGGTAAGGGTGGTGAGCTCATCCGCGACATCGGTACCGAGGCCCGTATCGACATGGAGCGACTGCTCGGCACGGGCTCACATCTTGAGCTGCGGGTGAAGGTGCGCAAGGACTGGCGCCGGGACGGGTCGCAGATCAAGCGCTTCGGCTACGGGGAAGGGTTGTGAGTGTCATGGATCGCGAGACCCTCGCCAGAGCGATAGATCAGACGCTTCTGAATCCCACGGTCGGCTATCAGGGCGCTGCAGAGTGGATGGACGGTTCCGCTACTGCCGGTTTCGCGGCGCTGTGCGTCTCGCCGTTCCTCGTGCCGCTCGCAAGCCAGCGTCTTGCAGGCACCTCTACCTTCGTGTGTTCGGTCTGTGGCTTCCCGCTCGGCTATGACAACACCGAGTCGAAGGCCGAGGAAGCCGCACGCTTGGTATCACTCGGTTGTCACGAGATCGACATGGTGCTCAACATCGCGGCGCTTCTGGAGGGTGATGACGCTTTCGTGCGCGACGATATAGGAGCGGTCGTACGCACCGTCACCGACACCTCGGACGGCCATGCGGTCGTGAAGGTCATCCTTGAGACCGGATACCTGGAGCTGTCGCAGATCGAGCGCGCGTGCACGCTTGCAGTCGCCGCGGGTGCGAGCTTCGTGAAGACATCGACCGGTTTCGGTCCGCGAGGGGCGTCGATCGAGGACGTCCGGCTTATGCGTGCTACTGTTGGTCCTGATATCGGCGTGAAGGCCGCGGGTGGCATCCGCGACCTGGATACCGCGCTCGGGATGCTCGAAGCAGGCGCAACGCGTCTCGGTACATCCTCGGGCCTCGAGATTCTCGAAGCGCTCGAGGCGCGCGGCTGAAGCGATGGCCTCTCGCCATGTTCGGGCACTCTCGCTCAAGAAGACCAAACTGGGTGAGACGGATCTCATCGTCACGTTCCTGGCCGAGGACGGGTGTCAGATCCGTGCGGTCGCCAAGGGGGCACGCAAGCCCGGTTCCAGGTTCGGCGGACGGGTCGAGCCTTTCGTGGTGGCCGACCTTCTGGTCCATGAGGGCCGATCGCTCGATACGATCAGCGATGTGGAGATCGTGACGGCACATGCGGGTGTGCGAACCGACTACGACAAGGCGACGGCAGCATCGGTCGTGGCCGACTTCCTGGACAAGGTCTCGGTGGAGTGTCAGGCCGAGGACCGGCTCTTCGGGCTTGCCTGTGCGACACTCGACGCTATAGAAGGTGCGTCGGCCGGGTCACTCGCCGCCCTCGTGACGGCGTTCCTCTTGAAGGGCCTCGCTATGCACGGCTATCGGCCGCAGCTGTTCACTTGCGCTTCATGCGGGGCCGATACGGGGGAGTCGACGCTGTTCTCGCTGGAGAGTGCGGCACCGCTGTGTGAGGACTGTGCGTCTCATGGGTACGCCACGGTGATCGCACCCCGCGTGGTCCGCGATCTGGTCTCGGCCTACATGCGGGCACGCATGGTAGAGGTGCCCGGGATCGAGGCACCCCCGAGGCTCGTCATAGACGCATTCGTGCTGACGAGGGGTCTGGTCGGCTATCACATCCCGGCGCGCCTGAAGGCGCTCGAAATGTATGCGTCGTCTGTGGGAGACGCGCTGCGCTGAGCTGCAGCGTGATAGAAGGTTTCAGGCGAGACCCTCGACGGAGGTGGACCGACTGCGGCCAGGGGTGCCGAGTTGCTGCGCCATCTCGATCATCACACCCTCGCGTATACCCTTGCGGTTGGCGATCACCGTGTCGGTTCCGAGCAGCGCGAAGAGTTCGAGCATGACGAGTGAGCCGGGGAGCACCGTCTGTGCGCGGTACGGCGGGATGCCGGGGATCAGGCCGCGCTCTGTGAGTGTGCTTGCAGCGACGCATGCTGCCAGTTCCTGAAAGTCTTCGATCCGTGCGCTCGTGCCATGAAGGTCGGACAGGGATTCGCCCCGGCGTGCTGCAATCGCCCCGACAAGAGAGGTGATCGTACCACCGCCGCAGATGGCCGTGGGTATCGGGCCGGGTTCCGGTCCGAGTGCCGCTACGAGCTCGTCGCGTATACCTTCCCGTACGTGCTCGAGGACGAATGCCCGGGGAGCGGCATCGCCTGCGGGGAGGCGGCTGAGCACCGCCACCGCACCGAGTGGGAGAGACACGGCCAGGCTGGTGCAGTCTCCAGAGTGCAGCACGATCTCGAGCGAGCCGCCACCGATGTCGGCGATGCACACCGGGTCCGGCAGAGTGAAGGCAGTCGCAGCGCTGATGAGTGCAAGGCGCGCCTCCCGCTGACCGTCGATGACCTCGATGGCGAGTCCGAGTTCCCGATGGACGCGATCGATGAACTCCTGTCCGTTGGTGGCGGTCCGCACCGCTGCCGTTGCGATGGCCCGCACCGCGCTGGCACCATGCGTGTGGGTCAGTGCCAGCAGTGTCTCAAGTGCTTCGACGGAGCGGGTCATCGTCTCATCAGAGAGACGCCCGGTGCTCATGAGCCCGGTCGCAAGACGTGTCTGGATGCGTTCATCGGCGACCACCATCAACGCATCGTGCGCCAGTACGTCTGCGACTGTGCAGCGGATGGCGTTGGAGCCGATGTCGATGACAGCGATTCGATGCATGGGAACTCCGGGTAAGGATAGCCGTGTGTTCGTTTCCAACGAAGTGTATCGCCTCGGTCTGACACCGTGTGATAGGACGTGCTGGTGTACACTGTCTGGCACGCTGTCGCCCGCGATGCGGGCACCAAAATCGATGAATGGGGAGTGGATGGCACTCAACTTCCAGGATATGATCCTCGCACTGCAGCGGTACTGGGCCGATCAGGGCTGCGTGTTGCTTCAGCCGCAAGACATGGAGGTCGGAGCGGGTACGTTCCACCCGGCGACGACACTTCGCTCGCTCGGCCCCGATGCGTGGCGGTGCGCGTACGTTCAGCCGAGCCGGCGTCCTACCGATGGCCGCTACGGCGAGAACCCCAACCGGTTGCAGCACTACTACCAGTTCCAGGTGATCCTGAAGCCGAGTCCGGATAACGTGCTCGATCTGTACTTCGACTCGCTTCGCGCTATCGGCATCGAACCCGCCGAGCACGATATGCGCCTGGTGGAGGACGACTGGGAGTCCCCCACGCTTGGTGCGTGGGGTCTGGGCTGGGAGGTGTGGCTGAACGGGATGGAGGTCACGCAGTTCACGTACTTCCAGCAGGTCGGCGGTATCGAATGCGACCCGGTCCCCGCTGAGATCACGTACGGGGTGGAGCGTCTTGCGATGTACATCCAGGGTGTGGACTCGGTCTACGATCTCGAGTGGGCGCCCGGCTTCACCTACGGTGATGTCTTCCTGCGCAACGAGCGCGAGCAGTCGGCCTACAACTTCGAGCTGGCCGATACCTGGATGTTGCGTAGTCTCTTCGACCAGCACGAGGCGGAGTCCAAGCGCGTGCTGGCAGCGGGCGCTGTTCTGCCCGCGTACGAGCAGGCGCTCAAGTGCTCCCACTACTTCAACCTGCTCGATGCACGCGGTGCCATCGCGGTGACTGAGCGGGTCAGTTTCATCGGACGGATCCGTACACTCGCCCGGGGTGCTGCCGAGGCCTATGTCGCCTCACCCGAGGTCGGCCTTCGGGACGTCCCGTACGCCGGCGTGAGCATAGAGTCGGTCACCGAGGGCGGTGATGCTCTGTGAGCCGCACACTGCTCTTCGAGATCGGCGTCGAGGAGATTCCCTCGGCACCGCTTTATAGCGCCATCGCACAGCTCAAGACACGCGCAGCCGCTGCGCTCGATGGGGCGCGTCTGCCCTACGAGACGGTTGATACCTATGGGTCACCGCGCCGTCTCGCGCTCGTGGTGACCGGGCTCGCAGAGCGACAGGACGATCTGTCGCTGACGGTGAAGGGCCCCTCCGTGAAGGCGGCCTTCGACGCTGACAACAACCCCACCAGGGCCGCGACAGGATTCGCCCGCAGCCGTGGTCTCGCGGTCGAGGATCTGAAGCGCGGTGAGATCGACGGTGGCGAGTATGTGTTCGCGCAGATCGAGGAGGTCGGGCGCGGGTCGATCGAGGTCCTGCCTTTGTTGCTCGCCACGCTTGCCGGCGACCTGGAGTGGCCGAAGTCCCAGCGCTGGGGGAGCGGTAGCACACGGTTCATCCGACCCGTGCGCTGGCTCGTGGGGTTGCTCGACGACGAGGTCGTCCCGGTGCGGTTCGCAGGGCTCGAGGCTGGTCGCACCACCCGGGGTCACCGTTTCCTGTCGGGCCCGATCGATCTCGAGAGTGCCGATGTGTATCTCGATGCCATGTGTCGCGGTCATGTGGTCGTTGACACGGGAGAGCGCGCCGAGGCCATCCGCCGCCAGATCGACGAGGCCGCCTCCTCGCTTGAGGCTCGCGCAGTGGTGAACGAGAAGACTTTCGCCGAGGTCGTCAACCTTGTGGAGTTCCCTGTGATCGGAATCGGCCGCTTCGATGAGCGGTTCTTGAGCGTCCCGCGGGAGATCGTGGAGGAGGCGATGGAGAGCCATCAGCGCTACTTCCCGATAGAGGCTGCCGATGGGACGCTTCTCGACCGCTTCATCATCGTCCATAACGGTGACCCGACGCGCACCGACGCCATCGTCGCCGGTCACGAGCGCGTTATCCGCGCCCGCCTTGCTGATGCGGCCTTCTTCGTCGAGGAGGATCTCTCGCATCCGCTCGAGGAGTACGTGCACCAGCTCGATGCGATCGTCTTTCATGAGAAGCTGGGCTCGCTCGGCGATAAGGTAGAGCGTATCGAGCAGCTCTCGCGTGCGCTTGCCGAGGCTGTCGACGCTCCGTCCGACGACGCTGCGTACGCACAGAGGGCGGCGCATCTGGCCAAGGCCGACCTCGTCACCCACGCGGTCATCGAGTTCACCTCGCTGCAGGGCGTGATGGGTATGCACTATGCCCGGGCTGCCGGAGAAGCCGAGGGTGTGGTCGAGGCTATCGTCGACCACTATCGGCCGCGCCACGCGGGTGACAGCCTGCCGCGCTCACTTGCGGGCAAGCTCGTGTCGATCTCCGACAAGCTCGACACCATCGTGGGTATCTTCGCGATCGGTCAGGGTCCGACCGGCTCGGCCGACCCTTACGCACTTCGCCGATCGGCGATCGGCATCCTCACGATGATGATCGACGGTGGTGTTCGATTCGACCTGGACCGTGTCATCGCGGCGGCGCTTGCGGGTTACGACAGCACGCTGCCCGAGCTCGATCCCAACGAGGTCGGAGCGACGGTGAAGTCGTTCTTCGACGCACGGCTCGCAGTGATGCTCAGGGACCGGGGCTTCGCGCACGATGAAGTCGACGCAGTCATGGCCGTCACGTCGGCCGATCCTGCCGATACCCTGCGTCGGATCACCGCGCTCGCCGCATTTAGGCGGACCGAGTCCGGTGCCGATCTGTCCGTCGCGTTCCGTCGCGCCGCGAATCTCGCCGATCCCGACGCCGGGACGGTCACCGATGCGCTGCTGATGGGCGCGGAGGAGGGCGATCTCGATCAGGCGCTGGTCCTGGCTTCCCAGAACGCAGGAAGGCTCATGGCTGCAGGTGACTACGATGCGGCACTTGCCGGACTGGCGGGACTCCGCACGCCGGTGGACGCCTTCTTCGAGTCGGTTATGGTCATGGATACCGATGAAGCGCTGCGCCGCAACCGCCTCGCGCTCCTGAACCGCCTCGGCGGTCTGTTCGATGGATTCGCCGACTTCGGTAAGCTTGCGGGATGACAGTGGACGGCCATGTGCTGACGATACACGTCATATCCGACTCGCTCGGCGAGACGGGAGAGACCGTGGCGCTTGCGGCGATCTCACAGTTCCCGCCGGATACCTTTCGCATCGAGCGGCTCCCGAAAGTCGAATCGACCGCCGATCTGCGGCTGATGGTGCGCACGCACTGTGGTGAGGACTGCATCTTCTTCTACACGCTGGTGGACCGGTCGCTCCGCAACGAGATGGGGCGGCTTGTCGAGACGGGTGTCGTGGGGGTCGACCTTCTGGGTCCGGCGCTCGACTTGCTCGAGCACGTCACGGGAACACACCCGAGCGGTGAGGTCGGCCGTATCCGGCGTACCGATGAGGGGTACTTCGACCGGATCGAAGCCACGGAGTTCGCTGTGAAGCACGATGACGGACGCAATCCTGAAGAGCTTGCCGACGCGGACATCGTCATCCTCGGCGTGTCGCGCACTTCCAAGACACCTATCTCGATGTATCTTGCATTCAGGGGGTGGCGGGTGGCCAACGTACCTCTTGCGCCGGGCGTGGAACCGCCGGCAGAGCTCTTCGAGCTCGATCCGCGTCGCATCTTCGGGCTTGTGACGAGTGTGGATGTACTACTCACCATCAGACGCGAGCGGATGAAGGAGCTCGGTGGGTACGTCCCGGGTTATGCCGAGCGCGAAGCTGTGGAGCAGGATCTCGCCGAGGCTCGTGCGCTCATGCGCCGTCTCGGCTGCCTTGTGGTGCGTACGGATAACCGTGCGGTGGAGGAGTCTGCACAGGATATCCTGAGGCATCTGGGCGTTGGTATGGAGGTCGCGGACTGATCGAGAGTCGCGGCGTCAGGTCCGTTTTGTACGCTATCATGGTCGAGTGTTGTCGGGGGCACTACGGAAAGCGAGGGAGCGAGTTGGCTGACGCGAAGCGCATCTACGCGTTCGGAGGCGGTCAGACCGAGGGCAACAAGGACATGAAGTTCGTCCTCGGTGGCAAGGGCGCCAATCTGGCCGAGATGGCCAACATGGGACTTCCGGTCCCACCAGGGTTCACAATCACCTGTCAGACGTGTATGGAGTACTACAACGCGACACCACCGGTGCTCCCAGAGGGTCTCACCGAGGACATCGGGGCGCACGTGACGAGCCTCGAGGCCAAGATGGGCAAGAAACTCGGCGATGACACGGACCCGCTGCTCGTCTCTGTGCGGTCGGGCTCGGCGTTCTCGATGCCCGGCATGATGGACACCGTGCTGAACCTCGGCCTGAACGACCGGTCTGTCCGGGGCCTTATCGCAAAGAGCGGCAACGAGCGCTTCGCTTGGGATAGCTATCGCCGTTTCATCCAGATGTTCAGCAAGGTCGTGCTGGACGTGGACGGAGACGAGTTCGAGAACGCCATCACCAGGATGAAGCTCGATCGCGGTGTGGCCGAGGATACCGAGCTTTCCGCTGCCGATATGCAGACGCTCGTCGGCGAGTTCAAGAAGATCGTGGCCGATCAGGTGGACCCGGCCGAGTTCCCGCAGCTCGTCGTGGACGGTAAGGTCTCCTTCCCGCAGGACGTCACGGTGCAGCTCCACCTCGCGATTGAGGCCGTGTTCCGGAGCTGGAACAACCGGCGCGCCATCGATTACCGCCGCATGGAGAGGATCGCTGACGACCTCGGCACCGCAATCAACGTGCAGGCGATGGTCTTCGGCAACATGGGCGAGAGCTCCGGTACAG
>Ga0265295_1004528_pt1 | contig 18607 bp, 14 predicted proteins | sample Munlansysbiofilm_FD_192503 | JGI IMG/M metagenome (GOLD analysis project Ga0265295, IMG submission 192503) | Leachate microbial communities from a municipal landfill in Southern Ontario, Canada - Methane capture system biofilm | ecosystem: Engineered > Solid waste > Landfill > Unclassified ...
GTGAATAGTTGATTTGTTGAGTTGTTGATTTGTTGAGGGAGCAGATTCTGCTCCTATTAGTTTTAACCGGTTAGGTCCTCCCCCTGTTCGTAGGGGGAGTTAGAGGGGGTAAATAACGGGCGGTTATGCCATCACAATAGAAGAAATTGAATTCTGGCAGGGTCGTCCGGGCCGACTGCATGATCGTATTCGGTTTCGCCAACAGAAAGATGGAAGTTGGATGAAAGAACGGTTGGCGCCTTAAGTCGAAAGGTGCACTTTTAAATCCGCGGTAAGTTGCGTGATTTGGTCTTCGGTAAACTTTTTATCGCGCGCGAGTTCCTGCAAGGTTCCCCAAACCGGCTCTCCGCATACAATACAGGGCAGGCCGCGCTTTATCAGAAATGCATTAGATGTGGGGTAATGATCAATGAGATCCTCAATGGTGATGCCGGGAGTTATTTCGGGCTTTTCCATAGCTCAGGCCTGATGCTCTTTTCTAAGTAAATCGTTAATGGTTTTCACCGGATTAAAAGTTGCTATGGGCACTTCAACAAATACGGTAATCCAATCGGCCATGGCCCCATTCCATAACCCCGGAAGTTCCTGGGCCTTCAGTTCACGACCGTCTTTTGATTTGATGGAAATAAAACCGGTCAGCGGGTCAATGTATTCCCGGAGGTCAAAAAGTTCACCATTATAATCGCGTACATAACAAACCAGGTCAACCGGATTAAAGTGGGTTGATTTGGAGAGGATTTCCTGTTGCTGTTCATCCTCGGGGTTAACCTGAGACGATTCCACAATTTGCAGGGATAACTGACCTTCCTGATCTTTTACCCAGAAAGGACCGCCGCCTGGTTCACCCTCATTTTTAACCATGCCACACACCCGGATAGGTCGGTTAAGTTTTGTAAAAAGGAAATCGATTTTCTCCATACGTCCCCATTCGTCAAAATCAGCCGGCGGAGCGATGGACAGCTTCTCTTTTGCCAGAGTAGTGATTTTTTTTATTTCGTTGTCTGTGGGATTACCATCTTCGAGTTTTTCCATGGCATCGGCCACACGTTGCTGTAAATCGAGCAGAAAGCCGCCAATAACCCGTTTAAACCGGTAGGTTTCTTCCTTCAGGCTGTCGGGCACAATATTGTCGATGTTTTTTATGAAAATAAGTTCCCCTTCCCGGTCGTTCAGATTTTCAATAAGTGCCCCATGTCCGCCTGGCCTGAAAACAATGCTATCATCCGCGTTACGGAAGGGTTTGTTCTGACTGTCAACGGCAATAGTATCCGTAGATGATTTCTGCATGGAGAAGGTAAGTTCATAAACTACATCGAACATCTGCTCATACTTATCCTTGATGAGGTTAATTTCATCAATAAAACGGTCGGCATGCTCTGGCGAAACGGTAAAGTGTATGCCCACGCGGCCTTCGCTGTTCTGACAGTAGTTAGCGCCTTCAACCAGATGCTCTTCCATAGCCATACGGGTACCCTTATCACAACGGTGGAACCTGAGCAGGGCTTTGGGCAGAGATGCATATCCCAGGCCTTTTTCGGTTAACAGGTAGTCAATAATGGTATTATAGTCTTTGGCCGACAGCAGAGTTTTAATGGAAAGATCATTCTGTTCCATAACTGCTTTTAAATCTTCGTAGAAAGCAAATTTTTGAATATTGTTGAAAAACTGGCTGATGGCTTTGGGAAGCTTTTCTTCCTCCGTTTTTGCATCTGCTTTGCCAGAATTATTTTCACGAAACTCGAACAGGTCCTTAAACATGCGACTGGCCGCACCGGAAGCAGGAACAAATTTTAAAATTTCATAATCTTCAGCATGCTTATCGTAAAAGGTGCGCAACTTCTCAACCTCACTATCGTTAAACAATTTTATACCATTTCCGGTAACGGCCGGTGCGGACAATTGAATATAAGGAAAGCCGGCCTTAAAGTTTTCAATTTGCTTTTCTATTACTTTTATGTCGATTCCTTTGGTCTGGAATTGTCGAAGGTCTTCGTTGTTAAACATACATGCGTTTTAGGTGAAAAAAAGGCAATTACAGATTCTTATCTGCAAACACCAGCTACAAAAATAGTCAAATCCTTTAATAAATGCCAACTCTCTGGCTTAACTTTATGAACAAATGTAACAACAAGTGTGAGATGATGTTACCGATTTTTTTGAATTAGTGGAAAATATTTTCAAGAATGTGATGATTCCCGGTTAGAAGGAAGCCCAGATAAACCACGTACATGGCCACAAACAGCCCGCCTTCAAAGCGCCCTATTTTTCTTCCTTCTCCAGTAAATACAAAAATAAACATCAGGAAGCTGGATAAAATCATTACGGTGATATCAAAGTTATTTACTGTATTAAAAGGTAGCGGTTTAATGGTAGCGCTGACCCCAAGAACTAAAAAGATGTTAAAGATATTGGAACCCACCACATTACCAATGGCAATATCGGCCTTTTTTTTAAGAGCAGCTATAACTGAAGTGAAGAGTTCGGGCAGTGAGGTTCCGCCAGCCACAATGGTTAGTCCTACCACTGACTCACTCATCCCAAAATGCAGGGCAATATCTACGGCTCCCAAAACGAGGTAACGACCACCAAAAAAAAGCGCCACCAGTCCGGCCAAAATCAAGAGTGATGATTTTAGAACGGTGGTTTTTTTGTAGTTGACTTCCGGAACAAAATTATGGCCTATCGCCAGGGCAAAGGTATAAGCTATGAAAATGGCAAAGAAGGAGAGTAAAATGAGGCCATCCGAACGGGAAATTTCGGAAACCGGATAACCGTTAAATAATGCATCATTTGCAATGAAAAAAATGACTATTGCGGCCATAAAGCTAAATGGGATTTCCTTCCAGGTGGTGTTGCTTTTTACGGTTACCGGCATTACTATGGCCGTGACCCCTAAAATCGCCAATACATTAAAAATATTGCTACCTACGACATTGCCAATGGCGATGTCGGTATTTCCATTGTATGATGCAATTAAATTTACAATCAATTCAGGAGAGGAAGTACCGATAGAAACAATGGTAAGGCCAACTACAATATCCGAAATTTTAAGCCTTCGCGCTAAATCTGAAGCCCCGTCAACCAGCCAGTTTGATCCGAAAATGAGTAAAACTAATCCACCCACCAGCATAAGAGTGCTCAATAGCATATATCCATCTTTTTTACAAATTTAGTGATAAAATCATGGAAATGGTGATTTGCAATAAAATATAGTCACTACAATAACTTCAACTCCGGTTAAAATGTTTAGTTGCTTTGAAAAAACAAATTTTTATTGGTCGCATGTTGCAATGTTCAAATAATTTTTACCTTTGCGCCTCCATTGCCCAGGTGGTGAAATTGGTAGACACGCCAGCTTGAGGGGCTGGTGTCCTTAAGGATGTGCAAGTTCGAGTCTTGTCCTGGGCACGAAATCCGGCAACGGCCGGTAACAGTCGGAAAGATTATAGTACTGACTGCTTTTTTTTGAAATAAACCGGATTGCCCGGATGGCGGAATTGGTAGACGCGCTAGTTTCAGGGACTAGTATACTTACGTATGTGCAAGTTCGAGTCTTGTTCCGGGCACTTTTAACCCCTTGTAGATTATGCTGCAAGGGGTTTTATTTTTTTTGGTAATTGGTTCCTATTTAGCCTGAACTATTCATAAATTCATAAAAAAATGAAAAGGGTTCAGGTTAATCGCGACTTTATGGGGAGTCAGGGTGCGACTCAAAGTCGCGCCCTGACATACAGGTCCAAATGAGGCGGATATTAAAAAAGGAAAAGTTATTGAACGATAGGTGCATAGAGGTTTGGATAGAAAATGATATTTTGTCAAAACTGCGCAATTCTGTTTTCGTGAATTAATCAGGTTAGGGAGTTTTTTTCTCGTTATTGTAATTTTAAGGAAGTTTTTCCAGCAAATAAAGATAAGGTCCGGCCATATGGTGCATAAAAACGTTGGCAGGATTGTCCGGATACTTGTCGTAATATTGCTCATCAGCATACAATACGATGGTTGAACCGGTTCTCACATAGTTATTCTCATTCAAATAATCAGGTGGCTTAAATTCGCTGAGTGACTGACTCACCAGCTTACCTGCGGTACCACCCAAAAACTTTCGGTAATTTTTAACGGCCTTTTTTGTTGGCCTGTTTAGCTTTCTATAAGCATAATTCATCATTATTCTTTTCGGGAAGGGTTGTTTTTTTATGGTACTTTTGGCGTTAACGAAAGGATTTGTCTTATTGAAATCACGCACCGTTTGAACTGAAAAGGGAGCTTCAGGTACCCAATCTGCCGTATTCACCACGTTGAAAGCCCATTCTTCGGCGGTCATTATTTCATAATCATAAGCAAAATAGAGATTGCCTGGTTTGGGTGCAGCGCTGCTGTAAGTTTTGAACCGGATTTCTTGGGGAAGTTGGCCATTTATCTGCAACATACGAAGATATGCCGTGAGCAGAAAGGAAATACCTCCACCCTGACTGTGTCCGGTCAGGTAAAAGTCACGGTAACCCAATGCATAGCAGGAGTCAATTTTCCTTTGAATTCCTTCGGCCATATAGCCCAGCCCCATCAGCCAGCCAACATGAACCGCAGCCCTGGTATTGGAGGCAAGCTGGTATTCAAAGGATTGGTTTTTAGTTAGTTGAAAGCTGCCATTTGCCGGCACCATGGCTGCATAAAAATTCTCTAACCAGCTCACTGAACTACCGGTAGTTCCCCGGATGCTTATGGCTGCAATGCGCTCACTATTGTGTATCCACAAATCCCAGCGATTTTCCAGTCCGGTTACCGGAGACCGATAAGCCAGTTCAAATTGTTCCGGGATAAAGCGTTGATTTGTCCAGGGCGTGTCAGCAACACTAACTGCCATCTTTAGCATTTCTTTGTATTCCGTTTTGTCGAATCCGGGCTGTAGTTGTGCGTTGACTGCAGGCGCTATTGCCAGAAAGAACGCTAAAAAAGCGACTATTTGGATTTTTACTCCTCTCATAAAAATTTTATATCAATAATGTGAAGCTGTTTAACTTTTGACCTGAAAAATTGTTCAAATAGAGTCCAATCATCATAACCTGATAAATATGGAAACACGCTTCACTTCTAACACTTTTCTTCTGAAATCGTGGATGTTGATATTTTTCTTCTTATCCGCTTTTGCAGCTTCTTCACAAGTAAATGCAAACTTTACTTTCGACGGAATCAACCGAACCTATATTGTTTACCTGCCTCAAAGTTATGTTCAGGGGCAGAAATTGCCTCTGCTGCTTTCATTACATGGTTTGACCCAGACAGGAGCCGGTATCATGGAATTTAGTGGTTTTAATGCTGTTGCGGATACCGGTAATTTTATTGTTGTTTATCCTGATGGTATTGGCAATGCGTGGAATGTAGGCTTTTCGGGTGGGTCCACTGCTGATGATGTGGGTTTTCTTTCTGCACTGATTGATACCTTGCACGCGCAATACAATGTTGACCTGAACCGGGTTTATTCTACGGGTTTTTCAAATGGTGGTTTTATGAGCTACCGCCTGGCCTGCGAATTGGGTAACCGCATTGCTGCCATTGCACCGGTATCTGGTACCATGACAGTTGCTTCTCTGGCAGCGTGCAGTCCGGCTCAGCCCATGCCGGTGTTGCATATTCATGGAACCAGTGATTTTGTGGTGAGCTATACCGGCAGCTTTGGAAATACTTCGGTGCAACAGGTGCTTGACTTCTGGAATGGATTCAACCATTGTCCGGCCACCGCTGTTATTGAAAATCTTCCCGATTTGGTTGTTGAGGGATCAACTGTGCAGCGACAAACCTGGTCGCCTTGTGACGAGGGTGTAACCGTAGAATTGCTCAAGGTAATCAATGGCGGGCACACCTGGCCGGGTTCGGTCGGGGTGACCGGAATTGGCATTACCAACCGTGACATAAATGCGAGCAGTGAGATCTGGAATTTTGTGAAAAATTTCTCATTGGACGAAACCATTGGAATAGAGCAGTTAGCTAAAAAAGAGGTTAAGGTTTATCCAAATCCTGTTACGGATGGACTGTTGTTTTTAGAACTTTCAACCTCCTCTTTGTATTCACATCTTCAGATTGTGGATTTGAGGGGGAGAATTCTTCAGGAAGCACAGATTCCCGCCACCAATCAGCATTTTCAGTTAAATGTAGGTGGCTTATCCAATGGCCTTTACTTTGTGAGGCTGGCTGGAAACCAAAAAAATACAGTCATTCGTTTCATGGTTCAGTGAGGCATCAATCTTCCGGTTGGTTAACCATGATTTCATCTAAGAAAAGCCATGCTTTTTCTCCGGCAGCCCAATGTCCCGGAGGACAAACCCCGAAGTTTCTGGCAATTACTTTGATATATCTTGCCATACTGTTGATTTGTGTCACATTGTAATCAAGTGCCGCAGGCTGACGTGTAGTAAGCAGTATGGGATGCATACCCGGCGATGGACTGAAGTTAATCCCGTCCTGCGAAAGTGCAATCTCAACTTCTGCAGGCAGGAAAATCCAGTCAACCGGACTGTAGAGAAATCCGATATTCACATTTTTAACCATTAACTCTCTACCCAGATCAATCACTACATTGGCGTCCTCTCCGGAATAACCCAGCCAGTCATCATGGTAAGATAAGGGATGTGCCCGCAGACCATCTGTCAGGGTTATTGCACCTGATGCAGCATACTGAGCACTGTAGGGTGTATTTAGCAATGGCAGTCTGCCATAGGCATCGTGTACGATAATTGACTTTTTTGAAATCTTGCCGGTTTTCTTTCCAGCCACCTCAAGTTCAGTCTGAATTTCTGCTGTTTCAGCTAAAATGAAAGGATTTTTATACTTCGTCCAGCCAATATTTTCTCCATTAATCAGCACCTTATACCAAATGGTGGAGCCTGGGAAATCGGAAGACAAGCTTACCTTCATCCGGCCTGCAACAGAATCGTACATCATTTGAACGGAAACCTTGAATGCACTTTTGCTGAAATTGACTTCGCGGGCTGAAAGGCGATCAAAGTGTTTTGACAGACGTGCCGAGAAACCATCCCAGCTTCTATTCGCCTTCGGCGACCAATTGACCTCGGCCAAAGCCAAAGCCCGCGGATAAACCATGTATTCGGCATGGTCGGGCTCAGCAATGTATTCGGTCCATAGGTTTGCCTGTGCGCCTAAAATGTGTTTACTTTCTTCGGGACTTAGTGCGGATGGAACCGGTTCAAACAAGTAAACACTTTTTATGGGATTGTATCCTCCAATGGCCAGGGGTTCATCAGCGGCAGGACCTTGATAATGATTTAGATAGCAGGGCGATCCGGGAGTCATAATTACATCGTGGCCCATTTTTGCTGCTTCGATACCACCTTCCATCCCGCGCCATGACATTACGGTAGCCCCGGGAGCCAGACCTCCTTCGAGAATTTCATCCCAACCAATGATTTGTCTTCCGTTTTGATTCAGGAATTTTTCCATCCTGTGGATGAAATAACTTTGAAGTTCATGCGCATCCTTCAAACCCTCGTCAACCATACGTTTCTGACAGCGTGGACAGGCTTCCCAGCGGGTTTTAGGCGCCTCATCGCCACCTATATGAATATATTTTGAAGGAAAAATATTCATGACTTCCGTAAGCACATCTTCCAAAAAGTGAAAAACATCCTCGTTGCCTGCACATAAAATATCGTCCGCAACGCCCCATTGGGTCCATACTTCAAACGGGCCGCCGGTGCATGAAAGCCCGGGGTAAGCCGAAAGAGCGCCCAGGCTATGACCGGGCATTTCAATTTCAGGGATAACATTAATGTAACGCTGCCGCGCATATTCCACAATTTCGCGTGCCTCATCCTGGGTGTAATAGCCACCATAAGGAATATTGTCGCTGGATTCGTTGCGGCCAATCGGCGATGACATACGTTTTGAGCCAAGCTCAGTCAGCAATGGATATTTCTTTATTTCAAGCCGCCATCCCTGATCGTCGGTGAGGTGCCAGTGAAAATTATTGTATTTATACATGGCCATCAGGTCAATGTATTTTTTGATGAATTCTACCGGGAAAAAGTGACGGCTGACATCAAGGTGTATGCCACGGTAAGGAAATCGCGGGTAGTCTTTAATAGAACAGACAGGCACTTCCCAGTTTATTCGTGCTTTGGCCAGGTCTGTTTGCTCAACTTCGGCAGGCATGAGCTGAAATAAGGTTTGGATGCCATAGAAAATGCCTTTCCCATTGGCCGCAGAAATAGTCACTGATTTCTTGTCCACCATCACTTCATATTCTTCGGGATTGCCTTGGGCTTCAGGAACAAGCTTTAGCAGGATAAAATTCTTTTCAGGATAATTGTTGTTTACACTTTTGGGGGGTGTTTCTGACTGAAGGCGCGTCGCAAGTAAGTCCGCGAGTTGTGAAAGCTCCTTTGAAGTTGAAGCAAATAAAATGCTGGTTTTAGGTGTAATTTTAAATGTGCCTGACCCCATTTCGACGCTCACCGGTTCGGGAATGATGGCTAGGCTACTTGGCTGCGCTGCAGCCAAAAGGCTTAATATAATAAATAAGAAGCCCAGTTTAAACTTGAAGTACTGAAATTTCATCTTGCGCTGTTTTTCGTTGAAATGTGGCACAAGTTACGACAATTTGATAAAGTGGCAAATGAAATTTGACGATTGGATAGATCTCCTATTTGAGAAGGTTTGTCTGCCACAGTCAGGCCCACCTCGGCAACATAACTGTCCCTTCCACAAGTTTGCTTTCAATTGGTTGGTGTCTAAGAATCTCATCAATAAGACCCAACATGCACGGGACTCTTTTTATAAGTACCGTCCCAACCTTTGTTTGTGTTTCTATAAATTATTTGCCTCCGGCGGTTGAAAACGAATAGATGTTGGCTAAATAAGAGCCATAAAGCCAAAAATTTAAATAACAACTGTGTCGGGAAATATGGCAATCATAAGAAAGTTTGTACTTTTATCGAATATTTTGCCGGCCGGATGATTCAACTTTCAAAGAAGTCCGAAAGCCTGAGGCAGGTATCGGAATATTCATGAATAAAAGGGTGTTGTGATGATAAAAACCAGAATTGGAAACAATCATGATATTGATGGAGTTTTGTCCCTTCAGGAAAAGTATTTATACAGTAAATTAACTGAAACAGAGCGGGAAAGTGGTTTTGTGACTACACCATTTACGAAAAATCAAATAGAAGAAATAATCAGGCAAAACGGAATATTTGTTGCGGAAAATGAGCATAACAGCATCATTGCCTATGCTTTTGCCGGAAGCTGGAAGTATTTTGAGCAATGGGAAATTTTTAACTTTATGGTGTCACGTTTCCCGACACTGTCCTTTAATGGAAGTAAAATTACCACGGAGAATAGTTTTCAATATGGACCAATTTGCATTGATAAAAATTACCGGGGAAGCGGACTGTTAAACTTGCTCTTTGAAGAAATGAGAATTGAATTTTTGAAAAAATATCCAATCTCTGTTACCTTTATAAACAAAGTCAATGCAATTTCCACTGCAGCTCACACTAAAAAACTGAACTGGGAAATAATAGATGAATTTGAATTCAATAACAAAACCTATATCGGATTGGCATTTGATATGAAAAATTCTGTATTGAAACAGACCAACGCCTCCTGAACTCCACGTTACCGATATATTTATAGAATATTAAGATTGCCAAATTATGAACCTTCAATCGCTTTCAAAATTCCTGTTAACCGTATGCATTTTATTGTCAATGACATCCTGTAACAAGAATAGCTCAAACCCTTTACAAACGGGGCATGCTGACCACGCGGAAGCGATGGCCAGTTGGGAGAATCGGAAGTTTTCCATGTTTATACATTGGGGTCTCTACTCCATACCGGCAGGCGTATGGAATGACCAACAAATAAATGGATACAGCGAGCAAATAAAGGGGCATGCAAAAATTTCAACCGAAGATTACAGGAAATTGGCTGCTCAGTTTAATCCAACTCACTGGAATGCAGATTCGGTTGCGTTATTGGCAGAAGAGGCCGGGATGAAATCTATCGTCATCACAGCGAAGCACCATGATGGCTTTTGCCTGTTCGGCTCTAAATACACTACATTTGACGTGGTTGATGCAACGCCCTATAAAAAGGACATCGTCAGGGATTTAGCGGCTGCCTGCAAACGCCATGATCTTAAATTTGGAGTCTACTTCTCTCTGATTGACTGGGACTACAAAGGAGCAGCACCTTTTGTTTCTGTTCGTAATTCAGATTCAATCCCTCCCTTGCATCATCAATACAATTTAAATCAGGTGGAGGAATTATTGACAAACTATGGTGAAATTTCTGAAATCTGGTTTGACATGGGCGCTCCAACATACAACCAAAGCAAAGAAATTGCTACACTGGTAAAAACATTACAACCTAATTGTCTGATCAGCGGAAGAATTTGGAATGACCAGGGTGATTTTGTCGTAATGGGTGACAATCGTAAACCTGATTTTAAAATGGGGGTTCCCTGGCAAACACCGGCTTCAATGTTTCCTGAAACCTGGAGCTACCGTTCCTGGCAGGAAAGGCCGGATACAGAAGCGAAAATTAAGGAGAAAATACACGATTTGATAAGTGTTGTAAGTTCAGGGGGTAATTATTTGCTAAACATTGGTCCCAAAGGAGATGGCAGTATTGTTCCTTTTGAGCGGCAGGTGATGGAAGGCATAGGTGAATGGCTGAAAGTAAATGGCGAAGCCATATATGGGACAACAACCGTCCCGGTAGAGGCCCGGAATTGGGGTTATATAACGGCAAAGGAAAGGAAATTATACCTGCATATCATCAACTTTCCCCAGAACGACAAACTTATTGTTGAGGGGATAAATGCAGATTTTATAAGAGTATATCCCCTTGCTGATAAAAGCATTTCTCTGACGCATTTAACCCGGGATGCCGGGCTGGAAATTGACTTAACAAACCTGATAAACAGAGACCAATATGCTACCGTGATTGTCCTGAAATTTGAAGGGGAATTATTTTACACCCCTGAAAATGTAATCTATCCAAACGAGGAAGGTGCATTTATTTTAACCTGGGATAATGCAACGAAACTACATAGTTTCAGCGGTCAGGATTATTACTCCACCAAAGCTACTGTGGTAAAAATTAAATGGTATTTATCGGGTAATGAAAGGGAATACCGTGAAATAAATCTTGCCCATTCGGGTGGCAACACCGGGCTTTTAAAGTTATCTGTTAACGATAAAAAATATCCAATTTCAACCCCTCCTGCAAAGCATGGGCTGAAAAATGAGCCGTTTAATCAGACGATTAAAGATGTGAATTTATATCCGGATAAAATTAATGAGATTGAACTTTCATTTGGAGATCAGCGCAATCCGCATAAAGGATTCTCTTTAGAAGATCTGGAAATCAGGATTAAATAGTGCTTTGTGAGGGGGCAGGACTTAACTTTAAGTGGAGGGTGCGCCATGAGTTATGGGAAGTCAGGGCGCGACTTTAAGTGGATTTATAGAGAGCCAGAGTGCGCCAGAGTCGCACCCTGACTATTCACACGCATCCTGACAAGTCTCACCCTGACTTTTGGGCAGGCACATAATGGTATAAAGAAAGTTCGTACTTTTAATACGGATTTCGCAACCACCATTGAGGGGTGAAATCGGATATATTACCATCTCGAATGAATTTTTGCAAGAGTAGAAAAGTAGTAAAATGAAAATATAAAATGGTTCCATTAGATCAGGATTTACAAAAGGTTAAACAAAGCTTTGACCAATTTGGAGAAATAACACATCGTGTGTTGCAGTATTTGCCCCATGTTATAAGTAATTCAGCAGTTAAAAATGACTATACAATATTTACTTCACTGATTGCTGGCACAACTAAGTATGTCCGACCAATAAATAATAATCTCTTTCTAACCAAACCGGAAGATTTTGAGAAATGTTACATAGAATTAAAAATTATTTTTGAAAAAATAAAATCTAATCAGAAGATAAATCAATCCGAAAAGGACTGCATTGATAAAACATTATATACTATCCAATAGTCAATCGGTGCTGGACTCGATTTGTTGGTAGCTGAAAATAGTGCCAGAAAGCATGTCGGAAATAGGTTTGAAGAACTAATAAAAGTAGTGTTTACAGAAATCGGGGTAGTTAATAAAAAACTAGTTTTACAAATCCCATACGAAACTGAGGAAGGTTCAAAAACGTATAAATGTGAGAACGATCTGATCCTTTCGCCATATGAAAAAGTCCAATCAACAGCAAATTCATTAGATGAACGTGAAGTTGTTGTTTCAGTAAAGACAACACCCAAGGATAGACTTGGGAAAATATTTATTGATAAAATCCTTCTGGAAAGATTTGTTGAGCATCCACAAAAAGTAATTGGTATTTTTTTAAATGACGTTCAAAGAAAAGACATAAGCAATATCAGCTTCACGCTTGTTTCAGGATTGTTTATGGTTTATACAAAATTCCTTACTGAACTTGATGGGATATATTATTTAGATCCTCCGCCAAACGCTTCTAAAAAACCTTATTCAAACCATATGAAAAGATTTTCTGAGCTAATAACTACAGATTACAAGTTACTTTTAACCCCTTAATTTTTTTCTATGATTAATGGATGACTGTTCGTCTTTTTCTCCAGAAATCCTTGAAATATGTTCAACATCATTCAAACGTATTTTAATTATATTGCAGTATTCTGATTCCAGTTCAGTCCCTATCCATCTTCGGTTATAAGCTTCGGCAACTGCGAATGTTGTTCCAGTGCCCCCGAAAGGATCGAGTACTAAATCATTTATGTTAGAAGATGATAAAATTATTTTACGAAGTAATTCAACTGGTTTCTGCGTCAAATGTGGGTATCTTTCCCAAGCTCCGTTTGAAATTGTAGGAATTTCAAACACATCTTTAGGTTTAGCTCCTAACGGATTTGGTTCCCAAACAGCATCGTGCTTTTTACCCTTTGAATATTGTGAACTTTCGGCTTGTGTTCGCTTTGGATATTTCAAAGTATGCTCATTGTAGGGAATTCTGACACTGTCAATATTAAAAATAAATTCCTTTGATTTTCTAAAATGCAATATACTTTCATGTGATCTGCCCCAATCATTTCCGAGATTGGCTTTGTTTCTATAAAACCAAATCAACCATTTACATCCTTTAAACAAAGGGGATGCAGCCCATTTTATATCTGCCAATATTTCTGAAAGCCCACAAACAAATAATGACCCATTCTTCTTCAAAACTCTATGTGCCTCTGTAATCCAGGCCATACTCCATTCCACATAATCTTTTTGACTTGAGAATGTATCCCATTCTGCCTTCCTGATATTATAAGGAGGGTCTGCGAAAATTAAATCTACGGAATTGCCGTCTAATTGCTTTAATAACATAATAGCGTCATAATTAAACAATTGTCCCAAATGCGTTGTAAAATACGGCTCAATATTTTCCCGGATAGAACTTTTTTGAGTAAATTCGATTTGAAGTTGCATTTCTTCAACCAAATTTTGTAATTGTTCTTCGGAGTATGTCCGATAATTATTTATCGGATGCCTTATACTCTTAAATTTTCCACTATTATCCCATCTTCTCAGTGTTTCAGGGCTAACGCTAAGAAAATTAGCCGCTTGTTTTAAAGTTAATCGTTTTTCCATAGCATTACACAACCTTACACATGATTATACAATAATACACAAAAAAAATTAAGTCAAAAATAATAAATCCAAAAAAAGTATTATTTATTATAAGTTCCCAGGCAAAAAATAAATGTGGCATTCGTCAAGTCCCGGCCTATCTGCCATGGATCGCGTGGGTTAAGCTTTTGAATGCACCAAAATAGTTTAAGTTAAAGCACCGTCCACCCTTTTTGCCATGACCTAAAATACTGCCTATCAGCACGACTTGTCCTTATATCTTACTTCATGGACAGAACACGAAAACAATCATACAACTAAATATCTGCACTAATGGGCGATTGAATGTAAAGAGATAGTTCGTACTTTTAGGAAATATTCTGGTAACAAGGACAATGGACTTTTAAAACCCTGCAGGCGATAGAGGTAAAATAAAAATGAGCAACTAAATTTAATAATCTGACCATAATGGATAAAACAATTGTAGCCCTTCTGATTTTGTTGTTGATATTCCCGAACACAGAAACGAGTTGTCAGGAAGTTAACCATACTCTGCATAAGGTTGAAAAAAAGAGCGCAGAAAGCAATTCAAAAGCGCCGGTAATGGGTTGGGCAAGCTGGAATAATTACGGAACAGCCATTACTGAGGATATCATTAAAGCCCAGGCAGATGCTATGATCGCTATCGGGCTTAAAGAAGCCGGATATTCTTATATAAATATTGATGATGGTTTTTTTGGAGGACGGGATGGGCAGGGTAAATTAACAGCGCATAAAGAACGGTTTCCAAACGGGATGAAATCGCTTGCCGATTACATTCATTCAAAGGGGCTAAAAGCAGGAATCTATTCTGATGCAGGAATAAATACCTGTGCTTCATACTGGAACAAAGACACCATGGGCGTTGGCATGGGACTGTATGGAAATGAAGAACAGGATTTGAAATTATTCTTAAAGGAATGGGATTATGATTTTATCAAAGTTGACTGGTGCGGCGGCGAATGGCTGGGATTAGACGAACAGACCAGCTTCACCAGGATTGGGAAGCTAATAAGAACCCTTAAACCGACCGCCATATATAATGTATGCAGATGGAAGTTCCCGGGCCCATGGGTAACACCCATTGCAGATTCATGGAGAATATCAGGAGACATTAGCAATGATTTTGAATCAATATTGAAAATAATTGATTTGAATGCTGACTTATGGATTTATGCTTCCCGGGGGCATTATAATGATATGGATATGCTTCAGGTAGGCCGGGGGATGAGCTATGAAGAAGACAAAGCTCACTTTTCCATGTGGTGTATGATGCACTCGCCGCTTTTACTGGGCAACGATTTAACAAGTATGAGCAAAGAAACCTTTGAGATTATTACAAACAAAGATATTATCGCCTTGAACCAAAGCTCATTTGTTTATCAGGCCAGGAAAATAGCTGATTGTGGAGCTCTTGAAATATGGGCAAAACCAGTGGTTTCAACCATGAGTGGTGATATAGCTGTGGCTTTATTGAACAGGTCTGAAAATAAAGAAACGATAACATTCAGCTTAAAATCGGTCGGATTGGATGCGTCTAAAGAATATACTGTTAAGGATTTATGGACAAAAGAAACCTATCCAACATCAACACAAGAAGAACTGACATTAGATGTTGCAGGTCATGGAATTGTTGTGCTGCAGATAAAAGGGAAATCTTTGCCCTATAATGTATTTCAATACAAGGACATAGAATAAATGCTATTAGAAAATGGATACATCGCCTTTATTGTAAACCCGGATGAAGAACGATAATATGGACAACACGCGTGTTTGGCTCATTTTTGTGAAATGTATATCAAAAACGTCTCTGATTTTTAGCAGAAACATCCACCATACGCAAATTGCCAGCTTTGCAAACAGGGTATTGCCAAAGCTATAACTTCAAAGTCGTTGCAGATTTTTTTTACCTACCGGGCAAAAAAAAAGCCATCGAGCAGTTAGGTATTTGAAAATTTTATATATTAGCAGTGAATTCGAACGATGGATAAATGGTGTAATACACATTTACAAGTCGGAAATATCATTAATACTGCTTATATACTTCCATAAGTAAGTAAAAAACAAACGCCGGTTTGTTAATAAAGCCAATGGGCTAACCACCCGCTATGAGAGAAATCAAATAAAGTGGAGGCCAATGCCACTCTAAAAAAATGGGGCGTATTCTGAAAAGCCTTATGAGTAGGAAAAATCAAAAACAAATTACTATGAGCACAATTTTAGGCAAAGATGAGCAAATAATTAAAGAGGCAACATTTACTGCTAACCTCATTCTGTTTTGGTTAAAAGCACACTATGTCCTTACCAACAAAAGAGTAACAGGAGAAACACCTAATACACTTTTGGGGCTTATTCCACTGGGAAAAGCACAAATTGCTCAACCATTAAAAACAGTCGCCTCTGTTACAAGTTCAACAAAGTTTTCATTTATGAGACTGCTAATTGGTATAATTTTAATTATTGCTGGTTTTGCTCTCATTTCATCATTTGGTATTATTCTTCTGATCTTGGGGGCAGTTAATATCCTTAACTGTTATACGGCAACATTTGTGATAACTAATAATGGGGGACAAAGTGTAGGTTATGAAATATCTATTCTTGAAAAGTCAAAAGTTGTCGAATTTGCAAACGAAGTAAATACAGTTATTGCAGATTTGTAATTGTTTTGAGAAAATGAGAGGTCTTTTATTTTATTAGGCCTCTCATTTTTTAAAATCCTTATTATAGCGAAGCAGTTTTTAAACCAGCAAATGTTCGTGGTAAGAAAATGTTTAAAAATTCAGGGGATCGTCGGGGATTGTTTACTTTGTCTTATGACCGGACAGTTTCAAATATGAATAGGAAACTTGAGAAGGATTACAAAAAGATAAATTAAAAACCAGGGTGAGCAAGAGGTGCACATCTGGTTTTGAATGATGAATGGAGTTTTTAGAATGTTCCTCAGATGTAATTTCGTATTTGAAAATTTATTGAAAGTGAAATCTGAGTAAAAATGGCAGTTCTTCGTTGCCTGGATTTGCTTTGATAGCTTCCAGCAGTTTTTGCCTGAAGCGGGCACGGTCACCGGATAAATTTGCATATATGCCTTCGGTTAACAACCGGTTTCCCAGTATAAACCGCTGCATCACAGCACTATCGGGTACATGGTTGAACACCCTGAAAACATCAGCCCGATGCTTATTTACAAAGTTTAAATTGTTGGGAAGATTGTTTTCGTCAAAAGCAGACATTTTGAAGAACTCTGTATAGGAGCGGTTATCTGTATTGATGCGGATATTGTCAGGAAATCCGGCAATCTGAGTGCTATCGAATATCAGGTTGGCTGCCAGATGGTAGGGGTTACTATAAAAATAGGGATCTTTATTCAGGGATGCTATGCGTTTTGACCATTCCTGGAAATCAATATGTCCGGCACCTGAAAGCAACACCGCGTGATTGAGTCCCAACCAGACCGTGGCATCCGGAAAAACGGAATGAAAAGTTCTGATGATGCCTAAAAAGTCTTCCTGCCGTAGTTTGTGCAGGGGTAAATACTGTGAGACCATTCCACCCGGAGCCAGTCGTTGTTTGCATAACTCAAAATAATCACGGGTATATAAATTGCCCGAACCCAGCACCGGATGGGTGGGATCGCTTGAGATGAGATTGTACTTTTCACCGGTGGTCAGCAGGAACTGCCGGCCATCTCCACCGATCATATTAACGCGTGGATCATGCTGAATGTCTGCATTCAGGCCCTTATAATAGTGGGCTACTTCCCTGAGCCCTTCCACCAGTTCAACACAATCAATCCGCTTTATTTCAGTATGGCTGGCAATGGCTGAAGTAGTTACGCCAATGCCAAAGCCAATTACCAATGCTTTATCCCCTTTAAGACCGGCGAAAAAGGGGAGGTGCCCTACCATTTTCACCACTTTTATGGCATCATAACTCGACCCGATCACCGCACTATTGTTTACATAGGTGGAAAGTGCTGCATTATTACCTGTTTCACGGGCGACAATATAGGTGCCCTCTGAAGTTTCATGGTAGGCCAGCACCTGTTTGTCGAAACGTGAGAATGAAGGAGGTAATATTTTTATTTGCGGGCTGAACAGAGTCAGAACAATTCCTGCAAAAGCCAGAGCAGGCATCAGGTAATGTAGTTTGCTAACAGTTAACTTCCTGGTTGAGTTGATTCGTTGATTCGTAGATTTGGTTGAGGGCTCCCCTTGTCCCCTAAGCAGCCAGGCCATTATGGTCAGCGTACTGCCAACCATAACGAGGCTCCAGGCTTGTCCAGCCAACGGGATCAATACAAACGCGGCTACGATTGGTCCTGCCACGCTGCCGATGGTATTCCAAAACATTACTTTACCCACGCTTTGTCCAATTTGAGCCTGATTTTGGTTGTATAAAGTGCAAATCAGCGGAAAAGCAAAGCCGGACAACAGGGTTACGGGCAAAATTACGAGTGCTGAAGCAACCAATGGAAGGGTTATGATGCGTGAAAAGTAGGCAGCACTTTCTGAAGCAAGCGGAAAAATAACCATTTGAGGCAGACGAAGTAAAACCAACAGCCCAATCAGCGTGGCCACTGCAGTAAATAATAACGTTCTGAACAATATGCGTGGCCCGTTGAAAGTCGGTTTATACGTCCGCAGGAAAATAGCGCTGCCGGCAAACAAGCCAAGAATAACCACCGATGAAATTAAGGCAAAGGAGTAACTGGTATTGGTCAGGTAGGTTTTGAAAATTCTGATCCAGAGTATTTGCAAGGCCATTACCGAAAAACCAAAAATAAAAGTGGCTGCCAATAATAATGAGGTATTGATGCTGCTCACATTTTTTGTGGCAGTTGGGGCTACTTTCTTTGCTGTGATCGAGGGAGGTGTTATCTTATCTTTCACCAAAATATAGAGGATCAGGGCCATCGTAAGGTTAATGGCTACGGCAAGTATAAAGGTA
>Ga0265295_1004529_pt1 | contig 18599 bp, 14 predicted proteins | sample Munlansysbiofilm_FD_192503 | JGI IMG/M metagenome (GOLD analysis project Ga0265295, IMG submission 192503) | Leachate microbial communities from a municipal landfill in Southern Ontario, Canada - Methane capture system biofilm | ecosystem: Engineered > Solid waste > Landfill > Unclassified ...
CTTTTTCCGCGGTGATTCCCGATTCGTCGAACTCGCTCTCCACGCTATGGTCACGGACCCACTTCGCGCCGAGGCGCAGCTCCAACCGCTCGCTGACACCGCGGGAGACGTCGGCCCCGAGCTGCGCGTTTTCACGGCTGTAGTCTTTGTGCTCGGCGTACTGGTAGGCGTCCAGGCGCCCCTGCAGCCCCAGACGCGTCACCTCGGAGCCCCCTTCGACCTTGAAGGACGGCGAGAGCAAAAGTTCCAAATCCGAATCGCCCTTGCCGAGGGTGCTGTCGTCAAAGGTCGTACGCACCCCGATGGACGGGGTGACCACGGTTTCGCACACGCCGCTTTTCGCGGCCGGACCAAGGAGGAGAATGCCGGCCAGAAACAAGGCGGCAAGGCGTTTGATGCAAGATGTCATGGGAGCGGTCAGGGGACGATGACGATGTCGCCGGGTACGAGCAGGACGTTCTGCTCCAGGCTCTTGCCGCCCGCGATGTGGTCGTAGTCAAAGGGAAGATAGCTCTGCGCGCCCGCCGCGTCCGTACGCACGACGCGCACCGAAGCGGTCGAAGCGTACGCTGTCATGCCCCCGGCCATGGCCAGGGCCTGCAGCACGGACATGGGCCCGTCCATGGGGAACACGCCGGGCTTCTGCACCTTGCCGACCACGGAGACCTTGGGGCTGCGCGATTCGATCAGCATCACGGTCACGGGTGCGCCGTGGATGTATTCGCCGATCCCGGTCTCAAGCTCCGCCCGCAGATCTTCGACGCTGATCCCGGCGGCCTGCATGTCCCCGACCAGGGGAAAGGAAATCTTGCCGTCCGGACGCACCAGCACCTTACGCGCCAAGCTCTCGTCGCCCCACACGGAAATTTCGAGCACGTCTCCGCAGCCCAGGGGAAAGGTCGGGCTCTGGCCTGCGTGGGCGGTGGCGCAAAACAGAAAAAAAAGAATCGAGGCCCGCATGAAAAAACTCATAACTACTCCATTAACTTCAGAAAATTAATCATCCATTTCAATCCAACCGATCAGGCCGGGATTCAAGACCCTGATACGAATCAAGGCGCGCTGGAAAGCGGGGCGGGGCAAGCGTGCCTTTCCGAGAAAGCGGGAATGCGCCCAAGCCATTTCAGACTGCCGTCAGCAACTGATTTCAGCCAGTGATCCCAAGGGATTTCTGAAGACCGCGCCGATGATCACCCCGGCCTCGTCCAACACCTTGCGACAGGCGGTGCAGGCCATGTGCAGAGGTTTGCCCTGATCCGAGAACTGGAAGAGAACCTCGAATTCTCGTCCTGCCTTGAAACTCTCGGGTTCGGTCGAATTCAGACGCAAACCGATGCCCGTGGTCGAGATGTCGCGCAGCTGCGCCACCCTATACCGGCCCTTGCGCCCGTCCGGGTCCAGCGTGTGGATAACGGCAAAGCCGGACAGCAGCTGCCGGGTCGCTCTGCGCCGGTCCTGCGCGCTGTCGAGGGTTTGCAAAGGGGCGCTCGGAGCAGCCATGGCCTCACCGCCGGATTCGTCCTGCTCTCGTAAATAGCTATCAAGATCGGTGTTCAACCAGAGGGGGGGGCTTTTTTGTGTCACGGAAACTCCCATGCAAATTTTCGCAATCATATGAAAGAATTGTGCCATATGTAACGCAGCGGATCATTTCTCTGACATCCGCCCGCACCGTGCGGTTTCACGACTCCCCCTCCCTACCAGCTCCAGTCCGACGAAACAGGACTACCATAGAGTCATGCAGGCCAAGCACAGGCTGTGTCCGATTGAATCGGACTTTCATCATCTCGGGACGTTACGAAACTAATCACGACAGAGCATTCACCGCATCAATACATACTTCACATTCATTATAGTTTCGTGTAGTCGCCCACTTTCAGGAATATGATACAAAAATACGACGTCTTACATAGACGTCATACATCAGCGCCAATATTTTGAAGAAAATATTATCGCCTTACGTTGGCGTCATACATTCCGGACTGTTTCGATCTGCATGACAGACATCTTCCAGAGGCTACACGGATTATGGGATCAGTACTTATCATTCATGAACGCAGCGATATTTGCCACCTGCTGAGTCCGGCCATTGAAAGCCATGGACATGAATGCTTTTCCATTGCATCCTGTGTCGATGCCGTTCATGTCCTTAAAAGCAACGCATTCGACATTGTCATCCTTGATATCGACATCACGGAAAAGCCCGCTGAAGCAATAGCGGCACTGGCCAAATCCGAGTGCAGGCCGCACATCCTGATCATCACAAACGGCTGCAATCCAGTGATACTGGAAGAGGCCATCCGTGCCGGGGCATGGGACGTCATCTGCGCCCCCTTCACCCAGGACGAACTCGGCCAGGCCATCAACCGTTGCCTGCACCATCGTCGCGCCAGAATGGGAATAAAGAGCCACGGCGACATCAAGCGCGATGCCATCATCGGGACCAGCCCGTGCCTGGAGCATTGCCTGGACCACATCGCCACCGCAGCGCAAAGCAACGTCAACATCCTCATCCTGGGCGAGACCGGGACCGGCAAAGAGCTCTTCGCCAACGCCATCCACGAGAACAGTAGCAGAGCGACGAACAGCTTCATCGTCGTGGACTGCACCAATATCCCGAGGACCCTGGCCGAGAGCCTGCTCTTCGGCCACGAGCGCGGCTCGTTCACCGGAGCTGCCGAATCGCGCGATGGGCTCTTCCGCCAAGCCGACGGGGGGACCATTTTCCTTGACGAAATCGGCGATCTGGATCGCGACGTGCAGAAGTCCCTGCTGCGGGTTCTGCAGGAACGCCGCTTCCGCCCCTTGAGCTCCAAAAAGGAAGTCGCCAGCAATTTCAGACTAGTCGCGGCCACCAACCGCAACCTTGAGGCCATGGTCAAACGGGGCGAATTCCGCAAGGACCTGTATCATCGACTGTGCACCAACGTGATCCAACTTCCGCCTCTGCGCGAACGAAAAGAAGATATCCTGCCCATCGCAAGCTACCATGCGCGTCAGATTTGCGCCGAACTCGGCTGCGAGGAAAAGGAAATCTCCTACGAACTGCACCACGCCCTGACCCTGTACGACTGGCCCGGCAATGTGCGTGAACTGATCAACGTCCTGCACGCCACTGCGCAGAACGGCACGGGCGAATGCAGGCTCTACCCCCAGCACCTGCCTGTGGACATCCGCGCCAGGGTGATGCTCAAGCGCTCCGGCAGACCCCAGACCGGCGACTACCTCGTGGCCCCCGAAGCATGCGACTGCACGTCCGGCGACGAAAGCTTCCCCTGCCCGCTCCTGTCGTCCGCAGCCGCCTCGGCTTGCCGGACACCGGGCTTTGCAAGCAAAAACCCGCAACCGCCAGCCAGGGACGCCGCCCGACCCGGGCCGCGCGCCGACAGCAACCCCTCTGCCTCCATGAAAGAACGTCCGACACCCAAAGGACTTGTGGGCTCGCCCACGGAGCACAAACCCGGGAACGGCTTCGCACACATCGAGGGTCCCTGTATCACTCCGCCCCTGGCCCCGGAAAACGCCATTGATTCGCAACTGCTCCCTTTGCGCACTGTCCGCGAACTGGCCATGCTGGAAGTGGAGGCCGCCTACTTGAAACGCCTGGTGGCCAGCAGCCAAGGCAACTTCCAACGCGCCCTGACCATCTCCGGCCTCTCCCGCGCCCGCCTCTACGACCTGCTCAACAAGCACAGCATGAGCATCAGCGGGAGCTGAACAACACCCCCCTCCCCATGGTTCAATTCTTGCTAAAAGCGGCCGGGATAGTTCACTTGTCCTGTCAAATCAGACAACTGGAATTCATGCACACAACGCCCGGCCCAGAAAGCCGGAAAACTCAGATAAGGAAACGTATGCAGATCAAGATGAAGGGACTTGTGCTGGCGATGGTATTGCTTTTGTGCGCCGGGAATGTGTGGGCGTCGCTTGTAAATATTAATTATGGGAATGTATATAACTATACATTGCAAAATTGGAAATCTATCTCAACAACACAATTTTCAATAAATTTTGGCGATTTCAGCTCATACGGATTTTGCATAGATCCAAGCACAGAAATTTCAAAAAATAACTATTCATATACATTAACTGATTTGAATGAAAATTATTTTTCTGCAGCATATCTGATGCACAAATTTGCAAAAGATCAAAATAAAATTAATACTCGAAGAGAAACTGTCGGACTTCAAGCAGCGATTTGGACATCTGTCGAAAACAATAATAATTACAAACCATTATTTAACTATCTAGGACAAAAAAATTACTATAATTATTACATCAATGATATACCATCATCTTTTTCTGAAGAACTTCAGAATATATTAAAAAATGAATACAAAATATTAATCCCCTATTTAACCAGCATTGATGGTAGTGAAATCTTTAAACAAGCACTTATAGTAAAATACCCTTCCTCCGCCGTTCCCCTCCCCGGTGCGGCCATCCTGCTGGGGTCCGGACTGCTGGGGCTGGTCGGATTGCGGCGTCGGCAGATTCGCTGACAGCGTCCCGGCGTCTTGCAAAAGCAAACGGCCATCCGCGTTTAGGCGGATGGCCGTTTTTTATTGTGAGGAGCACGTGGAACTGTGCGCTGTCCTTACCAGCTCCGCACCGCTCCTGTATCGACGTGCACGAATTTGTCCTGCGGGTAAAAGCCCACGCCGCCCCTGCGGGAGGCCTTGGCCGCATCGCGCAGGTCATGCAGCGAGACGCCTGAAATACGAATGTCCAGCGCCTTGCCTTCCATGTGCAGGCTCCGCTTGGCGACCCCGCCCCTGCTCTTCTGGCGCAGTTTCGTGTTCGTAGCCGGGCAGCGGTAGCCGGAAATGATCTGGAACGGGGCATCGCTGCCAAGGGTCTGCTTGAGCCTGTAGAGGTAGTCGAAAAGCTTCGGGTCCATGCGGCAGACCTGTCCGGAATAATGGTCGCGCAGGAGGTGGTTGAGTTTCTTGAGCGCCTCGGGAACGTACGTGTCCCCCACTGCGTAAACGATACGCAGCGTCTCGCGGGTGTGCGTGTGCTCAAAGGCCAGACTGCGCGCTCCGGTCTGGGAAGGCAGGGCGGCCAGGGCCGCGGGGGCGGCTGAAAGCACTATTCCGGCAGCGGCCAGATTGGCCATGCGGCACAGGAAATGACGGCGTGAATGGTTCATAAATTGGTCATTGGCTGGTTTGGACAGATCTTCGCAAAGCCCGATCAAGAAGTTTGTCCTGTCCGTAAATGTCTTGAAAAAAGTGGACGCGGCCACCGTTTTTGACCTGCACCGTGTTGTAGGCCAGCACGACCTGCGGGGGCTCCCGCAGGCGAAGCGTGGAAGAAACGCCTGCGCTCATCGCTTCGCGGATGCGCTCTTCGCCCCATACCTGATCGTGTTGCAGGACAAATTTCGCCAGACCTACCGGGTCTTCCACTCGAATGCAACCATGGCTCAAATCGCGCCGCTGCTTTTCAAAAAGATGCGTGGTTGGCGTATGATGCAAAAAGATGCTGTCTTTGTTGGGAAATATGAACTTGATGTCGCCCAGGGCATTCTTGGGGCCTGGCCGCTGGCGAATCCGCATCTGTCCACTACGCACGGCTTCCAGATCATCCATGGACAAGGTCGTGATGATCTGGCCGTCGGCGGCGACGAATTCAAACCCCTGCCGCACGAAATAGCTCGGGTCGCGCAAAATTTTGGGCACGACCTCGGATCGCGCGATGGACAGGGGGACGTTCCAGTAGGGGCTGAATTCGATGGACCGCATCCGGCCGTCAAAAAGCGGCGTGCGCATATTAAGAGCGCTGCCGATGATAACCCGCATCGTCGTCTGAACCTGGACCGTGCCGTTCTGAACCTCGTAGGCCTCCAGGACGTGTTCCGGAATATTGACGGCGATCATGCGCGGCGCATGCAGGAGCGGCGTCCAGCGCAGCCTCTCCATGGACAGCTCGATCTGACGCACGCGGGCTGATGGCGCGACCCCGAGTTGCGCATACGTCTTGCGGCCGATAACGCCATCCGGCTCCAGCCCGTGCCGGACCTGAAAATCCATGATGCCCTTCACGATATGGCTTTCATAGCGTTCGGTCATGACTGTTTCGCGCGGCAGGTCGCCGAGGGCGATGAGGCGCAGCACAACCAGCGGTATCCCGGCATAGGATTCCCCGATTTCCAGCTTGTCGTTCGGCAGCGGGGGCAGCGGCGACTGCCACAGCCGACTGAAGACCGGATCCTCGGCAAGCTCGCGGTATTGGGCCAGGGCCTCTCGCAAGCGTCCATAAAGCGGCACCTGCGGAGCGGCCTCGCGCACGGCCTCCCGCAGACGCTTTTCCCGCACCGCGCGCTGCAGGTGGGCGAAGGGATCGAACCTGTCGGGGGCAGGCGGGGTGAAATTCTCCTGGATCTGGCGCGGATCGATCTGCCCGAAATGCAGATCTCTGAAATAGCGGACCATCGCCTCCGTCAAATCCTGCTCAAAGCGCATGATGACGCCCAAGGGCAGAGCCTGTAAGCCCTGCGACGCCTCCAGCGCCTGACCAAGGGTGGCTGCGCCGTATTTTCGCGGCGAAAGCCCTTCGGTGGCGGCATCCGCCAGGATAGCGACAGCCTCGAACGCCTCGCTGCCCGGCCGGCCATCCCGGAACCAGAACAGGCTGTCGTCGGCAAAGGCCGCCCCCCAGGAACCCGTCAGAAACAGGCCCAGCAGCACGATGGACACAATACCCGGACACGGCATTGCTTGGGCCTGAAGGCATGCAGGACAAGCACGGTTGCGACAGCTCAAATCGAATCTCTCCATATGCATGTGTGAAAACCCAATCCTTAAAAGACAAAAATCCATCCCACACCGCGATTGTAATCGAAAAAAAAATCCGGCCACGGGCGCGCAAATGAATACGCCACTCATGTTCCTTATGAAGGAACACGAGTGGCGTTATAGTGCCCAGCGCTCAGTAGTTCAAGACGAAAGAAACAGGACTCCCGGTGCTGGCGTGCTAGTTTATAGAAGCCTTGAACTCGTCGCGTCTGTTCTTAGCCCAGGCCTCCTCATTGGAGCCGGGAACTGCCGGATATTCTTCGCCATAACTGATGATCGTGATACGATCGGAAGCGATGCCCATGAGAACCAGATATTCATAGGCCGCCCGCGCCCGGCGTTCGCCAAGGGCCATGTTGTACTCGTTGGTGCCGCGCTCGTCGCAATGCCCTTCGATAAGCAGGCTTAAGGCCGAATGCGTCTTCAGCAGCTCCGCCTTTTCCGCCAGGACCTGGCGGGACTGATCCGACAGATCGCTTCTGTCGAAGGCAAAATAGATCCGATCGGCTCCGATCTTGTCGATAGCTTGGCGCTGCAGCTCGGCCAGGCGCTGCGCTTCAAGCTGCGCGGAGCTGAGGCCGCCCGCGTCCGGGCTTGAACTGGCGGCCGAAGTGCCGGCAGGGGTGGAGCTCACCTTCTTGGAACAACCGCCGGCCACGGCCAGACTGAACGCCAGCAAAATCAACACGAACATGCTTAATTTTCTCATGAAATCCCCCTGTGGTGAAGATGTTGAAAAATATTCTCATCCATTTTTACGTGCGCATATAACACATCTGCAAAACAAAGTGTAGAATAATTATTTCAAATGATTCGTCGCCTCAAAATAATCACGCGCCAGGACATGTCCCGGCCTGAAAGAATCACTCCTCAAGTGCATTAATACCCGTCGAAATATGTCGATTACAGAGCAACCCGTTGACCTTTATCGCGTGAAGGTTGAAAAGAACGTTCAAATGTCTCGGACTGATCGCCGGGAACAATCTTTTTTCCGCAAACCGTTAACCCCTTTGAGGACGCCGGCGTGAAACGCTTGCACGTGGATTCTTCACGGCTCCCGGCCTTGCAATGTTTCCCATCTGTGCTAAATTTAAACCATGAAATCGACCTGATATGGAAATCAACCATCTGCCAGGAGGTAGAGTGATGAGCATGTTTTCCAAAATTCTCTGTCCTGTGGATTTTTCCGAATCCAGCGCGGACATAGCCAAGACCGCCAGGGAATTCGCCCTCAAATTCAATGCTGAAATTCTAGTCGTGTACGTCGCGCCTTCGATGATCCAGTACGAGATCTTCGACCTGCCTGCCGCCTCCCTGCCGCAGCTTGTCGGGGATATTGTCACCGGGGCGGAAAAAACCATGACCGAATTCGTGGCCAAGCATTTCCCCGATGTCCAGGCAACAGGAAAGGTGGTCAGCGGCGACGCGGCCGAAGCCATCGTCACCCTGGCACAGGCGGAAAAAGCGGACATCATCATCATGTCCACGCATGGCCGCCAGGGTCTGAACCGTCTTCTTTTCGGTTCCGTGGCCGAGAAAGTCGTCAAGACATCGGCCGTGCCCGTCATGACCATCCGTCCACAGTAATAATCCCCTTCCTGCGGCCTCTTAAGGGGCCGCAGGATCCTGCCATGTTAACCAGACTTCTTTCCTTGAGGTGCCGTTGCGGCACGCTGTGTTCCGTCGTCGCCTACGCGCTGACCATGCTGTGCGTGTTCTGGGTCGTGCTGCGCGGGGCGGAGAGCATGGGCTACAACTGGCAATGGTATCGGGTTCCGCGCTTCATCCTGCTCCCGGACGGCAGCCCCGGCCCACTGTTGCAAGGCGCGGGCATCACCCTGCTCGTTTCGGCTCTGGGCTTTGTCGGCGCGGCGGTCCTCGCCCTGGGCACAGCGCTGCTGCGCCTCTCGGGATCCGTGATCGGCCAGGCCGCGGCCCGCTGCTATCTGGAGCTGATCCGCAACACACCACTGCTGGTCCAGATCTTCTTTGTCTATTTCGTTATCGCCCCGGCCGTGGGCCTCGGACGCCTGCCGTCGGCCGTACTGGCCCTGGCCCTGTTCGAAGGGGCCTACGCTTCGGAAATCATCCGCGCCGGCATCCTGGCCATCCCGCGCGGACAATGGGAAGGCGCGCTGAGCCTCGGCATGAGCAGGGCCAGCGTCTACATGCAGGTCATCCTGCCGCAGGCTTTGCGCAACATTCTTCCCCCTCTGACCAGCCAGGCCGTATCGCTCATAAAAGACTCGGCGCTGGTCTCGACCATCGCCATCTACGACCTGACCATGCACGGGCAGGCCATTATCGCGGAAACATTTCTGAGCTTTGAAATCTGGTCTGTCGTAGCGGCCATCTATCTTGTCTTCACAGTCACGCTCTCGTCGCTGGCCAGGCTGATGGAAAAGCGCTCATCATCACCACACTTGGAGGACTCATGTACAGAATAACCGCAATGTTGATCTTGTGTCTCTGCTTGGGCGCGGGCTTCATGCCGCAGACAAGTTCGGCGGCTGAAAAAAGCGTGCTCGAACAGGTTATGGAAAGAGGGGTGCTGCGCGTAGGGTTCGACACCTTCGTGCCCTGGGCCATGAAGGACAAAAACGGCGACTATATCGGGTTCGAGATCGACGTGGCCCGCAGAGTGGCCGCGGACATGGGCGTCGAGATCGAATTCGTGCCCACCAAATGGTCGGGCATCATCCCGGCCCTGCTGACAGGAAAATTCGACATCATCATCGGCGGCATGGGCATCCAGCCCTCCCGCAACCTCAAGGTCAACTTCAGCAGCCCGTACGAATTCTCCGGCATGTCCCTGGTCGCAAGCAGTGCGGCGGCACCGAACCTGTCATCCCTGGATGATTTCAACAAGCCGGAGATCATCCTGTCCGCAAAGACCGGAGCCACCTCCGTGGCCGCGGCCAAGAAGCACATGCCCAAAGCCACCGTGCGCATGTTCGACGACGAGGCCCAGGCCCTGCAGGAGGTCCTGAACGGCAGGGCGCACGCCATGGTCGCATCGGCCCCCTTTCCCGAACAGCAGGCGATTCGCAACAAGGACACGCTCTACCTGCCGCTGCAGGGTGACACCTTCACCAAGGAACCCATCGGCTTTGCAGTGCGCAAGGGAGACCATGACTTCCTGAACTTCCTGAACAACTGGGTGCTTGTGGCCGAAACCGAAGGCTGGCTGGCCGAAAGATATGCATACTGGTTCACGACCATGGACTGGGAAGCCCAGATCAAGTGAACCCCGCAATGCGCCAGATCCCGGGGGGCGGACTCAGGGCTGAAAAAAGTCCCTGGCCGCCCCTGACCAAACTCGATGCGGTCCTGCTCATTCTCTTTGCGGGCTGCGCAGGGTACGTTGTCTGGCGCGTAACCACCCGGAATGCAAAGCCCTGGGAGTGGGCGGTGCTCGGTCAGTATCTGGTGCGCGCGGACGGGGGGCCAGGCTTGCTGCTGCAGGGCCTCTTCACCACCCTCCGCCTGACCTGCTGGTCCGCGGTCATCGCCCTTTTCCTCGGCGTAGGGGCCGGGCTGGCGCGCACCAGTCCCAGCCTGTACCTGCGGCTGGTGGGCAGCACCTATGTCGAACTGTGCCGCAACCTGCCGCCCCTGGTTCTCATTTTTCTGTGTTATTTTTTTCTGGCCGACCAGATCGCCCCGACCATCGGCCTGCAGGACGCGCTGCGCACGGCCCCGGACACAGTCAAGGCCGTGGCCGGAGTCCTGATCGGCCGCCTGGATCAGGTCGACGCCTTTGTCACGGCGGCCTTCACCCTTGGGCTCTACGAAGGAGCGTATGTCGCTGAAATCGTGCGCGGGGGAATCCGCTCGGTGGATGCCGGGCAATGGGAGGCGGGACGTGCGCAGGGATTCCCGCGCTTTGAGCTCATGGTCTTCATCATCATGCCCCAGGCGGTGCGGAACATGATCCCTCCGCTGGCCGGGCAGATCATCTCCACCATCAAGGACTCGGCCATCGTGTCGGTCATCTCCATCCAGGAACTGACCTTCCAGGGCATGCAGCTCATGGCCACGACCTACCTGACCATGGAAGTCTGGACCTGCGTGGCGCTCCTCTATTTCGTACTGACCTTCTCCTGCTCCATGGGCGCGGCCCGCCTGGAACATCGGCTGCGCCGCAGGTACACGGTCTGATCAAAATTCGCAGCGGACGCCAGCGTAGTAGCCGCGTCCGTATTCGGAGCGCGGGGCCGGCACGTCTCCAGACCCGATCTGCGACACTCCGACGTGCCCGTCTGCCGCGAACACATTGAAGACATCGAGCATGAGACTCATGGTGAAAAGTTCTTCCTTCACGACGTCGAGTTCGAGCGAGACGTCCGTGACCAGGCTGCCGGAGATAATCCCCGTCTTGTAGGCGTCATGATAGAGGCCATCCTCGTCAAGCCATTTGGAACTCGACGTGGTTTTCTTCTTTTCCGCGGTGCCGTAAGGCGTCTCGTCGAATGTCCGAGCATCGTTCTTGAGCCCGGTGGTGGAATCCCTCCAGCGGGACACGCAATTGACCCGGAACCTGTCATCAAAAAAAAGCCCCATCCAGCGCAGGGTCACCACGGCGGGCGCATTGTAATCGTCGGGAGGAAGGGAACTGCGAGCCATCAGCTCCCCCTCGTAGAAAACCCTGTCGTAATCATACTCGTAGCCAGAGGACTCCTTGTACTCGTCGATCTCGCTATCGAAAGCACCGTTGAACGTCTTGCTCCTGGATTGTGAAACTCCGAAGGACAGGGAATGCGATCCAAAACGCTCCGTCTCGAAAGAGCGGGCCAGGGTCAAAGAAATACCGTCGTAGGTACTCTTGCCGTCATTGGTCAGTTCGTACACGTCCTCTTCCCGGGCTTTGCTAATGATCTGCTTGCGGTGATCCCGATGCACGAATTCCAAGCTGTATTCGAACCCGGCGACATCCCCGAGCACCCCCCCCATGAGTTCATCGGAATAGGGGGTGTCCAGTCCCTTGGCCTCGTAGCTCTGGTCATCGCTCTCCTTGACCGGCGGCAGGTTGTCGGGATCAGTGTTATACCGGATGAGCAGCGACGACGAGGGACGATACCGGTCGAACGCATAAGCCCGGAGCTGACCGCCGTAGTACCGGTTGACCCCGGCCACCAAACGCAGAACGCCGTCTCCCATGGTGTCCAGCTCCATCTTCAAGCGAGTGGCTACATCGGTATTGTATGAGAAGTCATCATAATCGACACGCAAGCCGGGAGTGAGGGTGAACCGGCCCCATTCCATCTCGGCCTGACCGTACCAGCCCAGCGTGTTGAGTGTCCGACGCTGATCACTTTCAGGATACGTCGTGAAAACCTGAGTCCATTTTCCGGAGGAAGGCAGCGTCATGATTTCCATTCGAGCATCTTCGTTCCACATGTCCGTGGTCACGTTGCTCAGAGTAAGACCCGAGGAAAGCCCCCAACTCACATCTCCGGTCTCGAACGTGGACAAATCAACGTCCAACCCGGCGTCGATGCCCCGGTTGACGACCTTGGCGTCGCCGATTCCTCCTCGATAGTACCAGTCCTCTTCCGGCACCCCGGTCCCGGCAAACGTTTCTCGCAGATTGTTCAAGGAATCCCTGCTGTACCCGTTCCGGGAATAGGCGACTCGTCCGCCGAGCTCGCCCCATGCTCCGCCTAGCGCGGCCGACCCGGCCAAACGAAAGGCTTCATTTTGCGTTTTCCAATCGCTGTTCTCGTACAAGGGCTTCCACCGTTCTTCTCTGTACGGTGCGTAGGTGGCATCCAGGGTCAATTTCAAGTCATCGCCAGGCGTAACAAGCAGCTTCGCAAAAAAATTCTCACTGCTTCGCTTCTGATCCTTGTCATAGAACGAATCTTCGGGCGTCTCCATCTTCAGAGGTATGATCGAACGCCGCTGCGAAGCCGCCAGCAAAAGAGCGACGTTATCCGTAAGAGGACCGTCCGCGCCAGCCCGAAGAGCGTAGGTCCGAAAACGCGGCTGATTGGCGGACGTGGTCGATTCCTCGTCCACGCCCCGCAGATCGAACCACTCGCTGCGGGAATGCCCGCCCGAAAAAACCGCATGCCAGCGGTCGATGCGCGGATCGACAAGCTCCGCGCCCACGACTCCGCCCACGAACCCGCCATACTTTGCCGGAACGTTGCTGGTGTAGACCGTGACCGTGTCCACCAGGCTGGAATCGTAAAAAATCGTCTGGTCGCCGCCGTTCACATGCAGGTCATTGGGGGCGATGCTTTCTCCATCGGCATCAAGGCCGCTTGGATTAAGCGTGTTCGTCACACTCATGCCATCGATGAGAAAATTGTTTTCGTAGGGTTTGGCTCCGGCGATGGAGACGCGGGGAGGGCGGATTTCACCGCCGGTCAGGCTGGAGGTGTCTTCGTTGGAAAACTGGACGTTGGAGAAGCCCTTGATGGCTTCGGTGATAGACCCGGTATGGGAGGGCAGGGTTTGCAACTCCTGGCCTTCGATCGTCGCCTTCCCGGCCTGAGGCTTTTCCGCCACCACGCTCACAGGATCAAACTGGTAGATCTGGTCTTCCTGAACATCAGCAGGCAGGGTTGGCAGCTCCGGCGCCACCGGCACGGACGCATTGGAGCTATCGTTCACCCTGTCGGCGAGGGTACCGTTGCCGTCACTTTTGCTTGCGCCATTTTTCTCGGCGGAATGCACCCCGTCACGCGCGGAAGAAAGAGATAAACCGGAGATCGCGTCCGCCTGAACGTCTCCGGAAAACAAAAAAAACAGAAACAAAACAAGGAGGATATTAAACACTCCGCCTTGGCCTAATGTTTTTTGCGAAATGATGGTTGCTCTTTTTTTTCACAAATGCCACGCACCTGTTGCTAGTAGGTATCTAACGCAAAACCTTTCTTGAAGTATGTATTACAAAAGATCAAGCACTCCATGCGAACCCTGATTTTCATACTCACATTGCTACTTATCCCGCAACCAGCCCTTGCCATCTCGGATATTCCCCTTGATGTCAGCGTGTTGGACATTTCCTCCGAGCGCGGCAGCCACAATAGCGTCATAGCCACGGCTCAGGACTCCCAGGGCTTTATCTGGATGGCGTCCATCCGGGGTATCTATGTGTATGACGGACGAGTGGCGCGACGAGTGCTCGAGGATGTCCTGCGGGAAACGAAAATCCGTGATCTGCACATCGACGACAATGACATCCTGTGGGTCGGAACCAACTCCGGGGTGCTCGCCTATTCCCTGAAAAACGGCACTCCCCGCTGGTACAGGACAAACGATACCCCGGCGGGCCTCTCCACCAAAAGCGTCAATATCTTCTACTCGGACCAAAAGGGCTCCTTATGGGCAGGCACGGTCAATGGCGGACTGCATCGGTACGAACCGTCTTTCGACAGGTTCGACATGGTCGATATCACGCCCCCCCACCCGGACGCACAGTGGTCCGTCTTCGACATCGCCGAAAGCCCGAAGCGGGACATGTGGCTGGCCACGAGGCAGGGAGTATTCCGCTTGACCGGCAGCAAAGGGCCGGTCACGGCCATTCCTTTGGCCACCAAAGAAGACTATTCCGCCAAGCAAATCGCCTTTGACGGGGCAGGCAACCTTTGGGCCGGCATCGCCGGCAAGGGTCTCTGGACGCTGCCGGCGCATGGCGCGCGCAATGAACTCGTCGCGGTGCAGGACTTCCCGGCGGACCACATCCTTGATCTCTTCTCCGACAGCAGCGGCGATGTCTGGATTTCAACCACCCAGGGACTGTTTCGGTACGCCTTCCGGGAGGGCGGCATTTTTCATCACCCCTTCCGCATCCAGAATTCACGCAACAAGATCCCCCTGTTCATCACCTCTATCATGGAGACCAAAGCGGGGACGCTGTGGATCGGCACATTCAATCACGGGGCGCTGCATCGTCCGGCCTATCCCGGCGCGAAGCTGCTTCAGCTCAGGATCAAAGGCCAGGATGAGCCGCTGCGGAATGCCGATATCATCTCCACGGTCAATCCCGCCGATTCGCGCATCTATGTCGCGCCGCAGAACGGCAATCTCTACCGCTCGCAACCCCTTGATCCCAACCAGCTCGCCCTTTCAACCGACATCGAACTCGAAACCTTTCTCGAAACCCCGAGAATACGATCCCTGGCCTGGACATCCGAAAACGCCCTGGTCTGCGGCATGCAGAACGCGGTGCTCCATGTCGGTCCCAATCTCGAAACCAGTCGCGTTCAGCCGGTCATCGATTCCAAAAATCCTTTGCTTCTGGCCAATTTCATCCGCCATGCCGCGCCCATGGGAGATGGACGGGTCTGGTTCTCCAACATGAGTGAAGCATATTCCTGGAAACCTGGCGACTCTTACGCGCGCAAGGAAATGCACTTTCCTTCCAACCCCGGCGGGGGATGCATCTACCGTTCAGGGCAGGACATCTGGATCGGGTACGGCACAACCATAACCAGCATCGACACTGTCACCGGCCGCAAAAGCAGCTTCACGCTCCCGGAATCCGCGCAGCAGGAGGGAGAAAACAACATCAAGTCCCTGCTTCTGCTCAACGCCCAGGAAATGCTCATCGGAACGACACGGCAACTGTTCCGCTACAATCTGCAATCAAACGCCCTCACCCCGCTGCGCACCGGTGGCAACGAGCCCATCCCGAGCGTGCTCTCGCTTTGGCCCGACAACGTCGGCAACGTCTGGATGCACACCTCCTCGAAAATCTATCGCCTTCCTCCCCGTTCCAACCTCGTCTTCGAGATGGCCATCGGGGCGGGGCATCCGTCCTCAAGCATCTCCTCCCCGCCGGCTGTTCTTGGACAAATACTCGTTTACGGCCATACGGATGGATTGCTGCTCATCGACCCTCAAAAGCTCCTCACGCGCGAGCCGACCCGCCCCAAGATTTCCGACATCCGCATCTTCGGCGACCCCGTGCCCGCGACCCTTCTGGGCCGGATGCCCAAAAACCTGAACCTCGACCACCTCCAGAATTATCTGACCTTTTCCTTTTCCATCCCGGAAATCAACGCCCTCACCGCTCCCCGCTATGTCTACAAGCTCGAAGGCCTGGACGGGACCTGGAATGATGTCGGGACGCAGGCGTCGGTCAGCTACGCGCACCTGGAACCGGGAGCATATGCGTTCCATCTCAAGGATGGGACGGACGGGGCGGTCACCGAGTCCATGAGCATCACCATTCATCCGCCCTGGTGGCTGACCGTGTGGGCCAAGGCAAGCTACGCGCTTTTCCTTGCGCTCACATTCCTGATCTCATCGTTGCTGTTTGCACGCCTGCAGACCGCCCGCATTCGCAAGGACATGCTCGAAAACCTGGTCATGCAGGACCCGCTGACCGGGGTGCCCAACCGGCGCAAATTCCAGGAAGTGCTCGTAGCCGAAAAAAGCCGCTGCAAACGCAGCAACCACCAGATCTCGGTGATCATGATCGACATTGACTATTTCAAGGGGTTTAACGATCGCTTCGGGCATCAAGCCGGCGACTCGGCCCTACGCAGCGTCGCTCAAACCTTAAGCGCCACGCTCAAGCGACCGGAAGATTTCGTGGGAAGATACGGGGGGGAAGAATTCGTGGTGGTATTGCCCAGCACCAATCGAAGCGGAGCGGAGCGGGTGGCTCAAAAAATTCAGCAAGCCCTTTTCTTGACCAACATTCCCTATCCGGGCTCACCGCTTTCGGACAGAATCACGGTCAGTCTCGGCATCTCGACATTCAGTCCGCAAACCGACCTGCACATCGATTCAGGACTCTTTTCAGCGGACCAGGCCCTCTACCAGGCCAAACGCAACGGACGGAACTGTTTCTTCTACAAGGACCATTGCCTGGCCCTAACGCCCCTGCGGCAATGACAGGAAGCGGTCCATCCCGCAGACCCTGCACTCATCGCAGCCCGACACGGGGCACGGCGGACTGACTATCCCGTGCCTGTACTTGGTCCACTCCGAGTACAGAAACTTTCTTGAAACCCCTATATCCAGGCGTTCCCAGGGGAACACGCAGTCCCGGTCCAGCGGACGGTGCAAGACCTGCCGCACCAGCTCGTCAAAATCCCTTACGGCTGCGGCAAGTCCAGTCTGAGCAGCCCGCTCAAGGCAGGGGAAAATCTCCTCGCCGCCCCTGGCCAGAAACATCTGCACCCGGGCCTGAGCGGGATTCTCTCCCGCGAAACGCATGCCTTTGAAGCGTCCGACAGCGCCCTTGAAACGCCGCATGGCCTTTTTGAACCAGTCCTCTTCCGGAATGGCTGCCCACTGCAGAGGCGTCCAGGCCTTGGGCACAAGACAGCTGACCGAGAGGGAGATGAGCTCGACCCCTTTCTTGCGGTTCCCCTGCCCGAGCCTCCTGGCCTCTTCGATGCGGCCCAGGAAAGATTCGAATTCCGCCCAATCCTCTTCATTCTCATCCGGCCAACCGGTGATCATGTACAGCTTCAAGGTGCCGAACTGCAGGCGGCTGATGCGGGTCACGGCCTCCAGAAAGGCTTCTTCCGAAAAATGTTTGTTCATGGCCTGACGCAGGCGGCGGCTCGCCCCTTCCAGCGCCAGAGTCACGGAACGGGTGCCGGTATGGCGAAGAAATCCGAGCAGCTCATCGGTCAAGCCATCGGCGCGAAGCGACGACAGCGAAAATTTGACCTTGCGCTCCTGCAACCAACGCAAAAAAGGAAGCAGGTCGGGCCAGTCGGTCAGGGCCGTGCCGACCAGTCCCACTTTCTGCGGCTCACACCGCGTCACGATATTTTGCAGCGTCTCCATCTCGGCATGGCGGGGAGGCTTGTAGATGCTGCCTGCCGCGCAAAAACGGCAACCGTAAGGACAGCCGCGGTTAACTTCCAGCAGCAGCATGTCCCGGAACTGCGCTTCGGAGCTGACAAAACAGGAATAGGCGGGTGCGTGCAGATTTTTGGACCCGGAGGTGTCGACTACCCTGCGCACGGGCTCGGGGCTTTTGCCGGGAATCAGCATCCCGGGCAACGCTGCTATGCTTTCAAGAGCCGCAGCCTTCTCCCCGCCGCTGTTCCAAATCCGGGCTATCGTGCCTGTTACGGCCAAAAAGCCGGCCTCGGCCTCGCCGACAAATATCCCGTCCAGCGCGGGCAGAATCGGAAAAGGATTGAGAAATGCCAAGGGACCACCGGCAAGAATCATGGGCCAGGACTGGCGCTCCTCGGCTCTGACGGAAATATCCGCATCCTGCAGCAGTCTGATGACCGTGGGAAAATCGCCTTCGAAATTGAGGCTGAAAAGAACAAGGGGGAAGAGGCCCAGGTCACGTCCGGAGTCAACGGACCTGGGCCTTTGGGAAGTGGGGTCCCAGAAAAAACGCTCGACTGCCAGCTCCTCGCAACTCGCGAGCAGCCGGTAAACAACCTGCCAGCCCAGAGTGGAGAGTGCGTGCTGCGCGGCTTCCGGAAAAACCAGAGCCACGGGCAGCCGTCCTCCCCATTCCTTCAGTTGCGGGACTGTTCGGCCTAGATAGAGCTCGGACACAGTTCCCTCCAGGAGTGGGCTGACACGCCTTGAATACTGATAATGCTAGTCTGCCTGCATTCTGATGAATGACGGAATTTCAAATTCCTCCTCTTCGAACAGGAACTCGGCGTCCTCGCCACCGTTCACGATCTTGCGGGGCTCATGCCGCCGCTCTTCCGCGCCGGGCTGGGTCTTGGCACGGATATAAGCGGGCACGCTCAAATCGGCGCTTTCATTGACCGTGATCTTGCGGGTGCGCGGACGGATGAATGTTCCCTCGCTTTCAGCGCCAATCCGGCTCGAAGCCGGGTTCGCGGCGAA
>Ga0265295_1004530_pt1 | contig 18599 bp, 13 predicted proteins | sample Munlansysbiofilm_FD_192503 | JGI IMG/M metagenome (GOLD analysis project Ga0265295, IMG submission 192503) | Leachate microbial communities from a municipal landfill in Southern Ontario, Canada - Methane capture system biofilm | ecosystem: Engineered > Solid waste > Landfill > Unclassified ...
CTCTCACCCTCTCACTCTCTCACTCTCTCACCCTCTCACCCTCTCACCCTCTCACCCTCTCACCCCTCTCCCGAGTAACAAAAGTCATAATAACTACAACTTTTACATATTTTTGCATTTAAAACTACAGGACAAGTCTTAGTATTTATTAAATCTTTTATTTCAAAAATCACTTTTTTTAAATATTCAATATCTGAATTAATTAAAAAAACTTCCTCTGTAATTCTAAGTTTTGGGTATTCTATAATTCCTTTATTCACCTCAATTTCATTCAGTTTCATAAGCCATAAATAAAATTTCACCTGCCAGATATGTGCATCTTCAACTTTATTGCTCCTTTTAGTTTCGTGTAAAATCTTATTTCTAATATCAATAAAATCTATCTTACCACTAAGCCTAATTTCTGCATAGTCATAGGAAAGTTCTATTTGAGAATATTTTTCGCTTCGTTGTGCATAAGACTCTTCTTCTATAACTTTGCCGTCTGCAACTTTATCCGATGTTTGTTCCATTTGTATATCATAACAGAAAAGCCAAAGTTTTCGTTTACAAAGTCGGTAATAATTGATATGTGTGCCGGTAAGATTCATTATTATTTTAAAAAATTATTTTTAGTACAAAAATCCGAAAAGCCATAAAGGAATTTTATTTTGACTCCCAAATCTAATATTATCTGCTGCAATGTATGCAAGCGGAATTCCTGAAATTTGATTTTGAGTTTTTGTTGCCCCGCCCACTTCAAAAGTATAAGTATTATCAAGCATAAAATCTCCATATTTGGGTGCCTTTACATCATGTTTTACTTTAAGTTGATTTAAGAAAAATGTTTCTCGCAGATTGCCAATATTTGTATTATTTTCAGAAAAAACATAAGCCAAGTTAGGATTCTCCAAAAAAATCTTTTCAGGTTTTTGTAAATAGCTTGTACTTTGACTGTCTCTCCTTAGCAAATTGAGTATGCTACTTTTCTCCATTAAATCTAAAGCCATCAAAACAAAATTGCGTTGACTGTCAATTTTTGTCGCTAAGCTTTGAATATTCGGAGTATAAGGCACAATCTGACTAAGTATGTACAGTAAGTTTTTCATACCTTTAATAGTTGTAAAATTAATGTTTTCTACTGAAGGCAAATCAATATCCAAACTTAGTTGTATTATCTGCTGTAATTTTTGATGATAGAATTTTTTTTCTTTTTTATAAAACGGGTAATAACCATGCTTTAGATAATCGACAAAAAATTTTAGCGGATTAATTAAATCATTGACTTTATTGCCTATCTGTTGATGATTTTCCAAAATCTCCCTTAAAGTAAAAGTAGCCATTTGCATCCCTGTCTCATATTCAACAAACTCTCTAAAAGACATGCCATACAATTGATAGACTGTCATTCTACGAGACAAATCTGCTTTTCCGGTTTCTAATTTCAACGCAGATGAACCTGTAGCTACAATTTTTATATCCTCATAGTTATCATATAAGTTTTTTAAATCTTTTGACCAGTGTTCATATTGATGTACTTCATCTAAATAGAACTGCCTAAAACCATCTTTATATAAATCTTCAATCAGCAACAATAAACGATTAGACTCAAAATAAAAGTCATCTAAACTTAAATATATCGCATTTTTTGTTTGCTGTTGAAAGCGTTGTAAAAGTAAAGTTGTTTTTCCTGTACCCCTAGCACCTTTAATAAGAATGAGCCGTTGCTCCCATGCTATTTCATGGTAGAGGTAGCGCACAAATTTCATCTGCACACTAGTCTTACGTTTTTCAGCTATTTGTAATAATCGTTTTTTCATATCTAATTCCTTTGAAAACATTAAATATTGTTCTTTTGAAAAAGCAAAGATACAAAATGCTTTTTGAAAAAGCAAATTCAAATAATGCTTTACCTAAAAAGCAAATTAAAACATGTTGATAATTTCAGTTGCAGTAAATAAATCTAAATGTTCTTGAAACAGCGTATTAATTTGCTTTTTTTTCATTTTTTTTTGAATCATAATGCAAATATAATGAATTTTAGTAAAATGAAAGGTGAGATTATAAAAAATATTCACCACCTTTTAAATCAATACCGTTATCAGTTGAATAGGATTCTGTACTAACTTTCCAGATATCAAAACAATCTTCATTATAGCCTAATACAGGTTCTTGATTTTTGGGTTTAATACGAACTGAAACAATATTGTTAGCCATATCCTTCAACTGATTCTTAATTTTTATTCTAATATTTTTCATCTTGCCAATATCGCTCTCCTTATTTTTTAAAAACTGAGCCATTTCTTCCTTCAAAGACAACAAAGTTTCAAATCTTTTATCCTTTTCGTTATCTGCAACAAAATATTGCTTTATGATTCCATATTCGTATTCATCAATAAGTTGGAACTTTCCGATTTTATCAAATGCACAATCTTTCATATCGTTAATAAAATTAAATTCAATTTTTCCTTCCTTTTGAGAGTGTTGTCCAAAATTCAATTCCTGTGATATCCTATCAAAAAATATGCGTTGTATCGGAAGTAGTTCACTTTCTTGAAAACTGACAGCCTCTCCGATTGCATTTTTTGTGAATTTCAAGATATCTTTGTCTTTCCCAGTTCCGTATATTAAATTAGCTCTACTTTTTCCATTTTTATGTAAATTGAAAACCACAACTTGACCCAATTTCTTCATTTTTCCATTTCTATTACATCTTCCTGCGGATTGAACAATACTAGAAACAAGAGCAAAATCCCGATATAAAATGGGAAAGTCAATATCAACTCCTGCTTCTATCAATTGAGTAGAAACCAGAATTGTTTTTAGATTACTTTTAAGCCTCACTTTTATTGTTTGAATTTTAGCCTTTCTATCTTTTGGTGTAAAATGAGTATTTAAAAGAAATACTTCATCTTCGGAAATAAATTCTTTTAAGTTTTCAAATAACTCTTTACTGTCATCAATCGTATTAACGATAACTAAAACAGAGTTATTTTCACAAATAATCAATTGGGTCAGTTCTTCAAGATTTATTGGTTCTTTTTTATAATCTATTTGATATCTATTGAATACTTTGCTCTCAAAATATTTCTCAAATTTCAGCAATGGTTTGGGAGGCTCATAATCTTTGAAAAAATCAATAACTTCCGCTTTATTTTGGAGTTTAAAATTCGGCTGAGTAGCTGTTGAAATTACTACATAGGAGTCAAACTTTGCACAAAACTTGGATAAATATGCTACAAAAAAGGAATACAACCTTGGAGGTAAAGATTGAATTTCATCAATAAGAATAATCGATTTAGACAAATTTGGAAGCTTTAATAGTGTTGAATTTTTGTTACTTAAAAGCGTTTCAAAAAACTGAACAAATGTCGTAATTACAAATGGATAGGCGAAAATTTGTTCTTGAAAAGCTAAAAATTCGAGTTCTTTCATTTTTGCTTCGTCGGGATTTTTATCTAATTCTTTTTGTAAAATATCGTATCTTGGATTTATTGATTTTGAATCAATTCTTTGAATAAAACCCTCGTTTTTAAAATCCTTAAAAATTTCAAGAACTTCTTTTTCTACTTGTTCTGTAATTGACAAAAATGGAAGTGCATAAATAATTCTATAATCACCTTTTTTGTGAATAATTTCAGTGGCTAGTGATAATAACATAATGGTTTTGCCCGAGCCTGTAGGTGCGGTCAATTCAAAAACCCTATTGTTGCCTTTAAGTTCGGTCGTTATATTTTTCACTACCTCTTTTCTGATTTGAGTTCTAACTTTGTTAAGTTCTGAATCATTATTGAATTTAGAAATGTACTGTTCAAGCCTTTCGGGATATATTTCGCAGAGAGCCTTCACTCTGTTGATATCATCATCAATTATAGGCGTATTTATTGCATCGGCCTTATCTGCTTGAATCAGTGCAGAAAAAGAAAATTGAGTTTCTTGAAAAAAATCTAAAGAATTGTGATTTGTTGGATTATTAAAAATAATACCTTCTTTAAAAGCCTTTCTAATTTTTAATTCATTTAAAAGGTGATGGACTTTATTGTGAGATTTGATTTCTGAAAAATAATTTATAAAACCTTCAATGGGTAGTATTTCTGCATGGTCATCCAAAAAGTTGAACAGCGAAATTATTTCATCCTTACTAATTATGTATGGCACTGCCTCAAGATTTCCAACTGGTCTAAAATCGGGCAAGTTACCATGATGTTTAGCGATGATAACCAATAATGCGATTAAATCTGATTTGGAAATTTGTTTGCCAAAGAAATTATTTATCCCATCTATGTTCTTTTTATCCACACAAAAAGCATAAAACACAAAAGCAGACAGGTAAGCATGATGACTATAACCATTACTTTTCCCACTCAGTAATTTTTGTTGAAAATATGGGTTGATTTTTCCCAAATCGTGAAAAATAGCAGCTAACTCAGCTATTTTAGAAATAGATAGTTGAGCTGTAATTTTTTTCACATTCTCCAAAACTCCCTCCACATGGGTAAAAAGCAATTTATTTGAATGCGATTTTAATTTATTTACATCAACCATAATTTTTCTGTTTCCGAATCACCTGTTTTGTACTCAAAACAGACTCCACGAACTGTTATTTCATTAGGATAATCGGGGTAAATAACCTGTTCGTATTTATCAGGAAGATTCCAAAAATCATCATTTTGATATGTAGGCAACTTATCAAATCCAACTCTAAATTCACCAGTCAGTTCCGGTTTGTGATTAGTCGAAATAAAAGAACTTGTAGTGAACTTTTCTTCTCGGACTACTGAAACTTCACCCTCTGAAATAAACTTTAAATCCGCAGGACAATTATGCCAACCAAGAACTGGTGGGTATATCGCCTCCTCTTTTAGTAAAGCATTTGAAAATTTCTGAAACATTTCTTCCGAATCATCATTTTTCAAAGCTAAAGTGATTTTGAATTTTGGATTTTTGAGAAATTCAAAATATTTTGGAGAGCCTGTTGCCGTTGGATTAATAGCGGTTTTACTAGTGAATCCCCAAGATACCTTTTTAACGAAATTTCTTAACTGGACTCCGTAAAGTAAGTTTTCTGATAAAATGGGAAAAACTGCTTTCATATCTTGTCGTTCAATTCCAATTACAGCTCCTATCATACCGATAAGAGCCGTTTTGGTAATTAAATCATGCGAAAGTGGGTTGTTATTAGTCTCGGGTTTTTTAAAATGAGCCCAATTTCCCTCAACTATAAACTGAATTGCTTTCATTTTTTTAAATTTTTAAAATTGAATTTTCTCAAATTTGTCTTTCTCTTCTAAAATAGTTTTAATCTTATCTATTTCCGTGTAATATCTGATTTTTTGCACTTTGTCGGATTTAGCTATCTCAATTAGTTTAGTGAAGTTGAAATCAAAATCTTCAATGGATCGCAACTGTTCATCGTTTTTATCATCTTTATTATTTAATGAAATCAATTGATCAACTCCATAAATCTTTTTGTTCGACTCGGCATACACTATTTCCAATAAAAGAAGAGAATTTTGACCTGATTTAGTTCTGGAATGAGAGCTGCCTTCACCACTCGTACCATACCATAATCCTTCAAATAGTTCTTTTAAATCATTATCAGTCATTCCAGAAGTTTCAGCCACTTTAGGATTTAACCAACCGTGAATTTGTATCACTGAATATGGGACTACAGTTGTAGTGCCAATTGATCCTTGAGTGTTTTCCGCTTTAGATGTAAAATGAGTTGTGTTCTGATGCATTCTCAAGTTAACACAATTAAGGGAGGGATTTAGTAGGGCAAACTGAACTGGTCCGGTAAATTGAACATGTCCGTTTACACATTCTTTACCATCTACTTTGATTTTTTTAGCTTCATCACCTAATGTAGAAATTCCTCCAAACAAACGAACATCCAATTGTTCTTTCAAAATTTCCGAAATATCTGTTTTCTTTTCTGGATTCCTATTTTGAGCTATCCATGTTAAAACATTTTTGGAATCGGTTTTTCCCGCTCCAGTTTTTTCAGATACATAAATCGGTAACCCTTTTCCTTCAAAATAGGTTCTTGCAAATCTTTTCATGCGAACATCACTTACCAAAATTTTTTTAGTTTCTTCATCGTAACGCTGTTCACCAGTAAATGGGTCTCCATTGGGAATGTTGTATGTAGAATCATACAAGAACAAAATTTCTGATTTGTGTTGAATTGTTTTGTTATTTTCCATTTTTTAAAAAATTTAATGATTAGTATTTAATTATTTTCAGTTGCTGTATCCGTTTCCTGATTTTCCTTTTTAGGAATAGGCTTAAAATAACTTTCAAAGAAGCCAAATGCACATTCCTCCTTATTGTAAGAGCCATGAAAATCTTTTACCTTTTGAGCAAGCTCATAAGAAACTTGATAAGTAAAATTGGTTTTTTCATGCATTATAAGCTTCTGCTCTATGTCATTTTTTAATTTGATAAAATCTGAAAGGTTGCTAATCCTTCGAGATAAATTACCTACATAATTCTTTTCAAACGATTTGATTGGAGAATTTGCTCCTGCAAAATTTTTAGCTAATGTTCCCAACAAACTCCCAAGTTGGTAGCTTTGCGAATTGATAATGTCCATAAATTTATTTTTTTGATTATTTTGAATTGATAATAAAAATTTTAAGTCGAATTTTAGAAAATTATACTTTGAATCACCCGCTCGAATTGAAAACTCGGAATTGTTAATAAAGCTGGAAAGAAGCGAATTATCGGAATGGTAGTTATTCGAATAAATTAGCGGTAAGACTTTTAGTAAATGGGATTGATAACGATTATTTGCTTTAAAAATAACATTACCACTACTATCGGATAATGGGGTGCCAAGAATATATCTAATTGAACTACTTATCCGAAAAGGAAATAATTCTTTTGAAATGTAGTGCAAATATTGTTTTTTTTCTTTCTGGATTACTCTATTTACTTCTGCAATCCTCTGTTGAGTCTCTCTTAAAGTGCTTTTTTCAATTCCTGATATCTCTAATAAATCTACATCTGGAGATGTGGTACCTCCTTTTTTTGTAAATATTAAATCAAATGTTGTGATTGCATCATTTTCAGTACTAAAAATATCAAAGAGCGGTTCTATTTCATCAGACAATTGTGTATTAGCTTGTTTGACTTCTTCTTCGTTCCCTGATTTTTGGAACTGCAAATAATCTTCCGCTTTAATATTATCTCCCGATGGTAATACAATTAACTTTATATCGGTATTTGGTATCATCAGCTTTCCCTTTTTTGAATATTCAATAGCATAGAATAAATCTTGAATACTATCCTCATTAAATTCTTTAGATTTACTTTTTGAACTTAATTTGAAATCTGGAAATTGAATGTCGTTTTTTTTGTCGCCGGAACATAAGGTCTTATAAAGTGTCTTTTTTAATACAATTCCATTCTTAGATTTTTCAGTAAAATCTGAAAGCATTTTTTGTGTTATACTATTTAGATCTTCTTTAAAGTCAAACCAGCTTTTCCCCTCTGAAAACTCAAAATGAACGAAAATTTCACCGTAATCAAACTCCAAAAGTTTCTTCTTGGCAGTTTCGTCAATATTGTTCGGTTCCACTTTAAGTTTTTTTAAATTTGCCTTGTTAATCTTCTCTAACAATCTGTTTATAGTAAAACTATTTAGCAAATCACAATTTTTCAATACTGATATAAGCTCTAAATCATTCGCGTCTGATAGGTAAAACTCAATAGCTGAAATATTCTCTAAAATAGATTCTAATATCCATAAATCCTTATTCAATTGACTCCTAAATTTAAAGAGATTAGAATCTTCTTTGTCTTTTATGATTTCATCACAATCTGCATTTCCACGATTAAAAGAGCTTGGTCGATATGCAGCATTTGAATGGGTTGGGTTTTCTAATCGGTAACCTCCAGCCTCACTTTTTACAATCTCTCCTTTTTTAGTAATTGAAGATTTGACCAAATAATAAACATCGCCGAATATATATTTCATCATTCCATCACTATCCGAAGTTTTAAATTTTAAATAAAAAAGATTCCCTCTTTCGTTTTCTTTGACCTCTTTAATTCCATTCCAATCAATAAAAAAATCTTCCCTCACAGGAATTGAAATACAAAACGGATAATTTCCATCTTTATCTTTTGGGCAAGCCTCTACATATTTGAAATGTCTCAAATTATCCTGCGATTCTCTGAGTGCTCTTCCAATTTTTAAAACAGTATCTAAACTCATAATTTTTATTATTTTAATCTACTATAATGATTAATTACATTATTTTTTACAATTAAATATTATATTATTTTACTCTCAACTCTAGACCCTCACACCCCATCCAACACCTTCATCATATTCTTTCTGCGTTTGTAAGTAACTCTATATTCGTTGATTAATTCGTTCACTTTTTCCTTGCCGCCTTCAAAAGTTTTTAAGTTTTTTAGCATTCTGCCTACATTTTCATACGCTTCCTGATCTGTTATGATTGCTTGTTCTTGTGCAAAGTTTAAATATATATCATAGAGTTTGCTATCAAATTGATGTCTAAAATATTTTTCATATTTTTCCAAATAACTCACTCCAGCATTTCGGCATTGTGTAAAAAGTTCTTCCCATTTTTGGTGTTCTATTAAAAGTTTTGCACGGAAAGTATTAAACCCCCACATAGATTTATCTGACTTCAATTTCAACAAAACCCTGTTTATTGTCTCCGCCCAGTCATCTTGGTTTGTATGTGTTTTCAATATTTCATAATACTTTTCAGAAGTTCTTCCATTATAAAGAAGCTCTTCAGCTAACTTCAATATCTTAGCTTTATCCTTTTGTAATAGATATATACTTAACAACTCATCTTTCCAGTCAGTTATAACTCCAAAATGATTTTCTTTTTCAGCTAATTTAATCCCATCTTGAATCAAGTTTATAGCTTCCTGATATTGCCCAGCAGCAAGCAATTGCCTCAATCTGATTCTCCTAACACCCACATATTCAATATATTGCTCAATGAACTGACTGACTTCTTCTGTTCGCTGAAGGTCTTGCAATATTTCAATTTTTTGAATTATGTAATTTTCTTTATAATACGATTTTTCAGAATCTTCGATTTTCTGATTTAGTGATTTCAAATTTTCCGCAATCATCTCTTCAGAAGTCAGAAAATATTGTTGCAAAATATCAAAACTAGTATTTAGACCTATATATTGATGTTTATTCAGATTTTTACTCTCTTCCTTATACCAGTCAAACAGGGCTTTCTTCTCTTCTGTAGGTAGAATATTTTTCTGCAACATTTCCTCTAACTTATCTATTGCCTCATCGTACATCACCTGCACATCGCCATCATAATCAAACTGCTCATTCCACTGCTCAGGGATAATTTCAATCATATTTTTACAAATATTAACAGCAATTTTAGTATTACTAAATTTTAGATAATAATCAACATCTTCCAAAATATCCTCTAACTCAGCCCTAACAGCCTCAGGGTCAAATCCAAAATCTTCCCAATTGTTATACCGATTACCTGTAGAATAAGGATTATTATAAAAAGTAGCTTTTATAAGTGAAGGATAATCCTTCATTTTATCTTCTTTCAAATCGACAGGATTAAATATTTCAATGAGTGTTTGAGCAAAGGATGGATGTTCTTCGGCATACTCCAATATCCAATTTTTTAGAATCTTGGAATCAGTTTTAGAAACTATTTCTTTTAAATCTATTTTTTTCATACTTCTCTATTAATTATTAGCTATTATTATTATCATACCACCCTCACACAACCCATACCCTGTGCCGAATACAAGCCTAAGCCGGAATTTAGCACTAATTCCAAAAATCTTTTTTCTGCTGTCAATTTTAATTTAAAATTCAAAAATCCACGTATTTTTGTTTCTTCTTTTCTACCTGCTTTAATATGTATAAGCCTTGAACGATAAGGATTCGCATATTTTTCAACTTCGATAACCAAAATTGCTTCTTTTCCTGCTTTTTCATTATAAGCCGCTTTTATTTTTTCTCGCCAACTGTATATTAAACTCTCTGTAAATTCTTCTTCATCCGGTGCTTTAAAATCATAGTTACCATTCTCTTTTTTAGTACCAGCAACTATTGCAGACTCAGGCTGAATTATTATTTGTAAAATTTCTTTTTCATTTTCAACTGAACTTAATGGAGAAAGTTCTGCCACAATAGACTGAACAGTAAAAGCAGCTTTAGATTTCTTATCAGCAATTTCAATAGTTTCAGATTTAAATAATCCTTCAACAAAAACTTGTGATGCTTTCGGCAAATGAAAACAAACTTTTAATCGAATAGTATCTTCCAATAAAATTAATCTATCTCCGTCTCTTTTGAATTTGCCTTTCAATTCTGAAAAAGTAAAAAATTTATATCCCTTGCCATAGCCCTCTTTATGTAAAAATTGAGCATAACCCTTGTCTCCTTTTTGCAAAATTTTATAAATTGCTGCACTTAAAGGATACTGATAATTAATAGGTACTAATGCTTCATTACTTATCCTATTTAAATTTAATTGAAATATCATGTTATAAATTTCTCATAGAAAAAATACTCTTTGTGTACAAATATATATTATATAATTAATAAAAACTACTATTTGTAGAAATATTTTTATCAACAAATTTTCATCTAACTAGCTTAGTTTTATGTTTGTTTATTATTTTTTAAAAAATTATTATGCCCACCTACTCCTTATCAAAGATTTTATTAAAAACTATTTCATTTATTTCCAATCTTTCTCTTGGCATAATTTCCATTTTATAAATATCTAAAGGAAGGTTTCCAGGCAAACCGCCATAACCGGCTGCAATTATTGTTATAGGTTCAATTTTATCAGGTAAATTTAAAACTTCTCTGGCTTTGTTTTGATCAAAACCTCCAATATTATGCAAAGAAATTCCTAATGATTGAGCCATTATTGTCATATTTCCAACTGCTAAACCTAAATCGTATTTTGCATGACTTAAAGTTTCGCCAGTTTTAGGGTGTTTTGTGGTAATCATAGCGACTATTAAAACTGGAGTCGCTTTTGCCCAAGTTTTGTTAAACTCAACCATTAAGTCTAAAATCAGATTATATAATTCTGGATTTTTTTCTTTATCTGCATAAATAAAACGCCATGGTTGACTATTATACGAAGAAGCAGCCCAATGAGCAGCATCAAACATAAGCGATAATTCTTCTTCACTAATACTTTTATCAAAAAAGCCTCTGGGGCTACGTCTCGACTTAATTAATTCATAAATATCCATATCGTCTGAATTTTAAATTTTTCAAAATTAACATTTATTATTTAATTGCTCTTAAAATTATCAATTTTTATAGAAAATTTGAATTGATACTAAACAGGAAAAATTACAAAATAACTGATTTTGAGAAAACAATGCTTATATTTTTTTGTTTGTATATAATTAGTTAAAACTTAATTTTAAAGCTATGGATATTAAAAAAGTATGGTTAGATGAGTCTGAAGATGAGTGTATTTCATGTGGACTTTGCGAAACAATTGCACCAATGGTATTTAGAGTTCCCGACAAAATGGAAGTTATAGAAGGCGTAAACTTTTCAGAATATGTTGAGGAAATAAAAGAAGCTGCAGAAAATTGCCCTACAAACGTTATTAAATATGAATAATAATTAAATCTTTTTTTTGCATGAAATTATTAAAATTCGCAAGAAAAAATTAAAATATTTGTCAACTTCATGCTTGATAGTCCTAAAAACATAGCATATTAGTGCCTGTAAAATGATTATTACAATAATTTTATGATTTTTTAATGAAAAAAATGAAAAAAATAAAAAAAATTATATTTATCAAAAAAAATATTTATTTTTGAAATTAATAACAAATTAAACATTGAAATCATGAAAACAAGGAATTTATGGATTGGCTTTATAGTCATAATGCTTGTGTCTTTTTCTGTACTATTGTTTTTCGGATATGAAACTTATGTACAAAAACCACCTATACCTGCAAAAGTACTAACAGAACAAGGAGAGGAATTATTTAACGAACTTGAAATCAAAGATGGTCAAAGTGTTTGGCAGTCGATTGGAGGTCAGCAAGTTGGAACAGTTTGGGGACATGGTGCCTACTTAGCGCCTGATTGGTCGGCTGATTGGCTACATAGAGAAGCTATGTTTATGCTTAATGCTATGACTTTTGAAGAAGATGGAATTGGTTTTGAAGAATTAAGTGAAGAAAGGCAAGCTTATTTTAAAGTAAAATTGCAACAAGAAGTTCGTAAAAATACTTATGATGAAAAAACTAATACTATAATTATTTCTGAATTACGGGCAGAAGCCACTAAAAGTAATATGGAATATTATGCCGGTTTATTTACAGATGATGAAAATCTAAATAAAGAACGCGATGCATATGCAATTCCTAAAAATACAATTAAGGATGAAGTAAGCATGAAAAAGATGAATGCTTTTTTCTTTTGGGCAACATGGGCTTGTGTTACCGAACGTCCTGGTAAAGATATTACATACACCAGCAATTGGCCTCATGAAGAATTAGTTGGAAACAAAGCTACTTCCAAACATTTATTTTGGTCGGTTTTTAGTATAATGGTTTTGCTTGCAGGCGTAGGCTTAGTGGTTTTATATTATGCCCGTAACCAAGAAAAAGATTATAGTTTAGAAAAATATCCTGAAAAAGATCCTCTTATAAACCTAAAAGCAACTCCCTCAATGAAAGCAACGCTAAAATATTTTTGGATTGTTACAGCTTTGTTAGGTGTTCAAGTCTTATTAGGAATTCTTACTGCTCACTATGGAGTTGAAGGTGGTGGTTTTTATGGTCTAAATTTAGATGCAATTCTACCTTATTCAATTTCCCGAACTTGGCATGTGCAACTATCAATTATTTGGATTGCAACAGCTTGGTTAGCAACAGGTTTATACATTGCTCCTGCTATTTCAGGAGTTGAACCAAAACACCAAAAATTAGGAGTGAATATTCTTTTTGCAGCTTTACTAATTGTGGTTGTTGGCTCAATGGCTGGTGAATGGTTAGGCGTTATGCAAAAATTCGGACTTATTCAAAATTTCTATTTCGGACATCAAGGATATGAATATTTAGACTTAGGAAGATTTTGGCAAATTCTACTTTTTATTGGCTTATTATTATGGTTGTTTTTAATGATTCGTGCCTTAAGACCTGCTTTAAAGAAAAAAACCGATAATAGACAGCTTTTAATTTTATTTGTGATAGCTTCAGTTGCTATTGCAGCATTTTATGGAGCTGGTTTAATGTATGGTCGTCAATCACATCTTTCTATTGCAGAATACTGGCGTTGGTGGGTAGTGCATTTGTGGGTAGAAGGCTTCTTTGAAGTATTTGCAACTACAGTAATTGCTTTTGTTTTAGTAAAACTTGGCTTATTAAATGTAAAACGTGCAACTTTCGCAGCTTTATTTACCACAATAATTTATATGGTAGGCGGTATTATCGGAACTTTTCATCATACCTACTTTTCAGGAACGCCAATGTCTATTATAGCACTTGGAGCATCATTTAGTGCTTTGGAGGTTGTACCACTTGTACTAATAGGTTTTGAAGCTTGGCATAACTATACTTTAACAAAAACCACAGAATGGATTAGAAAATACCGCTGGGCAATTTATAGTTTTATTGCTGTTGCATTTTGGAATTTAGTCGGAGCAGGAATATTTGGATTTTTAATTAATCCACCTATTTCATTATATTATATGCAGGGATTAAACACAACTCCTGTACATGGACATACTGCATTATTTGGAGTTTACGGAATGCTTGGAATAGGTTTGATGATTTTCTCATTACGCGGAATGACAATAGATAAAGAATGGAAAGAAGGAATACTAAAATTCTCTTTCTGGGCTTTCCAAATAGGTTTAATTCTTATGGTTGCAATAAGCATATTACCAATAGGATTAAAACAAACTATTGCAGCAGTTGACCATGGCTTGTGGTATGCTCGCTCTATGGAGTTTATGCAACAAAGCTCTATTCAAACTTTAATATGGCTTAGATCTATTGGCGACACTATTTTTGCACTTGGCGCATTAGGACTTATTTGGTTCGTTGTTGGACTAAAAACTGGATGGTCAATTAAAAAATAAGAAATCGTGTGGTTAGTTGTTAGTGCTTAGTATTTAGTTGTTAGAGGGCGAAATGCGAGAAGCACTTTCAACTTTATAGACTTTTAACTTTACAGACTTTCAACTTCCCGTTTTGAGCGAAGCGAAAAACGAAGAAGCCAAAAAATTAGTGTAATTAGTGCTTGTTTCTCTTCGAGTTTTGAGCGAAGCAAAAAACGAGAAGCCCTTTCAACTTTCGACTTTACAGACTTTCGACTTTACAGACTTTTAACTTTGTTTATCACTCTCCTGCCATCACTGTAAGCCCTTTAGCATAACTAATAACATTATCACCAATCAAAGCAACAGGAAAAGCATCTGAAAAATCTTCTTTTGCTAAGTTTGTATAATAATCTGTTTGGGACGGGCTTTCGTGAGGAAAGATTAAATATTTATAATAAGAGCCTGATTTTATTTCAACTACATCTGTATAACCTTTTAATTCACTAGAACTTAAATCTATTTTATCAACTGCAGAGCGAATTTGAATCATAAAAACAAGTTTACCTTGATATTTAGATAAATCATCAGATTTGTTTTCCCGTTTTTGTTCTTTTTCGTAGTTTTTTTGAGCCTCTTTTTCGTTCTTTTTAATTTGCTTTTCTAAAACTTTTTTATCCCTTTTCGATAGCTCTGAAGGATCTGCAACATTAACTGTTCTTCCTATATTCATCAAACTAAAATTAACATATTTTTTTGGATTATACTGAATATCAAAGAGCAAACTTTTTAAATTATTAACAGCGTCTTCTATTTGTTTAGCAAAATTATCATCATTCAACAATTTTCCTAAACTACCCTCACCCCTATTTGCTTTATCTAAAATTTGATTAAAGTTTTCTACAGCTGCATTTGCTTGAGCTATAGTTTTACTAAGATCAATAGCAACTAAAGTGTCGGAAAATGAAGACAAATTTTTAAAAATATTTTCCAAATTAGCAGAATTATTTTTCAAAGTAGTAGTAATAAATTCAAGATTATAAATGGTTTTAGCTATTTTACTTGATTCTTCTTTTAATAACCCGTCCATACTAATTGCTGAACTTTCGATATAAGTTAATGTGTTTTTAATGCTTTCAAAACTTTTTTCTAAATTAGCTCTAGTGTTTTCATTAAAAATATAAGTTATAATTGCAATTGCATGTGTAAGTTCTTCCATCAAATTTTCGGCTTGTTGTTTCACAGGAAGCATTTGCATACTAACCTCGTCTTTCAAACTCTGTTCAACTTCACCAATTAAAAAATCATTAGGTTTAATATAAGACGTTTGATTTCCAAATTTAAGTTCAATTCCTTTTGTTCCCATTAAATCCATGCTATAAATACGCGCAATACTAGAATCAGGAATTGCTAAATTTTTATCTATATCAATTCTTACTAATAATTTATAATTGTCTTGAGGCAATAATTTAATTTCTCCTACTTGCCCAACTTTATAACCATTTACAGTAACATGACTTGACTCGTTTAATCCTTCAATTCTATCATAATAAACATAATATGAGTTTACAGAATTAAATAAAGATATTCCTTTTAAGAAATTAAAACCCCAGTAAGCAACTGCTAAAATTACAATTGCAATAAATGAGTAAAGTATGTATTTCCATTTTTTCTTCATTTCTTTTTTTGTTCGCTTCTTGCCTGATTAAGCGGGATACGCTCCCCATTCTTAAATGCAACAATAAAGCTGTCCGAATAATCTAACTTTACTTTTTTATGAAATTCAACAATTTTATCATAATCACTTTCGCTACCAACAGTATATTTGTATATTCCATTTTGCAAATATACATCAACATTCTGATATGATTTAAAATTTTGTGGTTTAATTTCAATATTTTTTGATGAAGTTGTTATTTGAATCTTATAAACTATCTCTGTATCAACAGGTTTAGCATTAGTTTTTTCTGCTTTTTTTTCTGAATTTTCTATTTTAGTTGGAAGTTCTTCAGGTTTATTTTCTGAAATATCTATGTTTTCATTAACTTTTTCGGGAATTGATAAGTTACTTGCTTCATCTCCTTCATAATTCTTCTTATAAACTTTAAAAGCCTCAAACATTGCGTTTACTAAAGATTTTTGTCCTTCATCGGAGTTTAAATATTTTTCCTCTTCTAAATTAGAAATAAAACCTAACTCAACCAAAATACTAGGCATAGATGTTTTCCAAAGCACTAAAAACGGAGCTTGTTTTACTCCTCTATTTACTCTTTTCACATCTTTTGTAAATTTATCTTGAATAGCTTGCGCCATAGATAAAGATTGATTTAAATTCACATTTTGATACAAACTAAAAATAATATGAGACTCAGGATCATTTGGATTAAATCCGTCATAATTTTCCAAATAATTTTCTTCTTGTAAAATTACCGAGTTTTCTAATTTTACAACACTCAAATTTGCTCCTGTTTTGTCAATCCCCATCACAAAAGTTTCTGTACCATTTGCACTAGTACTTGTAGCAGCATTTATATGAACACTTACAAACAAATCTGCATGATTTTTATTTGCAATATTGGCTCTTTCGTGCAAAGGCAAGTATTTATCGGTTTCTCTTGTATAAATTACATTAATATTTGGAAATTCTTTTTTTATCATTTCTCCGAACATTAAAGACATTTTTAATGTTAAATCTTTTTCTTTAGAAATTTTACCAACAGCCCCGGGATCGTTACCACCATGACCTGGATCAATAACAACTGTTTTTATAGAAAAAGTTTGAGAACTTGCAGTTTTACTTGTCCCTAAAAGCAAAAAAGCAAAAATTAAAATAAAAAATACACTATTTTTTGTCATTAATTTAAAAGTTTTATTTAATGAAAGGTTTTTTTCATTAGTTTTGACCAAAATTTTTATTTTGTACAAAATTAATATTTTCATATTGCAAAAAAAATTTTTGTTAAACATATTTTTAACTTTTTTTATGAGTTTTATTTCTACAATTAATGCTCATAACAATCTTTATACCATAAAATATAGTTTACAAAGTGGTATTTATCAAAATATTGATGATACAATAAAAACTCAAGTAAAAACTGATAGTATTCCTATAAAAAAATCAAATATGAGTTTTGATTATCCTGTTTATTACGATGCCGAAGATTCATTATTATTTGATTTTATAGCTCAAAAAGCCTATTTATACGGAAAAGCTGTAATAATTTATGAGGAGATAAATATGACTGCCGAATATATAGAAATGGATTTTGATAAAAACGAGGTTTTTGCTCATGGCTTAACTGATTCCACAGGAAAAGCTTTTGGAAAACCAATGTTTAAAGAAGGAGATGAAGAGTTTGTGGCTGACACTATTAGATATAATTTTAAAACAAAAAAAGGAATTATTAAAGAAGTAATGACAGAGTTTGAAGGAGCTTTTTTGCACGGTTCTAAAACAAAAATGCAAGCAAATAAACATGTTCATATGATAAACGGAAAATTTACAACTTGCGACTTAGACCACCCACATTATTATTTTGCAATTAGTAAAGCCAAAGTTATTCCTGACGACAAACTAGTTTCTGGCCCGGCTTATCTTGTAATTGAAGATATACCAACTCCTATAGGCATTCCTTTTGGGTTTTTTCCTAACAAAAAAGGTGGAACTTCAGGAGTCTTAATTCCAGAATTCGGAAACGAAGATAATAGAGGAATGTTTTTAAGAAATGGAGGCTATTATTGGGCGGTAAACGATTATTTAGACTTAACTTTTCTTGGAGATCTTTACACTAAAGGTTCTTGGGGCTTATCATTACTCTCAAATTATAAAGTAAGATATAAATTTAGCGGCCACCTGAATGTTAAGTACAATAAAAATATGACAGGATATAAAGATGTTAACAGACAAGTTACAGATTTATTTGCAATTAATTGGAAATTTTCCCAAGACCCTAAAGCCTTACCAAACACAACCTTTGCAGCAGACGTAAATATTAGTTCTGCAAATTTCGATAAATATAATTCATATTCGCTAAATAATTATATGTCGTCAAACAAACAATCCAGTGTATCTATTAGTAAAATTTTTCCAAACTCTCCTTTTAGCCTAACAGCAGCTATAAGACATAATCAAAATAACACAACCCAAGCCATTACTTTAACTGCTCCAGATTTTTCCTTAAATATGAATAGAATTTACCCATTTAAACGTAAAGTAAAAGTTGGGGAAAGTAAAATTTACGAAAAAATTGGAATCGCATATTCTATGAACCTTACAAATAAAATTAACACCACAGATTCAACTCTTTTTGACATAAATTTTGATGATATGATTAATGGTATTTCACATAAAATACCTATAAGTACTTCTGCAAAATTTTTAAAATATACAACTATCACACCTTCTTTTAATTATAACGAAAGATGGTATTTTAAAGATATGTATAAATTTTGGGATTATCAAAACGCTTCAGATAGCATAGGCTTTCTAAATTCAAATTATAATTCTGGATTTTCAAGAGTTTGGGATTATTCGGCAAATTTAAATTGGTCA
>Ga0265295_1004531_pt1 | contig 18589 bp, 15 predicted proteins | sample Munlansysbiofilm_FD_192503 | JGI IMG/M metagenome (GOLD analysis project Ga0265295, IMG submission 192503) | Leachate microbial communities from a municipal landfill in Southern Ontario, Canada - Methane capture system biofilm | ecosystem: Engineered > Solid waste > Landfill > Unclassified ...
ACCGCAGCAGACCACCCGAATCCACAGGTGGGCGCGCCCGTCACCAACGCACGAAGAACAGGACCCAAGCCCAGGAGAATGGCAGCAGCCCCCCCGCCACCAGCGCAACAGCCCCCAGTCTGCGCAGCGGCTGGAGCGTGCGCAGGCCGGCCAGCCGCCATTCAAAGCGCAGACTCCAGGCAAGCGCGAGTGCGAGCAAGGTGAAACGCACGGCATTCGCCCAACCCGTAGGCACGCCCTCGTGTTGCAGCAGGGTCAGCGTGGTGGCCGACAGCCCCAGGAACACCCCCACGCCCGCCGCCGGAATCAGGCCCTGGGCGAGCTTGTGTACGCCTGCCAGGCGGCTGCGCAACAGTTGCCCGCCCGCATCCCGCACCCCTGGCGCCTCTACTGTGGGCAGCAGGCGGTCCGCCAGCCACAGGCCACAGAACACAGCACCGCCCACGACGACGGCCGCGCCGCCAATGAACAGCAGGATGACGGCGCCATCCAGCCAGCTGAAGCTGTCATTGACATCCGGATAATGGGTCAGGATGAACCAGGGGGCATTATCCGCCAACGGCCAGTAGATGTCCCGCGCCACCAGCCAGGCTGCGGCGGACTGCTTGATCGACACGAACCAGGGGCTGGCGCTCCACAGGAAAGCGCCCACCGCCAGCCCCATCAGGCCGAAAACGATCAACGCCGTCTGCCAGCCGCTGCCCGCCGCCACGCGGACGATCTCGGTCTCGGGCGAGCGGGGGGTCAGGGCGATGGCGCCCCGGTAGTCGCTGCAACGCCCGCACATATGGCATTCGGCTGCACCCTGCATATTGCGCAGGGGCAGCAGGGGCGCACAGTTGATGGATTCGGTCCGCCGCACGGGGGCGCGCCAGGCGGCGGCATCCACCCGGTAATGCCAGGGAGCGAGCCTGGCCAGCAGATTGAACACTCCGTTGACCGGACACAGGTACCTGCACCAGACGCGCTTGTCCCGCCCGTAGAGCCAGCCGACGACCATGGCCGCCACGGATGAGCCGCCCAGCACGGCGGCAACCGCCCAAGGATACTGGTAGACACTGACCAGTTGGCCATAGATCGTGGTCAGGCTGAAGGCCACGAAAGGCCAGCCGCCCCAGCGCATCCAGCGCGGGATGGACCGGCCGCGCCCATGCCGACTGGCCCATTCGGTCAGCGTGCCCTCGGGACAGAACAGGCCACACCAGGCGCGTCCGAACAGGGGGATGGACACCAGCACGAACGGCCACCAGATGCCCCAGAAAACGAACTGGGCCAGAATGGTGAGGTTGTTGAAAATGGATGCGGTACGGCCCGGCAGCGGCATGGCCGCCGGAATCGCCAGCAAGGCGATGTAGACGGCAACGATGCACCACTGCATCCGCCGGATCGCGGGTTGATGATCGCGCAGAAAATCCCCTGTGTGCGCGGCAGCGGTACGAAACGATTGCGACAACATCATGCCACTATGCCATGGTTGCCTTGGCGCGGTTGGTCGAGACCGGCACCGTCCCGTCCGAAGCGCGGCGCAGCAACCACGCCACGATGCCCCAGTAGGCCAGCCAGATCAGCAGCTGGGACAAGGCGGGATAGGCGCGATAACCGGCAAAATCGGCCAGGATCTTGCCCAATCCGTCTTCGGTCCCCAGCAGCCCGGCACTATCCCACACCGGGTCCATCAGGGTCGGCAGCACACCCAGGGAAATCAAGCGGTCCGTGGCCGACACCAGCAAGGCACCGGCGAGCAACAGCAGCAGGATTTCCGTCAGCCTGAAAAAGCGCCGCCAGGTGATGATCCGTCCACCCAGTTGCAACAGCCAGAAAGTCAGCAGCGCTGCGGCGAAACCACCCAGACCAGCCAGCGCCAAAACACCGATACCGCCCGACGCCTGCGAAGACAGGACGGAACCATACAGAAAGACCACGGTCTCGCTGCCTTCACGCGCCACGGCAATCATGACCAGCGCGAGCAACCCCCACCAATGGCGGCTGCCGATCTGCTCGGATGCGCCGGATTCCAATTCCCGTTTCAGGCCCCGCCCATGGACACGCATCCAGACGACCATCTGGACCACCAGCCCGCAGGCCGCCAGCGCCATCAGGGCCTGGAACCATTCCTGCCCCTCGTCGGACAGCCAGGCGGACACCCCCAGCAGCACCAGAGCCAGCGCACCGGCCAGCAGCAAGCCGGCGCCCACACCGCCCCACAGCCAGGGCAGCCCGCGCCGGCCTTCGGGCGAAGCGTGCAGCCAGGAATACAGAATTCCGACGACCAGCAGGGCCTCGACACTTTCCCGCCAGACGATGAATGCAACTTGTTCCATGATGCGATGCTAAGGTCAGGGTTTGGGCAGCACCACCAGGGTGCCTTTCACCTGGGGATGAAAATCATCGAAAAAAGGATACTCGCCTGGCCGCGACAGGGACAGCACCACGAACGAGGTGACCCCAGGCCCCAGGACTTTTTCCTTGCGCAACGGCAGGCTTTCGAATTCGACCGCTTCGGTGCTTTCGTTGACAAGAATGATCTTGAAACGGCCTGCCGGCACTTCCAGGCGGGCCGGCTCGAAGGTGCCGTCGGCCTTGAAGGTCAGTGTGTAGACCGGCAGGTCGGCGGCGCCGGCCGCCGCCATCGGTGCCAAGCCACCCGCCCAGGCCAGGGCCACCAGCGCAATCCAGATGCGCATGCGCGTCATGAAGTTCTCCCGGCGATCAATAGCCGCCCTTTTTGCCGGTGCCAGCGTACACGAACTCGTACTTGACTTCGAAAGTCTCGAACCACGGGGCCACACCGGTTTCCTTGTCCACATGGCGGCCAAAGTGATTGTTGTGCGCCGTTTCGGGTGAGCCGATGATGAAGGTCAGATGATATTTTCCCGGGCCTTCGAGCTTGACGTTGTCACCATAGTGCGGGCCGTCATTGGCCACCATGGGCATCAGGTCGCCCTTCATGACCTTGTCGCTGCCCTGCTTCTGCAGCACGTACTGGATATTCAGGTACGGCGCCCAGGCCCCTTCGGGCAGACCATTCTTGTTGTCGGCTGTGGCGTGGATGTCGGCTTCCAGGTGAATGTCGGATTCCTTGGCGGCGCGCATCATGCCCTCTGGTTCCATTTCGACCGGCTGCAGGTAGACTGCCGCAACTTCCAGCCCGTTGATCTCGCTGGGTTCGCCGATAGGATATTCAGCAGCCAGGGCAGAAGAAGCCAGGCCGATGCCAGCCAGCGCAATGCACAATTTGCTCACCATGTGACGCTCTCCGTGTCAGTCAGTTTATTGTAAGGATAATGATTCTCGTTACCTGAGTAATATAGCACCAAACACGGATGGACCGGAGCCAGGCCAGAAACGGCAAAGCGCCGGCCCGAGGGCCGGCGCTTTGCATGCGCGATCATTTTTTCTTGTGTCCCTTTTCGGGGGGGGATCCGGGGAAAGGGAAGGCCGAAAACATGGAACGCGTCTGGTCCTGCATCTGATCCTGCATCTGGACGAACAGGCTGCGGCTTTGTTCGATGTAGTTGTTCATCATGTTCTGCAGGGCCGGGGTCTGCAGGCTCATCAGCTGGGCCCAGGCCTCGGGGCCGAAGTGCTGCTGATACAGGCCCTGGGACTGCTCGGCCATGCGGTCCTGGATATCCATCAGTATCTGGATGTTCTTTTCCAGGAACGTGCCCATCACGCCTTGCATGGCATGGCCATAGAACCGGATGATCTGCGCCAGCGACTCGGCCGAGAACATGGGCACGCCACCGGATTCTTCTTCGAGGATGATCTGCAGCAGAATGCTGCGGGTCAGGTCATCGCCAGTCTTGGCATCGACGACCTTGAAGACCTCGTTGCCCAGGACGAGCTGCTTGATGTCGGCCAGCGTGATGTAGGCGCTGGACTGGGTATCGTAGAGGCGGCGATTGGGATATTTCTTGATCAGCCGCTCTGCCTTGGGTGCAGTGGTGTTCCGAGTCATGATCAGCCCATGTGCAGGCCACCGTTCAGCGAAAAATCCGCCCCGGTGGCAAAGCCTGAATCATCGGATGCCAGCCAGGCGATGATGGAGCCGATTTCCTCTGGCGTGCCCAGTCTTTTGACCGGGATGGTGGCAACGATCTTTTCCAGCACGTCGGGGCGGATGGCGCGCACCATGTCGGTCCCGATGTAGCCCGGCGAAACCGTGTTCACGGTGACGCCCTTGCTGGCGACTTCCTGGGCCAGGGCCATGGTGAAGCCATGAATGCCGGCCTTGGCCGTGGAATAGTTGGTCTGGCCGAACTGGCCCTTCTGGCCATTGACCGAACTGATGTTGATGATCCGCCCCCACTGGCGATCCACCATGTCGTCGATGACCTGCTTGGTCACGTTGAACAGGCTGTTGAGATTGGTGTCGATGACGGCGCGCCAGTCTTCCTGGCTCATCTTGCGAAACACGCCGTCCCGGGTGATCCCCGCATTGTTCACCAGAACGTCGACCGGACCGAACTGTTCCTTGACCTTGACGAAGGCCTCGACCGTGGAATCCCAGTCGGACACATTACCGACCGAGGCGTTGAACTTGTAGCCCAGGGCGGCCTGCTCGTCCAGCCACTTGGTGTAATCCCGGCTCGGACCGCAACCAGCCACCACCGTGAAGCCTTCCTTTGCGAGGCGCTGGCAGATCGATGTGCCGATACCGCCCATGCCCCCTGTCACATAAGCCAGTTTGCCGCTCATGGTGTTCTCCTTTTCAGACTGCTTTGACTTTGACATAGCGCCCAGGGGCGGGTTCTATGACAGGATACTTGCGATTGCCCAGGCCGCGCCGGATCGCTTTCCAATCCCCGGAATGCTGGGCCAGCCAATCGAGCCAATCGGGCCACCAGCTGCCCTTGGCATGCTCCGCCTGGTCCAGCCACACGTGCGGGTCGCTTGGCAAAGCGGCATCCTGGCCACAGGCCCAATAACCTCGGCGACCGCGTGCCGGAGGGTTGACGACCCCGGCGATATGGCCGGATTCGCCCAGCACGAACCGCAGCGGCCCGCGCAGCAAGCGCGTCGAGGCATAGGCCGAAGTCCAGGGCACGATGTGATCTTCCCGCGAGGCGTACAGATAGGCCGGCATGTCCAGGGCCTGCAGGTCGGCGGCTGTGCCGCACATGCGCAACTGCCCGGTCTTCAGACGGTTTTCCAGGTAGGTGTTGCGGAAATACCAAGTGAAGAACGGTCCCGGCAGGTTGGTGCCATCGGCGTTCCAGGCCAGCAGATCGAAAGGACGCGGCGATTCGCCCATCAGGTAGTTGGAGCCAACGTAATTCCATACCAGTTCTGCGGGCCGCAGGAACGAAAACGTGGTGGCCAGTTCGCCTGCCGTCATCAGGCCGCCTGCGCCCAGCTGTCGTTCGCGCACGCGCGCATGCTGTTCGTCGACAAAAACGTCGAGGATACCGGTTTCACGGAAATCAAGAAAGGTGGTCAGCAAGGTCAAGGCGGCCACCGGGTCTTCGCCCCGAGCGCGCGCCACGGCCAGCGCACTGGCCAGCAGCGTGCCCCCTACGCAAAAGCCCAGGGCATTGATCTGTGGCTGGCGCGTCACATCGCGTGCGACCTGGATGGCCCGCAGCACGCCTTCTTCGAGGTAGTCATCCCAGGTCTTGCGCTGGATGCCATCCGTGTCCCCCGGAAGCGGATTGCGCCAGGACACCATGAAGACCTCGAAGCCGGCCTGCACGGCATGCAGCACCAATGAATTGGCCGGTTGCAGGTCCAGGATGTAGTACTTGTTGATGCAGGGCGGCACCATCAGCAAAGGGCGACGGCGGACTTTTGGTGTCTGCGGCTGGTACTGGATGAGCTGCATCAGGGCATTTTCATAGACCACCGCCCCAGGCGTCAGGGCCAGATTTTCGCCTGGCGTGAAGGCGGACTCATCGGTCTGCGTGATACGGCCCCGCGCCAGATCGCGCATCAGGTTCACCAACCCGCGCTGCAGGGAATCGCCCTCGCTGTCGGCGGCTGCCTGCAAGGCGTCAGGATTGGAGACAAGAAAGTTGCATGGTGCTGCGGCCTCGACCCATTGCATGACCGTGAATTTCAGGCGTTCACGCGCTGCAGCCTCGAGATCGGCGGCCTGTGCCAGTCTTTGCAAGGTGTCGGCCACGATGAGATAGGCATGCGCCGAGAGCAGCGCCCGGGGGTCGCCCGCCCAGGCATCCGACGAAAACCGTCGGTCGGCGGGCGGGGCCAGCAGCCCTTGGCGGAATCGGTCCAGCAACGATTGCCAGGCCTGGATGAAATCTGACTGAATGGCCGCCAGCTGGACGGGAGAGACCCAGGACGGTGCCTGCACTTGTGAAGAATTCCGATCAGTCATTCCACCATCCCTTGTACTACCAAGCCCTCGAAACAACCCGAAGCCTTTTGTCTGACTATTCTGTCATTGTGGCAAATCTCGTCAATTCGGGTAAGTCGCTAGCTCAAATCAAGCGCCTCCTGCGCCTTGCGAAACATCCGAACTCGTCAGATATGCCAGCGTGGCCTGGCGGCCGGACCCCGGGTCACGCCGATGGGAAAAATACCGGTCTGCCCGCGTCCATGTGCATTCCCCGCTGGATTCCACCTGTTTCACACCGGCACGCGACAGCCGGGCGCGCGCCAGGCCAGCCAAATCGGCCAGCCAGCGATCACCGCCCTGGCGTTCCAGGACAAAACACTCTGCCAATTCAGGGTCCCGATCCAGAAAAGCCATGCGCACGTCCGGCCCGACCTGGAAGGCCCCAGACCCGATACCCGGGCCGATCCAGGCACGCCAGCCGTTGGCGGCCGGCGCCCGGCGGCGCATGAGATCGAGGGTATTTTCCAGTACCCCAGCTGCCAATCCACGCCAGCCCGCATGGGCCACGCCCAGCACAGTACCCGCGCCGTCGGCCAGAACGACCGGCAGACAGTCAGCGGTCAGGATGGCCAACGGACGATCTGGCAAGGTGGTCACGGCGGCGTCCGCGCAAGGCGCTGACAGCGTATCCACATCCCCATCGAATACGGCCGTGCCATGCACCTGATCAAGCCAGAGGGGTTCCCCCGGCAGGGCACGCTGCACACGTCGGCGATTTTCGCGCACGGCTTCTGGATCGTCCCCCACATGCGCGCCCAGGTTCAGGCTGTCGCGTGGCGCCCGGCTGATGCCACCAGTACGCCAGGTCGAAAAATACCGCACCCCCGGCCAGGGGGCCCCTGTCACGCCCCGCAGTTCCGGGGCCAGTTCAAGTACGGTCGTCACCATGGCTTTCCCAGAGAATGCCGTCGAGCACCCGGCGAAAATCATCTGGCGGCTCGGCCGTGAAGGCGCATGGCCGCCCGCTGACGGGATCGTCGAAACCCAGGGCGCGCGCATGCAGCATCTGGCGTGCCGCGCCGGCTTGCTGGCGCCCCCCGTACAAGGTGTCCCCCAGCAGGGGGTGTCGCAAACGGGCCATATGCACGCGGATCTGATGCGTACGCCCCGTTTCCAGGCGGCACAGCACCCGAGACAGGAGTACGTCACCGCAGCGCCCCACCCCCAGGGATTCGTAATGGGTGATCGCGGGCTTGGGCGCCACCGGCCGGTCCGAACTCATGCGCACCGGCACCCGGCTGTCGCGGCCAATCGGCGCGTCCACCGTGCCCTTCCCCGACAGTGCGCCGTGCACTAATGCGCAGTATTCGCGCTTGACCGTGCGGGCCTGCAACTGGCGCACCAGTTGCGTCTGGGCGGTTTCCGTGCGGGCCACGACCAGCAGCCCGGACGTATCCTTGTCCAACCGATGGACGATGCCGGCCCGGGCCACACGGGCCAGTTCAGGGTAACGGTACAACAGGCCATTGAGCAGCGTGCCATGCCAGTTGCCTGCGCCTGGATGCGTCACCAGTCCGGCGGGCTTGTCCACCACGATCCAATCGGGTGCATCGGCCACGACACGAAAGGCCACGTCTTCGGGAACGAAAGCCAGATCCTCGGGCGCCTGCTGCGGCCAGACCCGGATGAGCGCGCCGGGCCCCACCCGGGTACGTGCCTTGCCCACGACCCCATCGACCTCGACATGGCCCCCTTCGATCCAGGTCTGCAAACGGCTGCGGGAATGCTGCGGCATCAGGCCTGCGAGGACCTTGTCCAGCCGGTCCGGCAAGTGGTCCAGCGGCAGGCGAAAGGCCTCGGGCGCATCGGGGTCAGCGTCCTCGGTAGCGATATCCGTGTACGGCATGGCGACAAATCATATAATCTGCCGACAATGCTAACACCTTGACCAAGGACGCCCCGTGGCCGCGCATGCCCCTGTTTTCCTGAAAGCCCTGTCAACTCCTGTCCGGCTGATCCTGGCTGGCCTGTGCATGATCCTGGCAGCGGGCTGCAGCTCGACCAAGACCAACGTCGACCCGACCGCCGGCTGGAGCGCAGAACGCCTCTACAGCCAGGCCCGTTCCGACATCAGTTCGGGCAACTGGTCTGACGCCCGCAAAAATCTCGAAGCCCTGGAAGCCCGCTATCCCTTTGGCATCTATGCGCAGCAGTCCCTGATCGACCAGGCCTACGTCAACTGGAAAGACGAAGAACCCGAACAGGCCAAGGCGGCGATCGACCGCTTCATGCAGCAGTACCCGAACCATCCCGGCACGGACTACATGCTGTACCTGAAAGGCATGATCACCTTCACGCCGCCCAGCGCCATCCTGTCCAACTTCACGCGCCAGAATCCCAGCGAACGAGACCCCAAGGGCCTGCGCGAATCCTACGAAGCCTTCAACGAACTGATCAAGCGCTACCCCGACAGCCGCTACACGCCCGATGCCCGCAAGCGCGCCGCCTGGCTGGTCAACACCATCGCCGAAAACGAAGTCCACATCGCCCAGTACTACTACGAACGCGGGGCCTACGTCGCGGCGGCCAACCGCGCCCAGACCGTGGTCACCGACTTCGAAGGCGTGCCCATCGCGGAAAAGGCCCTCTACCTGATGATGCTCAGCTACGACAAGCTGAATCTGCCTGAACTGCGCGACGACGCCAAGCGCGTGCTGGACCAGAACTTCCCGGACAGCAAATACTACAAACAGGGCCTCGACGAGCCGGTCAATCTCTGGAATCCGATCAACTGGTTCTAGATTCTGTGGCCAGGGGCAGCCAACCAGCGGCGGACTCAGGCGGATTTGCCAGAAAATCCAATGCCACCCCCGCATCCCGGGTCCGGGCAAAGGGTGGCAAGCCCTGCCACAGCAGCCGCCCATAGGGCTTGTCCACCAGGCGCCCATCGCCCACCACCAGTACTCCCCAATCGGTCTCGGACCGGATCAGCCGCCCTGCCCCCTGCTTGAGCAGCAGGGCCGCCTGCGGCAGCTGATATTCCATGAACGGATTGCCGCCTTCGGCCCGGCAGACGTTCAGGCGCGCTTCCAGGACCGGGTCGTCGGGCGGCGCGAACGGTAGCTTGTCGATCGCCACCAAGGTCAGCGCATCCCCCGGCACATCGATGCCTTCCCAAAAACTGGTGCTGCCCACCAGCACGGCATTGCCCGCAGCGCGGAACCGTTCCAGCAGCACGCCGCGCGAGGCTTCCCCCTGGCGCATCACCGGCCGGTCCGAAGCCAACATGCCGCGCAACAACGCATCGGCCACCCGATCGACCGCGCGCAGGGTGGTGCACAGCACCAGCACCCCGCCCGCGCACGCATCCACCAGCGGCAGCAAGGCCCGCGCAAACGCGTCCGTGAAGCCGGGATCGCTTGGCCACGGCAGACCCTGCGGCACATACAGCAACCCTTGCGCTGGATAGTCAAAAGGCGAAGCCCAGATGCGGGTCTCGGCATCGCCCAGCCCCAGTTGGCGCTGAAAATGCTGAAAATCCCCGCGCACCGACAACGTCGCCGAGGCCAGCACCCAGGACTGGCCCGGCCGCCGGAATCCCGAAAAAATACGCGCCACCGACAAGGGCGCCCGCTGCAGCCGTACCGAATGCGCACTGTGCTCGACCCAGCGAACAGCGGCCTGGTGATCTGCCTCACCGCCTGCCTGCGGTCCGGATCCGTCAGGCGCAACACCGTCTGCGGGGACTGCGCCCTGCCCAACCGCATCACCGCCGCGAACCGGATGCGCCCATTGCCATAGCCTGGCCCGCAGGTCACGCGCCGTCCGGGCCGCAGCCGCCAGGTCCGGGTGGCGTTCTTCCTGGGTACCCAGGGATTCCGCCAACCCATCCAGGGCCTGCATCAGGCGGTCCAGGGACTGATCGAAGGCGTCGGCTTCCGGAATCTGTTCAAAGGTCGCCCGGCCACCTGGCAACCGCCCCACAGGCGCGCTGGCCAGACGCAGGCCGCGCGCAGCCGCATCCAGGGCCTGGCACAGATCGCTCCAGCGAACGGTCTCGCGGGCATGGGCCAGGCCCGCCGCCTCGGCCTGGCGAGCGCAGTCCAGGATCTGATGCAGCGACAGGCTCTGCCCCAGGAAACGGGTGGCCGTATCGGGCAACTGATGCGCCTCGTCAAAGACCACCAGCTGCGTTTCCGGCAACAGGTCGGTGATGCCTTCTTCACGCAGCGCCAGATCGGCCATGAACAAGGCGTGGTTGACCACCACCACATCGGCATCCTGGGCATGGCGCCGCGCCTTGAGCACAAAGCAGTCGCGCACATGGGGGCAATCCTGGCCCAGGCAATTTTCCCGGGTCGAAGTCACCCGGCTCCAGATATCGGCGGTTTCGGGCACTGCAGGCAAGTCCGCGCGATCACCGCAGTCGCTTTCCCTGGCAAAACGGCGGATGGCGCGCAGCTGGTCGATCTCGTCGCGTGATTTCAGGCCGCGCTCGTCCTGCTCCAGGCGTTCCAGATGGTAATGACAGACATAGTTGCCGCGCCCCTTGAGCAACGCGACATCCGCCGGCAAGGCCAGGGCGGCGCGCAAGCGCGGAATGTCGCGGCGAAACAGCTGGTCCTGAAGCGTCCGGGTGCCGGTGGACACCAGCACCTTGCTGCCCGACAGAAAGGCCGGCACCAGATAGGCCCAGGTCTTGCCCGTGCCTGTGCCCGCCTCGGCAATCAGCACGCCACCGCCATCCAGCGTGGTACGGATGACCTGCGCGAGTTCCAACTGGGCCGCACGCGGGACATAGCCTGGCAACTGACGGGCCAACGGGCCGTCGGGGCCAAAGATCTCGGCAAGCTCATCGTTCAACATGATGCGGGAAGCGGCGGGAATGCGGGTCAACCCCTGGATGATACGCCAGGCGTTCCAGGGCGGCGGATCAGGTATGGCAAAATGCGCCGCTTGTACCCGTATCATGCTTCATGACCATGACTCTTCCCGATTCCCAGACCCATCTCGTCGACCCGGCCCGCGTTCTGCGGCTGCTGACGGCGGAACTCGATGCCCGCCCCGCCCAGGTTGCAGCGGCAGTGGACCTGCTGGATTCAGGCGCCACCGTGCCCTTCATCGCCCGCTACCGCAAGGAAGCCACCGGCGGGCTGGATGATACCGTGCTGCGCCAGCTGGAAGTGCGCCTGCTCTACATCCGCGAACTGGAAAGCCGCCGCGTGGCGATCCTGGATTCGATCGCCGGACAGGGCAAGCTGGACGACGCGCTGCGTGCGCAGATCCTTGACGCCGACAGCAAACAGCGCCTGGAAGACCTGTACGCCCCCTACAAGCCAAAACGGCGCACACGCGCCCAGATCGCCCGGGAGGCAGGCCTGGAGCCCCTGGCCGACACCCTGCTGGCCGACCCATCGGCCGACCCCGAAACCCTGGCGGCCACCTACCTGAATGCGGAAGCCGGCTTCGAGGAACCACGTGCCGCACTGAACGGCGCACGCGACATCCTGGCGGAACGCTTCGCGGAAGACGCCACGCTGCTGGACACATTGCGCACCGAACTCTGGCACACGGGCCAGATCACGGCTCAGGTCGTGGCCGGCAAGGAAACCGAAGGCGCCAATTTCCGCGACTGGTTCGACTTCAGCGAAACCCTGCGGACCCTGCCCTCGCACCGCATCCTGGCACTGCTGCGCGGCCGCCAGCAAGGCATCCTCGACCTGCGTCTGGGTCTGGATCCCGAGCGCGAGGCCCAGACCCCGCACCCCTTCGTGGCACGCACGGCTGACATCCTGGGCATCGACGCCCGTTTCGATGCCCATGCCACACCCCGCCAGCACTGGCTGGCCGAAGTCTGCCGCTGGACCTGGCGGGTCAAGCTGCTGACCAGCTTCGAAACCGAGCTGATCGGGCGGCTGCGGGAAACGGCCGAAGCCGAAGCCATCCGCGTGTTCGCCGCCAACCTGAAGGACCTGCTGCTGGCGGCACCCGCCGGCCCGAAGGCCGTGCTGGGACTGGATCCCGGCATCCGCACGGGCGTCAAGGCTGCGGCCATCGACGCCACCGGCAAGCTGCTGGAAACCGCCACCATTTACCCTTTCGAGCCACGCCGCGACGTGGAAGGCAGCTTGCGCACCCTGGCCACCCTGGTCGCACGCCACGGCATCCGCCTGATCGCCATTGGCAACGGCACCGCCTCGCGTGAAACCGAGCGGCTGGCCGCCACGCTGCGCGAGCGCCACCCAGAACTGTCCTTCGAGCATGTGGTCGTGTCCGAGGCCGGCGCCTCGGTCTATTCGGCCTCTGAACTGGCCGCCCAGGAATTCCCCGAACTGGACGTCAGCCTGCGCGGCGCCGTCTCCATCGCCCGTCGCTTGCAGGATCCACTGGCTGAATTGGTCAAGATCGAACCCAAGGCCATCGGCGTGGGACAGTACCAGCACGACGTCAACCAGCGCGAGCTGGCCCGTTCCCTGGACGCCGTGGTCGAAGACTGTGTGAATGCCGTCGGCGTGGACGTGAACACGGCTTCGGCGCCGCTGCTGACGCGCGTGTCCGGACTGAACCAGTCCCTGGCGCGCAATATCGTCCAGTGGCGCGAGGCCAACGGCGCGTTCCGTAACCGCAAGGCCCTGCTCGATGTCCCTCGCTTCGGCGCCAAGGCCTTTGAACAGGCTGCCGGATTTCTGCGCGTCCCCGAGTCCGACAACCCCCTGGACGCCTCGGCCGTGCACCCCGAAGCCTACCCCGTGGTCGAGCGCATCCTGCAAAAAATCGGCCAACCCGCTGCGGCAGTGATGGGCCACGCCGATTCCCTCAAAGGCCTGTCCCCAGCGGATTTCACCGACGAGCGGTTCGGCCTGCCGACGGTACGCGACATCTTTGCCGAACTGGAAAAACCGGGTCGCGATCCCCGCCCGGAATTCAAGACGGCGAAATTCAACGAAGACATCCAGGACATCAAGGATCTGGCGCCCGGCATGGTCCTCGAAGGCGTGGTCAGCAACGTCGCCAATTTCGGCGCATTCGTGGACATCGGCGTGCATCAGGACGGCCTGGTGCACGTGTCCGCCCTGGCCGATCGCTTCGTCAAGGACCCGCGCGACGTGGTCCGAGTCGGCCAGACGGTACAGGTGCGGGTGCTGGAAGTGGACGTGGCGCGCAAGCGCATTGCCCTGAGCATGCGCAAGGACGATCCGGAACCTCGCGCGGCGGCAGGCGGCACGGGCCGGTCGGGCAAGCGTGCCGGACAGCATGGCGAACGGCCCGGCCGATCCGCTGCGCCCCAGGGTGCGATGGCCGAGGCCTTCGCACGCTTGCGCAGGAACTGACCCGCCCCAACCGCCCTCAGGGCGAATCGGGCGGCAGCAGTTCCATCAACAAACGACGATGGGTCGCCCGCAACCTGGGGGTCACCTGACGCGCATACGCATCATCCTGCAGTATCCTCAGCACCGCCGCGAGCAGAATGGGCGCATGGATCAGCTGCACCATATCGGTCAGCGCGCTGTCGCGCAGGACGCCGTCCTGAACCGCGCGCTGGACCATGGCCTGCTGACTCTGGATCAGCCGCACATGGTCGGCACGCCAGTCCCGGATGACCTCCGGGAATCTTGACCCTTCGGCAATCAGCAAGTGCAGGGTGCGGATGAAACGATCATCTTCCAACCGCGCGTAGGCGCCCTCCAGAAAGCCATCCACCAGGGCCGCCAAGGCAGTGCCCGACGGTCGCGTATTCGCCAGAGGCTGCTGATCGTCAAACAACAGGTTGGGCAGCAGCATGCGCTGCATCAGCGCCTTGAATACGGCGCTCTTGCTGCTGAAATGCGCATACAGCCCCCCTTTGGACAGTCCGGCCCGGGCAGCAATGTCTTCCATCCGCGCCGCGCCGAATCCCCGTTCCGAAAATTCATGCAATGCTGCATCCAGGATCTGGTCGCGGCGCTCATGGGCTGGTAATCGCCGGTTCCGGGGTGCACGGCGTGCAGTGCCGGGATCCTGAGCGACCGCATGCAAAATCGAGGGCGGCTTTTTCGGCATGGCAATTATTACTTCAAGTAGAAAATTTTCACGTGCATTTGATCTGCATCATGAACGCAATGTCAATTATCGACTAAAAAGTCGTTAAGAGGAACTGTCATGCCATCACCGCCCAACAGCCCCCCCATGGATACTCAAGCTGCCGCCCGGATCACCGACCAATATTTTCATGCCAGCCAGGCGCGTGCATTCGGGGCGCTCTCGCCCGCATCGCTCAGTCTGGCATGGCTGGACTGGGCCATGCACCTGGCAGCCTCGCCTGGCAAGCGGACCGAACTGCTGCGCCTGGCCGCCAGGCACCAGCTCGATCTGGCACATTATCTGTACGACTGCCTGAAAGCATCCGGGGACCCATCCCGCGTCTGCGTCACGCCCCCCGAAACCGACCGCCGCTTCAAGGACCCCGCCTGGTGCCGCTGGCCCTACAACCTGTGGCACCAGGGGTTCCTGCTGACCCAATCCTGGTGGGAAGAAGCCACGACCGGCCTGCACGGCACCGATCCGCACCATGTGCAGCAGATTTCGTTCTGGGCGCGGCAGTGGCTGGACATGATGTCGCCCGGCAACCAGCTCTGGACGAACCCTGTCGCGCTTGAACGTACGCTCAAGGAACGCGGGATGAATCTGCTGCGCGGCGGCGGCTACCTGCTGGAAGACATCGTCCGCCACCAGGCCGGTCTGCCGATCGCCGGGGCGGACAAATTCCGCGTCGGGCACGATGTGGCCGCCACACCGGGCAAGGTCATCCTGCGCAACCGGCTGATCGAACTCATCCAATATGCCCCCACGACTGCGGCCGTGCGCCCAGAGCCGATCCTGCTGGTGCCAGCCTGGATCATGAAGTACTACATTCTGGACCTGTCGCCGCACAACTCGCTGGTCCGCTTCCTGCTTGACCAGGGCTACACCGTCTACTGCATATCCTGGAAAAACCCCACCGACCAGGACGCCGAACTGGACATGGACGACTATCTGCGTCATGGATTCTTCGCCGCCCTGGACGCCATCGGACGCGTTCAACCAGAATGCCGTATCCATGCCACCGGCTACTGCCTGGGCGGCACGTTGCTGTCGATCGCAGCGGCAGCCATGGCGCGTGACGGCGACACGCGACTCGCCAGCGCCAGCCTGTTCACCGCCCAGGTCGACTTCAGCGAACCGGGGGAAATCGGCCTGTTCATCGATGAGGCCCAGGTCCACCTGCTCGAAGCCCAGATGGAACGACAGGGCTATTTCAGCGCCGAGCAGATGGCGGGTGCATTCCAGATGCTGCGGTCCTACGACCTGCTCTGGTCGCGTATCATCCACGAATACCTGTTGGGCGAGCGACGCCCCATCAACGACCTGATGGCCTGGAACGCCGACACCACCCGCATGCCGGCCCGCATGCATTCGCAGTACCTGCGGCGCCTGTACCTGAACAACGACCTGAGCGCCGGGCGCTACCCCGTGGGCGGACGCCCCGTATCGATCGGCGACATCCGCCTGCCGATCTTTGCCGTAGGCACCATCACCGACCACGTCGCCCCCTGGCGCTCTGTCTACAAGCTGCATCAATTCTTCCCCGGTGAACTGAGTTTCGTGTTGACCAGCGGCGGCCACAACGCCGGCATCGTCAGCGAACCCGGTCACCCTCGGCGCCAATACCGCATCCGCACCCGCCAGCCCGGCGATCCCTTCCTGCCCCCTGACACATGGATGGAATCCACCCCCATCCACGAGGGGTCCTGGTGGACCGCCTGGTCTGAATGGCTGGCGGAACGCTCGGGCGCGCCCGTTGCCCCGCCGTCCCTGGGCGCCCCCGGCCTCCGGCCCCTGGGCGACGCCCCTGGACGCTACGTGCTGGAAACCTGACCCACCAACCCTGCCCCATGCCAAGCCACATGACTCCGATTTTCCGCGCCCTGGGCGCAGCCGGCCTGTCGCTGGCCTTGACGGCCTGCGTCAACCTGGCGCCCCGGACCGAAACCCCGCCCTTGCCGGTGGCCAACGCCTGGCCGGCCGACACCGATGCCTCAACCACCCAGGCGCTGACCGACCTGGATTGGTCGCGCTATTTCCAGGACGCAGAAATGCGCCGGCTGATCGGCCTGGCGCTGGAACACAACCGCAATCTGCGGCTGGCCGTGCTGCGCGTGCGCGAGGCCGAGGCCGCCTACCGGATCCAGCGTTCGGAACAGCTGCCCTCGATCGGTGTCCAGGGCCAGGGCGTCCGCACCCGCGACATCGCCGCACCGCTGCCGGACCAGACCGTGGTGCAGTCCAAATATCAGGCCGCCGTCGGCCTGACAAACTGGGAACTCGACTTTTGGGGCAGGGTCCGCAACCTGAAGGACGCCGCCCTGGATGAATGGCTGGCGACTGACGCCGCCCGCCAAAGCGTGCAGATCGCCCTGATTCGCCAGGTGGCCGATGCCGTGCTGTCGTTGCGCGAACTGGACCAGCGGGCCATCCTGGCCCGGGACGCCGTCACCAATCGCCAGCAATCGCTGGACATCTTCGAACAGCGACGCAGAATCGGCTCGTCCTCGGAACTGGAACTCACCCAGGTCCGCACCCTGCTGATCCAGGCCCAGGCAATCAGCGCCCAGGTCGAACAGCAGCGCGCGGCGGCCCGGCACGCGTTGGCCTTGCTGGTCGGCACCGACCCGGACGTGCCGCCCACCAGCGCCATCACACTGGATGCGACCCCGTTGGCCACTCTGCAGCCCGGCCTGCCCGCCGATGTGCTGCTGGCCCGCCCCGACATCCGCGCCGCCGAATACCAGCTGCGCGCAGCCCACGCCCGGATCGGGGCCGCACGGGCCGCGTTCCTGCCGCGCATCGCCTTGACCTCATCCCTGGGAACCGCCAGCACCGAACTGGACGGCCTGTTCGAAAGCGGCAGCCGTGCCTGGCTGTTCACCCCGGTCATCGAAATCCCGATCTTCACGGCTGGCCGGTTGCGGGCCAATCTGGACGTCGCGGAAGTCCGCCGCGACATGGCGGTAGCCACCTACGAAAGGGACATCCAGACGGCATTCCGGGAAGTCTCGGACGCCCTGTCCTCGCGCCAGTGGCTGGCTTCACAAATGGAAATCCAGGCTCGCATGGCGCAAACCCAGGCCGAGCGCGCGGCCCTGGCGCAACTGCGCTATGACAGCGGCGCCGCACCCTACCTGGAAGTGCTCGACGCCCAGCGCGACCTGCTGACTGCCCAGCAGCAGCTGGTACAGATCCGCAGCGCCTGGCTATCCAGCCAAGTGGCCCTGTTCGCCGCCTTGGGCGGCGGCATGGACCCCGTCCCCACCGACCCCTGAACCGCCACCCCAAGACGGCATTGCTGACCGACTCCCGAATCCACCATGAATCTGACTGAAAAAATCAAGAAACGACTGCCCCTGATCCTGATCATCGCCGTCGCGGCAGGTGCCTATGGCGTCTGGCGCAGCACCCAGGATCGTGGGCCTGGCCCTGGTTTCGCGCAGGGCAATGGCCGCATCGAAGCCACTGAAATCGACATTGCCACCAAATTGCCGGGCCGGGTCGATCAGATCCTGGTCGACGAAGGCGACTTCGTCAAGGCGGGCCAGGTCCTGGCCGTCATGAACCTGGATTCCCTGCAGGCCCAGCTTGACGAAGCCAGCGCCAGGCAGCGCCAGGCCGATCATGCCGTTGCGGCCGCCCGGGCACAGGTCACGCTGCGAGAAAGCGACGTCGCCGCCCAACAAGCGGTCGTCAAACAGCGGGAAAGCGATCTGTTCGCCGCCCGCCAGCGCCTGAACCGATCACAGTCTCTCGCACGGCGCGGTGCCGCATCCCAGCAGGAACTGGACGACGACCAGGCCCGGCTGCACAGCGCCGAAGCCGGTCTGGCCGCCGCCAAGGCCCAGGTCATCTCCGCGCAAGCGGGTGTCTCGGCGGCCAAGGCCGATCTGGTCGGCGCGGAATCCGCCGTGGCGGCAGCTGCTGCAACCGTGGCCCGCATCGAATCCGACCTGAAAGACAGCAGCCTGAAGGCCCCGCGCGACGGCCGCATCCAACTGCGCGTGGCCCAGCCCGGCGAAGTCCTGGGCGCCGGTGGCCGGATCCTGAACATGCTGGATCTGGCTGATGTCTCCATGACTTTTTTCATGCCCGAGGCCGCCGCCGGACGCCTGGCGATGGGCAGCGAGGTCCGCATCATTCTGGACGCCGCGCCCGCATACGTGATACCGGCCGAGGTGTCCTTCGTGGCCAGCCAGGCGCAATTCACCCCGAAAACGGTGGAGA
>Ga0265295_1004532_pt1 | contig 18585 bp, 15 predicted proteins | sample Munlansysbiofilm_FD_192503 | JGI IMG/M metagenome (GOLD analysis project Ga0265295, IMG submission 192503) | Leachate microbial communities from a municipal landfill in Southern Ontario, Canada - Methane capture system biofilm | ecosystem: Engineered > Solid waste > Landfill > Unclassified ...
TTATTAGATATTGTCTCTAATACCTAAATCTGATACTAATTTCATATAAGCATCTTTGTTTTTCTTTTTAAAATACTTCATTAAACGACGACGTTGACCAACTAATTTTAGTAGTCCTAGTCTTGAAGCATGATCTTTTTTAAATTGTTTTAAGTGCTCTGTTAGCTCACTAATTCTTGTTGTTAAAAGTGCGATTTGAACTTCACTTGAACCTGTGTCAGTCCCTGAGCGACCGAACTTTGCTACAATTTCTTGTTTTTTAGCCGAATCTAAAGCCATAATAGCCTCCTGATGGGTATAATAATCTAACATCCACACTAAGAGTAGTGTAAAGTTGAAGCGAAATTATATCTTATCTACATTAAAGTAGGTTTAGGTTGGCTAAAATAATAGCCTTGTGAGTTCTCAATCCCTAACTCTTTTACCTTTTTGAAAATCTTTTCATTCTCAACAAACTCAGCTATAACTTCTATATTCATTCTCTTAGCAAAGTCAATTATAACTTTTGTAATAATTTCTGAGTTTTTATTATGGATTATCTCTTTTATAATAGAGCCATCTATCTTAATGAAGTCAGCTTCAAGACGCATAAGATACTCAAAGTTAGAATAACCTGTTCCAAAGTCATCTATAGCTATCCTACAACCAAGTAGTTTTACATTTTTTATAAACTTCTGTATCTCATAAAAATTCTCTATACTCTCTGACTCTACTATTTCAAAAATAACTCTATCAGAGATGTTATATATAGCTAGCATCTCTAAGATATACTCGCTTATCTCTTTATCTATAATATCATCTACACTCAAATTTATAGAGAAATCAAAATCATTTTCTCTAAAATTTTCAAAACTTTTTTGGATAACTATCTTGGTTAGCTGTTTATAGAGTTTGGCTTTTTTTGCTATCTCTAAGAAAAAATATGGAGTTATAACATTTCCATGCTCATCTATAAGTCTTATAAGTGACTCATACTTGTTAGCTTTTAGAGTGTTATTATCTACTATGGGCTGAAAATAGAGAACTATTCTATCGTTTTTGATAGCATCTTTTATCCTCTTAGTCCAAAGCATATTATTTTCATACTCTTCATCCAAACTCATACTCTTATCATAAACCATAAGATCTTTTGAACCTCTTCTTGCAATCTTTAGAGCCATATCTGCTGTAACATGTAACTTATCTTTTTCTTCAAAAGATATGCTAAGAGTTGCACTAAGTTCTATGGTTTCTCCTTGGACTTCATAGATGTGTGAGTTTATAAACTTAACTATATTTTGAGCTTTTTGAACAACTGAGTGCACTTGCATATCATTTGCCAATATTGCAAACTCATCTCCACTAACTCTATAGATTTTTAGACTTTGATTTACGTCACATAACTCTTGTAGTTTTCTTGCAAATTCTACTAAGACATCATCTCCAAGTTCATGCCCATAAAAATCATTTATCTGAGAAAAATTATCTATATTTACTAAAATTAAAGATAGATTTTTAGCATTTGCACTCTCCTCTTTTAGAGCATTTCTATTTCCTAGTTTTGTAAGTGAGTCTGTATTTGCTAAGAGCTTAAGTTCATTTTTTTGCTCTACTAGCTCTGTTACATCGTGTCTTATAGAGATATACTCTGTAATCTCTCCTTTTGCATCTCTTATTGGTGCTATGGTTGCATCTACCCAGTAGAAAGTTCCATCTTTTTTTATATTTTTAAGCCTACCGTTCCAAGTATCTTTTCTGATTGTAGCTCGCCATAATCTTTTTTGTATAGCTTCTGAGAGTGTTCTATCTCTTAAAACATTATGATTTTGACCTACTATCTCTCTAGGGGTATATCCGCTAATCTTGCAAAAATTTTCATTTAAATAACTTATATTTCCATTTAAGTCAGTTTTTGAAACTATCAAGCTGCTATCTATAGCCTCTTTATAACTCTCTAAAAATGAGAGAGAGTTTTTAAGCTCTTTTGTCCTCTCTTCTAGCTCTTCTTCTAGGTCTAGTCGCAATCTTGAGAAATATCTTACAAAGTAAAATGCAATACTAGAGATAATTACAACAAGTATCAAGTCATATAAAAGTGAGCCAAAAAATTGCTTATTTATGATTTGTTCTACATGCTTTGTAGGTATTTTTACACTTATAATTCCACGCACATCACCAAGCTTATAGTCATAAGCCTTATCATATATATCCGATATAAACTTAGGAGCTTTTGCTTTTTCTCCATGACAGCTTAAACATTTTTGCTCAATTTTTAGAGGTGTAGCATATTGATAAAACTTATCTTCACGCTCAAAATATTCATCTTCTTTGGGATTGCTCTTAAAATACTCTATTGCTTTTAATTCATAATTATCTGCTTGGTTATTAGCATTTCTTGCCCTATCACTAACTGTTTTCATCTCGATATGAAGCTTATTCGTTTGTGAAAAACTATTTGAAATATCTACTGCTGAGTAGGCAGGTAAACCAGCGAGTGTTTTTGCATCTAAGTGTATGATATCTTTTAGATATAGATCTTGATAGTAATCTCTATGTGTCATATACAGGGCGTAAACAAGCTTAGCTTGCTGAGATATAAAGGCTTCAACACTAGCCTTATTCTCAAAATAGTTTACGCTCACTCTAGCAAGTGCTATAACTAAAAATACAATAGGTACAATTATTATTAATCTTTTAGATATTATTTTAAATGTCATGGGGACATTATACTGACTTTTAAATTTATCAAACTTAAATTATATTCAACTTTTTAGGATATAATCTTTCAAATTATTCAATTTATCTCAATTCATAAAGCAACCTAATATGTTAATAACTCGTGCAAGCGAATACGCAATACTCTCTCTAATAGTTTTAACAAAAGCTACATCTGCTGTAGATAGTGATACTCTTTCAAAACAACTATCTATTCCTAAGAGTTTTTTGGCAAAAATACTTCAAGCCCTAGCTAAAAAAGGCATCTTAAAGTCTTACAAAGGTGTAAATGGCGGATTTATGCTCAACAAAGATCCAAAAGATATAAGTATGTTAGAAATCATGAGCGCAGTTGAGGGTAAAGCTCCAACTGTTTTTGATTGTTCACCATCTATGCAAGATTGTCCAAAAGACAAAGCTATTTTTTGCTCTATTTGGCCTTTTTTGCACAAATTACAAGGCAAGATTGACACCTTTTTGGCTGATTTATCTCTTAATGATATTTTAGAGTAGCATCTTGGCAAGAAAACTTACCACCAGAGAGCAGATTGGAACAGTACTAAATTTTCTAATCGGCCAAAGAGATTTAAGTGTAGTTGTTTTTGTAATGGCAATACTTGCTATCATTATAGTACCTCTTCCATCTGGCCTTTTAGACCTATTTCTCACTATCTCTATGGCTCTTGCTGTTTTGATTTTGCTCATTTCACTATATGTCCCAAAGCCAACAGATTTGACAACTTTTCCAACACTTATTCTCATCCTAACTCTATTTAGACTCTCTTTAAATATTGCTACAACTAGGATGATTTTAAGTCACGGACATGAGGGACCAGAAGCTGTTAGTAGCATCATAACAAGCTTTGGAGACTTTGTTGTTGGCGGGAATTATGTTATTGGTATCGTAGTATTTTCAATCTTAGTTCTTATTAACTTTATGGTTATTACCAAAGGTTCTACTAGAGTTGCAGAGGTTGCAGCTCGCTTTACACTTGACTCGATGCCAGGTAAACAGATGGCAGTAGATGCCGACTTAAATGCTGGACTTATTGATGATGCAGAGGCTAAGCAACGTCGTGCGGAAATTCTCCAAGATGCAAACTTTTATGGAGCGATGGATGGATCGTCTAAGTTTGTTAAAGGTGATGCAGTAGCTGGTATTATTATCACTCTTATAAACATCATCGGCGGATTCCTTATAGGTGTTTTTCAGCACAACATGAGCGTCTCAGATAGTGCTTCGACATTTACTCTTCTTACTATCGGTGATGGTTTAGTTGGACAGATCCCAGCTCTTATCATCTCAACTGCAACAGGTATCATGATAACTCGTTCTTCTGGCGAGGGAGACAACTTCGCAGAGGGCACTATAAACCAGATGATAGGAAATTCAAAAATTCTTATGATAGTTGGTTTTATCATGATTCTTTTTGCATTAGTACCTGGTCTGCCTACTGCATCTATGGGCTTAGTTGGTATTTTGTTTGCCCTTCTTGGCTGGTCTATATATAAATATGATAGAGGCGAACTTAGCATTCTCGATGTGAAGAAAATTCTCTCACCAAAAGCACAAGAAGAACAAGCAAAAAAAGCAGGTGAGTCTAAACCTAAAAAGTCAAATGAGGAGATAGCAAAAGAGGAAGAAGCGGCACTCGAAGATATACTAAAAGTAGAGATGCTAGAACTCACCCTTGGTTATCAACTCATAAGGTTAGCAGATAGCTCTCAAGGTGGAGATTTACTAGAGAGAATCCGCTCCATGAGAAGAAAAATAGCAGCAGATTTTGGATTTTTAATGCCTCAAGTTCGCATCCGTGACAATTTGCATCTACAACCAGAGCAATATCAAATACTACTCAAGGGCATCTCTATAGGTGAAGGTTCTATAAAACCTGATAAATTTTTAGCCATGGACAGTGGAATGGCAACTGGTGATATAGATGGAGAGGCTACAAAAGAGCCAGCTTTTGGTCTAGATGCACTTTGGATAAATCCTGATCAAAAAGAAGATGCCATCATAAATGGCTACACGGTTGTAGATCCTGCTACTGTAATATCTACTCATATGAGTGAACTTGTGAAGAAAAATGCACCAGATATGCTTACTCGCCAAGAGGTTCAAACGCTTATAGATAAGATAAAAGTTGATTTTCCAGTTATCATTGATGATGTTTTAAAGGTTGCTTCTATTGGGCTTATTCAAAGGGTTTTAAAAGCGCTTCTGCATGAAAAAATCCCTCTAAAAGATATGCTTAGCATCTTAGAGACTATCGCCGATATTGCAGAGTATACAAAAAATGTTGAACTTATAACTGAACAAGTACGCTCAAAACTCTCTCGCGTCATCACGCAGATGTATTCAGGCGATGATGGAGTTATAAGACTACTTACCTTTGACACAAGTTCAGAGCAGATGATGCTAGAGAAATCTCAAGAAAAAGATGGTATAAGAAACTTAATGTTAAATGTTGGAGAGATAAATCAACTCATCCAAGCTACAAGTGCTAAAGCTCATGAGCTTTTACAAAAAGGTATCTCACCTGTTGTAATCATAGTTGACCCTCAACTTCGTCGCGGAATTGCAGAGATATTTGAAAGGTTCTCTTTAGATGTAGTAACTCTTTCTCATGCAGAGATAGATTCAAGTGCTACTTTTGAGGTTATGGGTTCCATATCAATCCAAGTATAGATAAATAGTGTTATAATAAATCCCAAGGAAAATAATGAACAATAAAATAATCCACCATCTCTCACACATAGACCTAGACGGTTATAGTTGTCAACTAGTTATGAAGTTTACTCCGTATAAAATCTTTAACTACAACGCAAATTATGGAGCGGAAGTTAGACAAAAACTTGAATTAATACTAGAAAATATATCTAAAGGAAATGCCCCTGCAATGGTGATTATCACTGATCTTAACTTAACATTCGATGAGTCTAGATGGCTTAATAATGAAGTAATTAAGATGAATGATGATAAGAATGATATAAAACTTGTCTTACTTGACCATCATGGAAGTGGAGAAGATAGTGCTAACAAATATGAGTGGTACTATCTTGATACTTCAAGATGTGCTACTAAGATAACTTATGATTACGTACGAGAAAACTTTGAGTTTAATGAACCTAAGTGGATGAACAAGTTTGTAAATGCTGTCAATGCAGTAGATCTATGGAAGCAAGAAGAAGTTGAAGCTTTTGAGTATGGTAAAGTTTGTATGCGTCTTGTAACTGAGAGCAGAGAGTTAAATAGAATAATGTTTGCAGATGATGATAACAACTATAAACTCTCACTACTACTAGAATCAACTAAATATTTGGATGAACCAGATGCACCAATACTCTTAGATGAAAAGATTCATCAACTAAAAAAAGAGTTTTTTATGCGCGAGAGCAACGGAACACTAGATAATCTAGCAACAAAATACATAGTTGAACTATTAGGTAGCACAAAAGATGAAAAGACTATCTATTATAAAGGTTATAGAGGTTATCTAAGTTATGGCGTTGGAAATACTTCTATCATCGGAAATGGCTTTTTACTTGCCTATCCTGAATATGATTTTATAGTGGATGTTAGCTATAGAGGCACAATGAGTCTTAGAGCAAACAACAATGTAAGCGTATCTTTAATCTCTAAAGAGTGGGCAAATGGGGGCGGCCATCCTAATGCTGCAGGTGGCAGAATCATAGGTTTTAAAGAGCAATATCGATATGATAGAGTTAAAAAACAGATAGAAAAAATCATAAATGACAAAGAAGCAATTGCAGGTGATTTAGAGTATAAAAAAGAGGATTAGTCTCGAAACTGAAACTTGTCTGCAGCTAGTGTTACTGTGAAGCCTAAAAGCCACTGTTATTTTGGAACCTCGAACTTGTTCGAGGCTAGTGTTACTGTGAAGCCTAAAAGCACCAAATTAATTCGGTGTTCCTTGTGTTAAATAGTATTAGTTTTTATCAAAATATCTCTCAACTCCGTTTGCCAAACCTAAAGCTAGTCTCTTTCTATATGTGGGATTTACTAGTCTTTTAGCCTCTGCTGGATGTGAAATAAAACCTACTTCAACTAAAACGGCTGGCATCTGAGCTCCTACTAAAACCCAAAAAGGCCCTTCTCTTACTCCGCCATCTTTTACCTTATAGTTTTTGTTTAACTCACCTAACATTCCTCTTTGCAAGTCAATCGCTAGTTTATTAGATGCAACTATTTTATGAGAATTTAGAAAGTTTAAAAAGGTGTCTTTGCCATACTTATTCATCTCACTTAGATCTGCTGAGTTCTCTTTTGCAGCAACTCTCTCAGCTCTTTTAGATCTTGATGGAGATAAGAAGTAGCACTCTATGCCCTCAGCCTTATGTGCATTTTTTTTATCTACTGCATTTGCATGTATACTTATAAAAACATCAGCCTTTTTCTTATTAGCAAAGACAGTTCTCTCACTTAGTTTTAGATATTTATCGCTATCTCTTGTCATATAAACCCTGTATCCACGAGCATTTAAAATATTTTTTAGCTCTTTAGATATCTCATATACTACAACTTTTTCTCTATAGTTTTTATAGCCCACTGCTCCAGGGTCTTTGCCGCCATGACCTGCATCTATAACTATGATTTTATCTCTATCTATCCTTTTAGGTGAGCTTGGTTTTTCCACATTTGCAACAACCTTTTTTATACTCTTTGCGCTTTTACCTTTAGATGATGCCACCATATGAACAACAAGCTCATCACTATCTTTTTTAAAACTAATTCGCACTTTTTGGCTATCTTCTATAACTAATCTTAGTGTATTTGAATTGTATTGGGCTATCTTAATTCTATCTATATCTTGTTTATTTAGGCTTTGTGAATCTCTAAGCATAGATGCATGTATATCAAAAACATATCTATATCTCTGCTCTTTTGCATCGTAGAGTGTGAAGTAGTTTATTTGATTATTTAGTAGTTTTTTGTCAAATTTTAAGACAAGCCTATCATCTCGCCATTTTATATTTTGCAACTTATGTGATGAAGTTATTTTAATATTTTTATTTTCAATCTGTTTAGGTTTTTGCTCCTGTTTTGGAGCTTTATATGAAGATACTTTAGGTTTTTTATTTGCTAATTCTTGCTCATATTGTGATACATCTATATGAAGCGTTTTTCCGCTTTTAACTATACCTTTTAATGCGCTAGTTTTAAGCTTTTCATCTTCTGACATTATGGCACGAAGATATAGATTTTTGTAGTCATTGTATGCGCGAAAGTGATTTGATTTTGACTCACTTTTCATAAAGCCATCAGCCCTTTTTAAAAGCTCTACATCACTTTGAGCATAGAGAGAGACGACAAGAAGAAAAATAAGAGCTAAAAGACGCTTCATCAACTACTATTCGCCTTCTGTAAGCTTTTTCATCAACTCTTTTACTGGAATAATTTCATTTAATCTATAGCCATTTGTTCCTGAGAAGAAGAGACCTGTCTCCATATTTCCCAAATATGCATCACTCAATCTATCTGCTATACAAAAACCAACTACTTTAGCCTCTTCACCGCGGTTACATGGTTTTACGCAGTTAGATATACACTTAATTGCTGGGCCTTCTCTTTTGTCAACTAGATGAGTTAAGTTTGTAACTATTCCTTGGGCTGGGTATCCAACAGGTGAGCCCATAAGTCTAATATCTTCTTTTTTAGCATTTAGTATAACTTCTTTAAAGTTTTGATGGGCGTCACACTCATCGGTTCCAATAAATCTTGTCCCCATTTGAACTCCAGATGCACCAAGCAGTAGCATCTGTTCAATGTCACTCTTATCCCAAACACCTCCAGCCGCAATTACAGGAATATCTCCCCATAGAGCAGCCTCCTCAACAACTGGACCTACAATGTTTTCTAGTTGATTTTCTTCTAAGGCGCACTGCTCATAAGTAAAACCTTGATGTCCACCACTTTTTGGTCCCTCTACTACTACTGCATCTGGAAGTCTGTTATATCTTTTTTGCCATCTTTTACAGATAATCTTTAAAGCCTTTGCAGATGAGACTATTGGAACCAGTGCAACATCTGGGTAACCTTCAGTAAACTCTGGCATATTTGTAGGAAGCCCTGCTCCAGTTATAATGATGTCAGCTCCACCTTCACAAGCATCTCTTACAACTCTGCCATAGTCATTAATAGCGTATAGAACATTTACAGCTAGAGGCTTATCTGCACATATTTTTCTTGCATTGGAGATGATTTTTTTAAGTCCTTCACTAGAGTAGAAATTTACTTCACTCAAAGGTCTATTTGAAACTAGTTTTTTAGCATGGACTTTGTCTTCATAGTAACCAGTACCAACGGCACTAATAACTCCTAAACCACCCTCATAAGATACAGTCCCAGCTAACTTATCCCAGCTTATTCCAACACCCATCCCACCTTGAACTATAGGGTGTTGTATTGTATATTTTCCAATTTTTAATGACTTAAAACTCATCTAATTAACCTTTAATTTTGCAAACTTTCTTTTTCCAACTTGGAGTATATACTCACCTTTTATAAGTTGTAGTTCTATATCTGAAATTTTTTCTTGATTTATTTTAACAGCACCTTGCTTAATATCTCTTCTAGCTTGAGAAGTAGAGTCTTCAAGCCTGCAATCAACTAAGGCTTTTGCTATCCAGATCTCACCCTCGGTGCTAAACTCCTCTATCTCAGTAGGGATTTGGCTCTGTGCATGAACTTTTTGGAACTCTTCTTTTGCCGCTTTTGCTAACTCAGAAGTATGGTATCTAGTAGTTATCTCTAGTGCTAGTTCCTCTTTAACACTCTTTGGATGAAGCGAACCATCGTTTACACCAGCTTTTAGAGTCTCTATTTCATCAAGAGTTTTTGTACTTAGTAGCTCGTAAAATCTCCACATTAGTTCATCAGAGATGCTAAGGATTTTGCCATACATATCATTAGGCTCATCAGTCACTCCGATATAGTTATTAAGAGATTTACTCATCTTCTGTACGCCATCAAGTCCTTCAAGTATAGGCATCATAAGTACAGCTTGCTGTTTTTTTACATCATATACTTTTTGAAGTTGTCTTCCCATCAGAAGATTAAACTTCTGATCAGTTCCTCCTACTTCTATATCACTCAAAAGATGCACACTGTCATATCCTTGAAGAAGTGGATATAAAAATTCACTAACTGCTATTGGTGTATTTCCTGCATATCTTTTTGAAAAGTCATCACGCTCAAGCATTCTAGCTACCGTTAGAGTAGATGCAAGCTCTATCATACCAACAGTTCCTAGAGAGTTCAACCAACTTGAGTTATATACTATCTCTGTTTTACTCTCATCTAAAATCTTAAAAGCTTGTGTAGTATAACTCGTTATATTTTTTTCTATATCTTCTTTACTTAAAATCCTACGAGTTACACTTTTTCCACTAGGATCTCCAATAGCCGCCGTAAAGTCACCTATAAGAAACTGTACCTTAGCTCCATACTTTTGAAAGGTTGCCATCTTTTGAAGTAAAACTGTGTGACCTAGATGCAAATCTGGTGCAGTTGGATCAAAACCAGCTTTAAGGGTGAAAGTTTTTCCCTCATCAAAATAAGCTTTTAGTAACTTCTCAATTCTCTCTATATCGATTATCTCAGCACAACCTCTTTGTATCTCTCTTAGGGCTTCTTGTAACATCTATCTATATTCCTTTTATAGTATAAAAAATTTTTCGAACAATTGAGCGTTCTGAATAATCATTAAATTGTATCTTGAATCAAGTTTATAGATTATTCAGAGGGTTCAATTATTACTGAATTACTTTTTAGACTAGTTTCTTTTTTAAAATTTATCTATATGCATCATCTGTTCGTATAAGATGAATGACTTTTATTTTTTGCTCCATTCTAGCACGAAGTGAGTTAATATCAGCTTCTTTTGACTCAAAACCAAGCTCACAATATCTTGAAGATTCACTCTTGTTTTTTCCTAGCTCTATGGAGTTTATATCTATATTTAACTTCACTAAAAAGTTTAAAAACTCAGCTAAAGTTCCTTTTCCACTATGCAGAGAAACTATCATATTATAGTTATAAATATTTTGTTTTTCCCATCTAACAAAGAGCATCTTCTCATTTGCATCTAGTTTTTTGATAGCAGTTTTACACATCTTATGATGCACATAAGCTTTTGATTTTTCTAAAAAAGCAACTATCTCATCGCCAGCTTTTGGATGACAACAGTAATCAAAAACAACATCGCTAATGTGTGAGTTGCTAAATAGCTCAACACCTTTTATATTGTAAGATTTTAGCTTAAATCTATGGCGAGTAAGGAACCTTTTAAATCTTGAGTTTTTACTAATTTCTAAAGTATATCTATGCATAACTTCACGAAGTAGTTCTATGTCTGATGGAATATTTGCTCGTCTTTCAAAGCTGTTTCTATCAAACCACTCTTCGACTCTTGAGTTATTAAGCTTCATTGCAGTGGCTACAATGTTTATGCTTGATTTTGCATTTATGTCTCTAAGCCTTGCATTGCAGTTTAACCGCATATTTGTTTTAGCTTTAGATGTTTTTACCGCATCTATCCAAGAGCATCTTGTAATAACATCATCAGACATATTTATCTTTACTATGTCGCCATTTTGCAGTTCGCTTAAAAGTGAGGCCTTTGCCTTGTTTACAAGTGCTGATTTTGCTTTGTTGCCAACTGCACTATGGACTGCATATGCAAAGTCTAAAACTACTGCGCCTCTAGGCAGAGTAAATGCCTCTCCGCGAGGAGAAAAAACTGCAATATCTTCAGAATATAGATCATTTTTTATAAGTGCATAGAAGTCTTCAACTGACTCATTTTGATAGCTTAAATTGTTTAGCCAGTCTAGTTTTATATTGTTCCCACCGCTCTTATATTTCCAATGAGCTGCAACTCCAAGTTCTGCAGTGTTGTGCATCTCATGAGTTCTGATTTGTACTTCAAAGATAGCAGTTTTATAAAAAACAGTAGTGTGAATAGTCTGGTAACCATTATCTTTTGCGACTGCTATATAGTCTTTAAATCTTGAAGAAAGAGGTTGAAAGTTTAGATGGATAAGGCCCAAAATATTGTAACATTTTACTGGGTCAGTTGTTATGATTCTAATAGCTAAGAGGTCTAAAACTTCATCTATTGAGACACCTTTTCTCTGCATCTTTAGGTAGATAGAGTAGCGATGCTTAACGCGAGAAATTATCTCAAAGTCATCTTCGCAGATGCCATTTTTTAGTAAAATCTTGTTGATAGACTCTTTAAACTCTTCTAGCTTCATCTCTATGGCATGATAGTTTGTATCAAGATAGTTGTCAATATGGTGTTTTTCTTCTTTGAAAATATATGAAAAACTCAAATCTTCTAATATATTTTTTAAAAAAGAGATACCTAAGCGATGGGCAATGGGAGCGTAAACAACAAGTGTTTCTTCTGCTATTCTTATCTGTTTGTGTTCTGGGAGTGCATCTAGGGTTAGCATATTGTGAAGTCTATCGCAAAGTTTTACTACTAAAACTCTTACATCTTCGATGCTAGCAAGAAGCATCTTTCTAAATGAGAGAGCAGAAACCACTAATTTTTCATTTGAGCTAGATGGAATAAGCTCTAAATCACGGATAGTATCAATCTTAGTAAGACCTTCAACAAGATGCGATACATCTCTTCCAAAAAGCTCTGTAATAGTCTCAATTCCAACATCTGTATCTTCTACAATATCGTGCAAAAGTGCAGCTATTGCCATTGATTCGTCATCTGTAATAGATGCCACTATTGTAGCTACCAAAATAGGATGAACTATATAAGGCTCGCCACTCTTTCTAAACTGCTTTTGATGAGCCGCTTTAGAATACTCTAAGGCATCTTGGAGTCTCTTACTTGGAGTAATCTGACTAAAGAGATACTCTTGTGCTGAGTCAACATTATGTATATGTTTGACTTTTTCTATATCAACTTGACTCAGGCTCAAATTAACTATCTTACAATATCTTCAAAGCCTTTAATAACTATAAGACCTTGTGCCATCTCCATTAAAGCTAAATCTGCTGCTTTAATGCTCTTTGGATCGATATTTAACTTACTTTTAGCACCATTTAAAAGCTCGTCACTTCTTTTTGCAACTGCAATCGCCAACTGGTAACGATCAAGAGTTTTGTTGTCATCTAATATTTTTGCTGTTAATTCTTCAACTTGCATAATTTAATTTCCTTTAATTTATTTCATAAATTTAAGGGAGAGTTTTCCCTATTCATTTATCACGCCATTTTGGAAGTGAGGCTTTAGCCTCGCCCTATACGGCTTTAATGTGTTTTTGCGAGGCTAAAGCCTCACTTCCTTTCTCGTTTCACCTCTTCTGAGGTGGAATGTGTCACATCTCATTGCGTTATACCCCGACAGAGGTGTAACGGAGGCTAGGTAACACTTATAACAACTATTGAACTATCGAACAGTTCTCTCTATTGCCGTTTAGTATGTCTAGTAAGTTTCCTTTTTTGGACATATCACAAACGATGATTGGTAGTTTATTGTCTTTTGCTAGCGCTATAGATGTGTCATCCATAACTTTTATCTCATCTCTTAGAGCTTGCTCATATGTTAGTTCTGAGAGTTTTACTGCATCATCATATTTTTCTGGGTCTTTATCGTAAACTCCATCAACTTTAGTAGCTTTGATAATAACCTCAGCGCCTATTTCTACAGCTCTAAGAGTCGCTGCTGTATCTGTTGTAAAAAACGGATTACCAGTTCCTGCTGCAAATATAACTACTCTGCCCTTTTCTAGGTGGCGAACAGCACGACGGTTTATATATGGCTCTGCAATTTGCTCCATTTTTATAGCTGTTTGCATTCTCACTTGAAGTCCTGCATGTTCACAAGCCTCTTGCATAGCTACGCCATTTATAACAGTAGCTAACATTCCCATATAATCACCACTAGTTCTTTTGATGATGCCATCATGTGCAGCTGCAACACCACGAATAATATTTCCACCACCAATTACAATGCCAACTTCTATGCCAGCATCTACTAAAGATTTTATCTCTTGAGCAATATACTTAAGTATCTTTGTATCGATCCCATGACCTGCTTCACCTGCAAGGGCTTCACCTGAAAACTTAACCAATACCCGTTTGTTAGCCATGCAATTCCTTTATATATAAATCCGCGAATTATATTAAAATTTGTCTTTGATATTGCTTTTATAAATCTCTGTTTTTTTATAATTCATCAGCGTGACCAAAAAAAATCTTCTGATCTTGGTTTTTTTTCATATCTTCTAGTATCTTTTTAGCCCTTGCTTTAGTCTGTGCATCAAAGTAGATAAACATATTTCTTGAAAGTATATAGTCAAATTTACCGAGGCTTGTAAAAGAAGGGTCGAAAATATTTATAAGTCTAAACTCAACTAAACTTTTGATACTTTCTTTTAAGATAAACTTATCATCTTGCTTAAAAAAATATCTCTCTTGTATCTCGTCGCTAAGGTTTCTTACATTTCTCTGTTTATAGACTGCCTTTTGAGCTTTTTTTAGTGCATCTGAGTTTATATCTATGCCTAAAATTCTAAATCTGTCTGCTCTAACTCCAGCCTCAAGAAGGGCTATTGCTATGCTATAAGGTTCCTCTCCTGTTGAACATGGCGCACTCATTATTCTAACAACAGATGAAGAGTCTTTTTTAACAAGACTGACTAACTCTTCTATCTGTTTAAATTCTCTATAAAAAAATGTCTCATTTGTAGTTAGATAGTCGATAAGTTCTTGCTTTATCACAGCATCGCTATCTAAAAGACTTAGAAGTTTAGAAAATGAGCTAATCTCTCTATGCTTACAAAATGTCATGACCTTATTGTTTAAAATATTCATCTGTTTATCAAATGTCACACCCGTTTCATTTTTGAAATACTCAGCAACCCTAGTTGCATCGCTATAGTCAGTTGGCTCCTCATATTTTGGCTCATCTAAACTCTTTTTCTCTTTTTTTCTAAAAAAACTAAACATTACGAACAAAACTCCCTTATAACTTCTATTATCTCTTTTATATCTAAGACCTTTACATCTTTTATCTCTTTTCTAGCACGACTAGGCATCCCATCTACTATGGCACTCTCTTGCGACTCTGTCAAACACGAAGAGCCCTTTTCTTGCAAAGCTTTACAGGCCTCAATCCCATCTGCACCGATTCCTGTTAATATTACGCTTAAAATTTCTATCTCTTTTGTAAAAGGTAAAAAAGAGTTAAAAACATAGTTGATATCTGGATTAAAACTATTTATATTTGAGTCTTTTTTATCAAAAATTATCCCATTAGAATCTCTGCTGACCCTAGTAGATCCTGAGCAAACATAGATGCCTGAACTCTCTAAGTATGTCTTGTCATTTGCTACAAAGATATTGTTTGTCGGATCTTCATTTAACCTCTTAGCAAAACTATCCATAAAACCAACAACCATGTGTTGAGCTATCACTATGCTAGTATCGTTTAGTTTTGGTAAGGCTTTTATAATCTTTTCAATCTGCCCAGGCCCGCCAGTTGAAGCTGCTATCAGGACTATTTTTTTTGGTATTTTATAACTCATTTTTGTCTTTCTATTTTCATATAACAGTGCCTTAAATATTTTCATCAAATGTGACCGCATTATAGCAAACATCTAACTTTATAACACTCTTAATAGTGGACATACTATAATGCATAAAATATCAAAAGGAAAAATTTATGAAGTTTAATAAGTCTATATTTATCTCTCTTATGCTTTACACATCAACTCTATTTGCAGATAGCTCTGCCGTAGCTTTTATGTATCATCGTTTTGATGAGACAAAATATCCATCTACTAATATTAAAATAGAACAATTTAGAGACCAACTAGAGTATTTAAAAACTAACGACTACAATGTTTGGCATCTATCTAAAATCATCTCATATATAAAAGAGAAAAAAGAGTTACCACCAAAGACTGTAGCTCTAACTATAGATGATGCTTACATTAGTTTTTATGAAAATGGCTATCCTTTACTAAAAGAGTTTGGCTTTGCTTTTAGTCTGATGGTTAGCACAAACCCCATAGATGCAAAGTCCAAAAACTATATGTCATGGTCACAAATGAGAGAGATGCAAGAGTATAAAGCAGAGTTTGTCAACCATTCTGTTATGCATCACTATCTTATAGAAAAAGACAAAAAAGAGATTACAGATGAGATTTTAAAGGCACAAAAGCGACTTCACGAAGAGTTAGGAGATGGCGTAAACGAAAATCCTCGCCTCTTTTCATATCCTTTTGGAGAGCATGATAAAAAAATTGAATCCATCTTAGAAAATCTAAACTTTATTGGCATCACACAGACTTCAGGCGCGATTGGTTTTGATACTGACTTGAGAAAAATACCTAGATTTCCTATGGCTGAGGCTTATGCCTCAATGGAGAGTTTTATCACTAAATTAAACACTATACCCATGCCTATACTCTCTATTTTAGAAAAAAACAATATTGTAAAAAATAACAATCCTCCAAAACTTACAATCACACTAAAGGAACGTCTTCCAAATATACAATGTTTTATGTCAAGTGGTAAAAAAATCAATCACACTTGGATATCACAAACTGTGTTAGAAGTAATAGCAGATGAAAGATTAAAAGAACCTAGAGATAAATATACTTGCACGGCTCCAACAAAAAACAACAAATGGTATTGGTATAGTCATTTGTGGATAATTGAGTAACAATTAAAGACAAGTATACTGATTATTGACTATAAACAACTTTTTTTAATTATTTTTTTGATAAAATTATTTTTAATATAAAAAGGGGTTTTTAAATGAATAAACTATCTATAAAACTACAAGTCATTTTACTTGTAGCATCATCTTTAGTTATATTGGCTTTTGTCATAGGACTAATCTCTACAAACAAAAGTTCAGAGGCACTACTAAAAAACAGTTATGAGAACTTAACTACTGTTCGTGATATGAAAAAAGATCAGATCCAATCTTTATTTGATAGAAGTCTTGTAGATATTGATGTTTTAGCTCGTTCACAAAATGTAAAAGAGCTACTAACAGATCTTATAGATGTACATGAAACACTAAATGTACAAGCGGATGAAGTCTACCCAGTTGAGAACCAACTGGCAAAAGATAAAAACCAAAGACATGAAGAGTATTTTCACTCATATATGAAAGCTTATAAGTACTATGATATCTTTATCATTTGTGCCAAACATGGACATGTTATGTATAGTGCAACAAAAGAGTCTGACTATGGTGCAAACTTAACTGTTGGAGACTTAAAAGATAGTCCTCTTGGAGAAGCTTTTAGAGGTGCACTAAAGAACAAACGCCCTACATTTGTAGATATGAAACCATATAGTGTAAGCAATAATGAGCCAGCTATGTTTCTCTCAACTCCTGTTTCCATAGATGACGAAGTTCAAGCTGTTCTTGTGTTTCAGATAAGCGATGCTAGCATAAACGAAGTTATGCAACAAAGAAATGGTTATGGCGAGACTCAGGAGGATTATCTAGTAGGCGATAACAAGCTTATGAGAAGTGATAGTCTTCTTGATAAAACAAATCGTTCAGTTAGAGCATCTTTTGCAAACCCTGAAAAAGGTAAAGTTGATACAAAAGCTTCAAGAGAAGCATTAGAAGGTAAAACCAACACCATAATAGCAGAAGGCTATGATGGTAAACCAATCCTTCTTGCATACTCACAAATAAATATAGGTCAAGATTTTGATTGGGCAATTATCTCAAGAATAAGTGAAGAAGAAGTACTTGTAACATCAAATGAGATAAAAACTTCAATTATAATAGCAGCGATTATCGCACTCCTAATCATAGTTGTAATTACTATAGTTGTTATAAACATTAGTGTCATAAAACCACTAGATAGATTTAAAGAGACACTTCTTAGCATCGGAAGCAGTAATGATTTAACCAAGAGGATTGATGAAAACGCTCCTTTAGAATTATCTCAAATGGCTTCAACTTTTAATGAACTCTTAGATTGTCTCAAAAATCTTATACAGATTTCTAAGCAGAGTGCCACAGAAAATGCTTCCATCTCACATGAACTCTCAACTACTGCAAAAGGTGTTGGAGAAAATGTTGAAAAATCTGTTGTAGCGGTAGATGATGCAACTTTAAAAGCAAACACTACAAAAGATGAGATCCTGATAGCAATTAGTGATGCTCAAGAGAGTAAAAAAGAGGTTGAAAGAGCAAATAATAACCTTAATTCTGCAAGAGATGATCTTGTTGCTCTTACTTCTAGAGTTCAAGGCAGTGCTCAGCTAGAAATAGAGTTAGCTCACAAAATGGACGCACTATCAGGCGAAGCAAATGCAGTTAAGAGCATCTTAGAAGTTATCTCAGATATTGCAGACCAGACAAACTTACTTGCACTAAATGCTGCAATTGAAGCTGCAAGAGCTGGTGAACATGGACGAGGCTTTGCGGTTGTGGCTGATGAAGTAAGAAAACTTGCAGAGAGAACTCAAAAATCACTCTCGGAGATAAATGCAACTATAAGCGTAATAGTTCAGTCTATAAATGATGTAAGCGGACAAATGAACACAAACTCTCAAGAAGTCCAAGCTTTAGCTGATGTCTCAACAGATGTAGAGGCAAAGATAAATGATAGTGTCAATATTGTAAACTTAGCTGTAAAAGCAAGTGATAAGACGGTTAATGATTTTGAAAAGACTGGTAGAGATATAGAGTTTATAGTAAATCAAATCACTCAGATAAATAAAATCTCATCTCAAAATGCAAGAAGTGTTGAAGAGATAGCAGCAGCTGCTGAGCATCTAAACTCACTAACTGACGCTCTTCATGTTAAGCTAGAAGAGTTTAGAACTTAACAAGACTAAGTTTTAAACTCGTTCCATCCTCT